>Ga0256406_1006796_pt1 | contig 11251 bp, 8 predicted proteins | sample RumenRJG_03DNA_FD_185986 | JGI IMG/M metagenome (GOLD analysis project Ga0256406, IMG submission 185986) | Bovine rumen microbial communities from Lethbridge, Alberta, Canada - RJG_03 | ecosystem: Host-associated > Mammals > Digestive system > Stomach > Rumen | place: Canada: Alberta | collected...
AAAGATCCTATCTGATTGCCTGTATTATTGAGTTTTCAAGGTGCGAAGCCCATTTTTGCTATGGGAAGTTTTAGTTTATTATAGTAAACGCAACTATCAAGGTGTCGCGCCCCGCGAGGGGCGTGTGAGTAGAAATCCTGCTGCACAAACGCATCCTGTGAGGGTTCTTCGTCGCGCCCCGCGAGGGGCGTGTGAGTAGAAATTCCGGTTGTATCATCGATCTGCAGTCCAAGCTGTCGCGCCCCGCGAGGGGCGTGTGAGTAGAAATGCCCTCGTCGAAGTCGGACGCCTCGACGCTGTGAGTCGCGCCCCGCGAGGGGCGTGTGAGTAGAAATGGTACCGTCGATATGCGCACGGATGCACTCGGCGTCGCGCCCCGCGAGGGGCGTGTGAGTAGAAATCCTCAAGCGGATTGAAGTTGACAAGTTCTCCTTCGTCGCGCCCCGCGAGGGGCGTGTGAGTAGAAATCATTTGCGCCTATCACGATCAGCAGTGCTCCGGGTCGCGCCCCGCGAGGGGCGTGTGAGTAGAAATTCACTCCCCGGCCGGAAGGCGGACCCGGCTACGGTCGCGCCCCGCGAGGGGCGTGTGAGTAGAAATTGGATGTTTGATTTTTTCAGTATACCTTGGCAGTCGCGCCCCGCGAGGGGCGTGTGAGTAGAAATTCACTCCCCGGCCGGAAGGCGGACCCGGCTACGGTCGCGCCCCGCGAGGGGCGTGTGAGTAGAAATTCTTATAGGCCTTTATCTTGCTCGATTCCGACTGTCGCGCCCCGCGAGGAGCGTGTGAGTAGAAATCCGCGTACAGATCGTGGAGCAGACGGCTTCGGAAGCACAGTTGCGCCCCACGAGGGGTGTGTGAGTAGTGCAAGCCCGCGGCGGCGTGTTTGGATGATGCCGCAGGCCAGGGCCGCGCTGGCCGTGTACCAAAGCAAGCTCGCGGTGGCCGTTTTGGACAACAGTGAAGGCTTATGCCGCGTCTTGTCATGTACCAAAGTAAGTCCGCGGCGGGAAATTTTAAAAAAGATGGGATGATTTCACTTTTTTCAGATCATTATGGCAAAAAAATCTGAATTGATATATAATGATGCACGAAAAATTGAGAAGGGTAGAGATTGGGATCTGACTGCTTTTGTTCTGAACGGAGGTATTTGCTGTTATGGAATCGTTACTTACGCTTTCAGTTGCCTTAATGGCGGGTTTGATGATGACCCGTGTATTTAAGCTGCTGGGATGGAATTTCCCTGATGTGACGGCGTTTCTGATTGCCGGCGTTCTGGTGGGCCCGTTTTGTCTGGGACGCCTCGGCGTGGACGGAATTGGCTTTACGTCGCTGCAGAAGGTAGATGCAATGGACATCATCACGAATACAGCGCTCGGCTTCATCGCCTTTTCGATCGGCAATGAATTCCGTCTTTCTCAGATGAAGGATATCGGCAGGCAGGCGCTGGTAATCGGCTGCATTCAGTCTGTATTTGCAGCAATTCTGGTTGATGTTGTATTAATCGGCCTTCATTTTGCGCTTGGAGATAAACTTCCGATCACAGCTGCTATTGTTCTTGGTGCCATCGCATCGGCAACAGCCCCGGCAGCTACCCTGATGGTTGTCCGTCAGTATAAGGCGAAAGGCCCGGTTACATCCCTGCTGCTGCCGATTGTTGCGCTGGATGATGCAGTCGGTCTGGTTGTATTTGCCGTTTCTTTTGGAATTGCACAGGCCATCCAGGGCGGACAGCTGAACGTAATCACCGTTGTCGTAAACCCGATTCTGGAAATTGTATTCTCATTGCTGCTGGGCGGCCTGATGGGGGCTTTGCTGACACAGATCGAGAAACTTTTCTATTCCAATTCCAACCGTCTTTCCATGTCCATCGCATTTGTGCTGATGACCATCGCACTTTCAAACCTGAAGTTTGATTTTGGCGAAGTTGAAATCGGATTTTCATCATTACTTGTCTGCATGATGCTTGGAACCGTGTTCTGCAATATGTGTTCATATTCTGCAGATATCATGAGCCGGGCTGACCGCTGGACAGCACCGCTGTTCGCAGCCTTCTTTGTCATCAGCGGCGCCGGGCTTGACCTGAGTGTATTCCGCTATCCGTTTATGATCGCCATTGGTGTAGTTTATATTCTGGCCAGATCCTTCGGAAAATACGTCGGCGCAAGCGCAAGTGCAAAAGCCATGGGATGCGATCACAATGTTGTTAAATATCTGGGTATCACCCTGCTTCCGCAGGCCGGTGTGGCACTGGGCATGGTAGTAACGGCACAGAGCCTGGGCAGCGAGGACGGCTCCCTGATCCGCAACGTTATTTTGTTCAGTGTTCTGATCTATGAGATGGTAGGTCCGATGCTTACCAAGATGGCTCTTTCGGCAGCCGGAGAAATCGAAGCTCCGAAGTCCGAGACGGAAAACAGAGCAAGATTCCAGCATCGCGCATAATCGTCACGAGAGCACCGGATTTATATTCCAGAATAAAAGAGGAGAAGCAGTCTGCTGTACAAAGACTGCTTCTCTTTTTTTTCTTTTTTATATTTGTACAGTTTCCAAAGCCTGCTCCACATGGTATATATTATGGATATGATTTCAGACAGCCTGGTGTTTATGATTTGCAGTGTGAAAGAAAGCAGACACTTTCACCACGGTCTGCGCCGCCGGTTGAGGCGGCACAATGGGGATTGACAGGAGATTGATATGAGAAATTCCGGGAAAAAGAGAAAAGGCAAAAAGGTCTTCCGAACGGTTCTGATTATTCTGCTTATTATTCTGGCGGCGGGGGCTTGGATAGCCAGAAAAAGGGGAGTTTTTGACGGATCCGAAAGCGTTTCACAAAACGGTTTTTTACAGTATCGCAGCGCCGGAAGTATGGAGCAGCTGAAGACGGAGAAGGTTTCCCGCGGAAGTATCCGGTCCGTAGCGGAAGGCGACGGCATGATCGAGGGAGCGGACAGCCAGGTTTTTACGGCGGATTATCCGCTCATGGTTGACGATGTCAAAGTGGAAAACGGTGATGTGGTAAAGGAGGGGGATGTGATTGCCACCCTGAATGAGGATTCCATCGAAGATCAGCTGGATGAGACTGCCGGTAAGCTGAACGAAGTAAATACCAGCATCGCATCCCTCGATGACAGCGGATCGGATGTACTGACAGCCCCTGTCTCCGGACGGGTGAAACGGATTTATATTCATTCCGGGGAAATGCTGTCGTCCGTCAGCGATGAATACGGGGGAATAATGGAAATTGCCGCGGACGGTCAGCTGAAGGTAGAGTTTGACTGCAGCCGGAAACTGACTCCCGGAGAGGATGTGACGGTTTCTTTCCTGAACTATGATGTGGACGGATATCTGCTTTCCTGCGCTGACGGAAAAGGAACAGCACTGATTGATGATGCCTATGAATATCCGGTGGATCAGACGGCTGTGGTAAAGGACAGTCAGGGAAATACACTGGGCGAGGGAGAGCTGAAATCAAACCGTCCGTATCTGGTGACCGCTTCCTACGGGAAAGCGGATGATATCCGGGTGGAACTGAATGCCCACGTTTCCGCGGGAGATACGCTTCTGACGCGCACAGAGCGGGCTTATAATTCGGATTACGAAGATTTGCTGGAACAGCGGCAGAAAATAATTGATGATCAGCAGAAACTGAACGCACTGAAAAAGAATCCGGAAATTACGGCCGGAGAGCGTGGGATTGTGTCCGATATCAATATTTCAGACGCTTCCATGATGACGGAAAAACAGGCGGTGTACACGATTATCAATACAGACCGGTTTTATCTGAAGGCTCAGATCGACGAACTGGACATTGCAGGAGTGCGCGAAGGACAGGATGCGGAAATTGTCTTTGATGCCATGGGGGATCAGACCTTCAAGGGTACGGTAGAGAAAATTTCCGCCATCGGAAACAATACAAACGGCGTGACCACATACACGGTTACCATTTCCGTGGACGGTACGGAAGACATGAAAACGAATATGAGTGCCACGGCGTCCATTGTGACGGACAGCCGCGACGATGTATTACTGGTGCCGGTGGATGCGGTGCAGACAAACGGATCTGAAAAATATGTGACAGTTCTAAAGAACGACGGAACCAGGCAGAACGTGGATGTTGAAACCGGACTTGTCAATAACTCCATGGCGCAGATCACGAACGGCGATATTTCCGAGGGGGATACGATCGTTGTGTACAGTTCATCCGCGGAAGAAGAACTCCGGAAGATGATGATGGGCGGTAATGAAACTTCCGGAAACAGCGCAGGCTCATCGTCATGACAGGAGGCTTGTTATGATTGAAATGCGTGGAATCAAAAAAATATATGAAGTCGGAGATGAGGAGGTACACGCACTTGACGGGGTGGACCTGACAATTCGCGACCGGGAGTTTGTCGCCATTATCGGTGCGTCCGGCAGCGGAAAATCAACGCTTATGAACATCATGGGCTGTCTGGACACGGCAGATGAGGGGACATATTTCATTGACGGGGAAGACGTGACGGATATGTCGGAGCACGATCAGGCGATTCTGCGAAACCGGAAGATAGGATTCATTTTCCAGCAGTTCAACCTTCTTATGAAATTGACCGCCTACGAGAATGTGGAGCTGCCGCTGATTTATCAGGGCGTCAGCGCGGGTGAGCGGCGAAGCCGCACGGAGGCGGCACTCGGGAGAGTCGGACTGAAGGAACGCATGCATCACCGGCCGAACCAGCTTTCCGGAGGACAGCAGCAGAGAGTCGCCGTGGCAAGAGCGCTTGTGACGAATCCATCCCTCATTCTCGCAGATGAGCCTACCGGGAACCTTGATTCAAGATCATCCGCAGATATCATGAAGCTTTTGAAGGAGCTTCACAAAAGCGGCAACACCCTTGTCCTGATTACACATGACAATCAGATCGCAGCACAGGCTCCGAGGCGTGTGCAGATCTTTGACGGCAGGATTGTCGCGGATACCGGCAATCCTTCGATTGCGCAGGCACACCGGCAGGAACTGGAAAAGATAAGTACATATGATTATGATAAAGCACAGGAGAGAGGCGCGGAATGAAATTTTCTCAGGCTTCGAAGATGGCCATTTCAACCATCCGGTCAAATAAACTGCGGACCTTCCTCACCATGCTCGGGATCATCATAGGTGTGATGGCCGTGACATTGCTGGTCTCCCTGGTGGAAGGAGCCACGAACAAGGTGACGGACAGCATGAACGATCTGGGGGGCGACGAGCTGGTGGTACAGATCACCAGCACGACAAAACGGCTGACGCTCCATGAGGTTGAGTCGCTGGAGGGAAGCAGCGGGATACAATATGTATCTCCGACCATTCAGGGATCCGATACCGCTGTAGCGGAAGGAAACAGCCACGATGTCAGTGTGGTGGGTATCACAGACCGTTACGGTGATGTGCAGGGACTCGATATTTTAAATGGCCGCACGTTCACACAGACGGACACCGACAATCGTCTGAATGTGGCGATTATCGGGTACGGAACCGCGGAAGATCTGTATGGAACTACGGATGTACTGGAACAGAATGTGCATGTACTGGGCCGGGATTATCGAATTGTCGGTGTGCTGAAGGATAAGGAAGACAGCATTGCCGGATCCGTCAATGACACGATTTACATTCCTCTCACCAATGCCCAGCGGCGGCTGAAATCCGTGAGCATTCAGAGCTTTTATGTGTCGGCCCGGCAGGATCGTCTGAATGAGGCGCAGTCGCATATCCGCAGTTTCCTCATGGATAAATATGGAGATGACGATAACTTTTCTGTTGTGAACATGGCGGATGTGATGGATGTGATTGATCAGGTTATGGGGACGCTGGAGCTGCTGCTCGGAGCCATCGCCGGAATATCGCTGGTGGTCGGCGGGATTGGCATCATGAACATCATGCTGGTTTCCGTTACGGAGCGAACCCGCGAAATCGGTATCCGAAAAGCGATTGGTGCACAAAAGAGCGATATCGTGGTTCAGTTCCTAATCGAGTCAGCGGTGATCTCACTGATGGGCGGAGTGATCGGCATGGCGCTCAGTCAGCTGGTCCTTACGGTCATCAATCTGGCAAAACCCGGCTACAGCTTTGCCATCAGCGGATCGGTGGCGGCCGTCGCACTCGGCTTCAGTATTTTTGTGGGCATTGTATTCGGAATATATCCGGCGGCGAAGGCAGCCTCACTCAAACCCATCAATGCACTGCGCTATGAATAAACAGCTATATCGACGAAAAAATCAGAACAGCAGCAGGGGAAAGCACCGGTGCATAAAGAAATATACAGCGTGAATCGGAAACAAATCTGAAATAAGTACGGATGGACAGAAAGCAGGGAAACAGGAGGCTCGATATTCAGAAAATGGACAGAGTGGAGGATAATCGGAAGTTGGATACAGCAGGCGCAGAAGAATTGAAAAATCAGGACCCGGACAGGGATTTGATGTGGGAGCTGGTCCGTTCGGAACATCTAGTGAAGGATGAATGGATGGACTTTCGCCGCGAAACGTATCGCTTTCCGGACCGCCGCGAGAAAGGCCCGTTCTATAATTACAGCTGCAAAAGCTACGCGGTGGTTGTGGCGCAGGATGAGGAAGGAAAATTCCTGTGCGTGCGCCAGTATCGTCACGGGATTGGAGCAGTGACAACGGAATTTCCCGCAGGCGGGCTGGAATGCCCGGACGGAAGATCCTATCCGGACCGGGGGGAGCCGGCCGTCATGGAAGATCCCCTGGCTGCCGCGAAGCGGGAACTTCGCGAGGAAACCGGATATGTTTCCGATGAATGGAAACATCTGCTGACCGTTCCGTCCAACGCAACCCGGGCGGATAATTACGCCCACCTCTACTATGCCGGACACTGCCGGAAGGAAGGTACGCTGCAGCTGGACGATACGGAATTTTTGAATGTGTACCGGCTGACTTCGGAAGAAATTCAGCAGCTGATCGACAGCGGAAAATTTCAGCAGGCCATCCACATCCTGGCATTTCTGCTGGCCCGGAAAGAGTCAGAAAATTATTGAACAGCAAAACCTGAATACGGGTTATAATGAATCGGAGCTGCAATAACATCAGGAAAAACTGATCTGCCCCGGAAACGGACAGGCAAAAATCTTATCAGAGTCATCAGGGGGATGAATTATTTTGAAGAAGAATACATTGGCAGCCGGGATCCGCGACCTTCGCGACCGCATGAAACTGGATCAGAAATCTTACCGCGTTTATTCTATCCTGAGGGTTCTGGTCATACTGATTGCTGTTCGAAGCTTCTTTACAGGGAACTTTGAAAATGTGGCTCTCTGCCTTCTTTCCCTGGTACTGTTCCTCGGCCCGGTCTTTGCTGAGAAAACATTGAAAATCGACATTCCGCAGCTTTTCCAGGTTATTATCTACCTTTTTATCTATGCAGCCTGGATAATGGGTGAAATAGAAAATTATTATACGATTTTCCCGGGATGGGATACGATGCTGCATACACTGAACGGATTTTTGTGTGCGGCGGTCGGATTTTCCATGGTATATCTGTTAAACCAGAAGAGCGAAAACATCAATCTGTCTCCATTCTATCTGGCCATGGTAGCCTTCTGTTTCTCCATGACCATCGGCGTGATCTGGGAATTCTTTGAGTTTACCATGGATCAGGTCTTCCATCTGGACATGCAGAAGGATTTCATTGTAAAGACAATCAGCTCTGTGACACTGGATCCGAAAAATTCGCAGACGCCCTATGTGATCAACCACATTACAAGGACGATTGTGGAGACAGCCGACGGTTCACAGCACGTGATTGAGGGAGGTTATCTGGATATTGGCATCATTGACACGATGAAGGATTTGCTGGTCAATCTGGTCGGCGCCATTGTATTCAGCGTATTCGGCTACATCTATTTGAAACATGAGGAAGCGGCTGCCGGAAAAGCTGCCGCTGCAGCCATGGCACAGGCGGATGAGAAGATGACGAAGAAGGGACAGCGTATGGTTCAGACAGGCCAGATGATTGCGGATGGTTTCCTTGTAAAACCCCTGAATGAAACCGAGGTAAGAAAGCGCGAGGACGAAGTTCGCAAAATCAAGGATGAACAAAAGAAGGGGAAAGGGGAAAACAGCGGACAGAATGCCAGAAACCGCCGTAAAAGCCGCAGGCGCCGTAAGAAACAGGAAGCAAAGCTGAGCATGCCGCAGGAGGGACAGCAGCTGAAGCAGAGAACAGCGGAAGGAGAAAGCGAAGAATGAGGTTCGGGATCAGGGATGAGCTTGATCTGGAAAAGATTGCGGACAGCGGTCAGTGCTTCCGGTGGAAAAGAGAAGAAAAAGTGAATCCGGATGATGACAGCTGCCGGTACCTTATTGTGGCCCGGGATCATGTCCTTTCGGTGTGTCAGCATGGGCAGGTACTGGAGGCGGACTGCAGCCCGGAAGAATTTGATGCCATCTGGAGGGTTTATTTTGACCTGGATGAGAATTATGCAGCTATCCGGAGCCGGATCGATCCGGAAGAGGATCCGTGTCTTTACAGTGCAGCACAGTTATGCCGCGGTATCCGGATCCTTCGTCAGGATCCCTGGGAGATGCTGATCAGCTTTCTAATTGCACAGAACCGGAATATACCGGCTATAAAAAAGTCGATCGGACGGCTTAGTGAAAAGGCAGGACATCCGATGGAAGGGTATGGAGAAAACATTTACTCCTTTCCGGAGCCGGAAGAGCTGGCAGCCTTGTCGGAAGAGGAACTTCGAAGCTGCCGGCTCGGATATCGTGCGCCGTACATTTATGAGGCGGCACAAAAGGTGGCTTCCGGAAAAGTAAAATTGTCCGACATTGCGCAGATGCCGGACAAGGAGGCTCTCCTGTCCCTGAAGGAATTTAAAGGAATCGGGGATAAGGTAGCCAGCTGTATTTTACTGTTCGGATTTCACCGGCTTAATGCCTTCCCGGTGGATGTCTGGGTAAGACGGGCGCAGCAGTACTGCTATCCGGACGGTTTTCCATTTGAAAGGTTCAGGCCTTACTGCGGCGTCATGCAGCAGTATCTTTTCATGTATTTTCGCCAAAGGGCGCTGCTCACTGCGGATCCGCCAGTACGTAGGTGACGCTGACGGATGCGTCGATTTCGGCTATTCCCGGCATTACAGAGACTGCGGAGGAAGCCATGTCCGCCGTGACAGCTTCTGTATATCCGGAACTGTACTTAGCCTGAGGCTGAAAGGTGGTATCCTGATATCCTTCCCTGATGTCGGAAATACGATCCAGATTACGGCCGGAAGCTTCGGCAAGAGCCTGGGCCTTGTTTGCGGCATCGCTGACGGCATCCTTTAAGGCTTCCTTATAGAGATCATCGTAATTGCTGCAGGTGTAGGAGATGTCACTGGCGGAATTCGCGCCGGCATCAAAGGCGGCGGAGAGCAGTTTCCCGATGATGTCCACACTCTGAGCGCTGATGGTAAGCGATGTTTCCACCCTGTATCCGTTCAGAGCAGCGGTTCCGTTATCGTCATAGCTGTACTGGGGATAAAGCTGGTACCCGGAGGTCTTAATATTGTCGTCCTCTACATTCAGATTTTTCAGAGCAGCCAGCACAGCATCTGTTTTTTCCTTATTTTCATTCTCCGTATCGGTAACGGATTTTCCGTCTGTCTGTATACTGATCGTTACGGAAGCCTGATCCGGTACGGCAGTGACAGTTCCATTCCCGGTAACTTCGAGAGCATCGGACGTCTTTACGGTATCATCCGCATTGGCGGCAAGAACCGGTGTGCCCAGCAGGATAGCTGCGGTACAGACAGCAGCGGTTGCTTTACGTGCATGTTTTGTGATATATCTATTCATTGAACCCTCCTTTTCTGCCGGAGACGGAAACTACTTCCGCTGTCGTAAGCCGGAGCCTGTATTGGCCTGCTTTTTGTCCGGCCGGTTTCACTATATCAGCGGGAGGAGTCTGTATCAAGGAATATATCCTTAATTAAAAAGGGATTATCATTAATAAAATTCAGCGGCGATGCAATGCGGCGAATGTGTCCGTCATCTGCATCGAAGGCAGGAAAAACACGCCGATAAGCTGTACCCGGCCGGTCGTGAGGAAGGATAACAACACAAAGAACCGGTTTCTTGCAGACACAATATATTCTTAAAGAAAAGAGGAAATGAAATGCCCTGTACAACACTTTTAGTTGGTAAGAAAGCAACCTATGACGGGTCTACCATGATCGCCAGGAATGAGGATTCCGGTGCCGGCCATTATAATCCGAAGAAATTTGTGGTTGTGGAACCGCAGGATCAGCCGCGCCATTATAAATCGGTATTATCCCATGTGGAAATTGAGCTTCCGGACAATCCGATGCGTTACACGGCCATGCCGAACGGGCTGGACGGGGAAGGCATCTGGGGAGCTGCCGGCGTGAACAGTGCCAATGTTTCCATGACGGCAACCGAGACGATCACGACCAATGAGCGTGTTCTCGGAGCTGACCCGATGGTATGCTATGAGCCGGCACAGGATGGCCGGCCGGAGAAGGCCGGCGGGATCGGCGAAGAAGATATCGTCAGCATCACACTGCCCTACATCCGCAGTGCACGTGAAGGCGTACAGAGACTGGGATCCCTGCTGGAGCAGTATGGAACCTATGAGATGAACGGCATTGCGTTCTCCGATGTCGATGAGATCTGGTGGCTGGAAACCATCGGCGGTCATCACTGGATTGCGCGCCGTGTGCCGGATGAAGCGTACGTTGTCATGCCGAACCAGCTGGGAATAGATTATTTCAGCCTGGAGGATGCGTTCGGGGAGCAGAAGGAATTCATGTGCTCCGCAGATCTGCGCGAATTCATCCGTGACAATTATCTCGATCTTTCGAAGGACGGAGAATTCAATGCCCGCTATGCTTTCGGCAGCGCATCGGATTCGGATCACATTTATAACACACCGCGCGCATGGTATATGCAGCGCTATTTTAACCCGGCAGATACCTGGTGGGATGGAGACGACGCCGATTACAGGCCGGATTCGGACGATATTACCTGGTGCCGTGAGCCGGAGCGCAAAATCACGGTGGAGGATGTCAAGTATATTCTTTCCAGCCATTATCAGGGAACACCGTATGATCCGTACGCCGTACACGGCGATCCGTCTCTGCGTGGTTCCTTCCGTCCGATCGGTGTAAACCGCAACAACTTCCTTTCCCTGACACAGATTCGCCCGTACATGCCGGAGAACATCCGCACCATCGAGTGGCTGGCGCTGGGGTCAAACGTATTTAACGCA
>Ga0256406_1006797_pt1 | contig 11251 bp, 8 predicted proteins | sample RumenRJG_03DNA_FD_185986 | JGI IMG/M metagenome (GOLD analysis project Ga0256406, IMG submission 185986) | Bovine rumen microbial communities from Lethbridge, Alberta, Canada - RJG_03 | ecosystem: Host-associated > Mammals > Digestive system > Stomach > Rumen | place: Canada: Alberta | collected...
CTTAATTCTATTGATGATCCTTGTGTAAATGCTCCTGCTGCCATTATGACTTTGTCATCATACCCAGGCATATCATCTGGAATAGGTATTGATGATGAATCAACAGGTGAGCCCATTTGAATTCCTTGAACATATTTTATAAGTAGATCTGGATCTCCAAATTCTATTGTTTGAACTATATCAGCTCTTTCTTCATTATAAACTGGATCTACCTTATATCCCAAATTTTGCATTACTTTACTTGTTAGTATTGCTGTTTTTAAACTACTAGCCACAACACTAGGAGCAAAAAACAATCCTTGTAAAATTTTTTTATTCATTCCAAGAGTTGGTCCTACGTCTCTACCTTCTCCTGGTAATGTTAATCTTTCTCCAACTAAATCAATTAAATCCTTTCTTCCAACTACATATGCTCCGTTTGGTGAAATTCCTCCCCCAAGGTTTTTAATTAAAGATCCAACTAGTATGTCCGCTCCAACCTCGCTCGCTTCGACTTTATTAGTAAGTTCACAATAGCAATTATCTATCATAATTATTACATCTTGGTTAACTTTTCTAATCGTATTTATTACTTTTTTAATTTTTTCTATCGTTATACTTTTTCTTAATGCATATCCACGTGAACGTTGTATCTCTACAAGTTTTATGTCATTTTTTGAAAATCTTTTTTCTATTTGCTCATAATCAAAATCATTGTCGATTAAATCTATTTGTTCATATTTTACTCCAAATGACTTTAATGAGCTTTTATTCTCTCTTAGTCCAATTACTTCATCAAGCGTATCATAAGGCTTTCCAGAAATGCTAATCATTGTATCTCCTGGTCTTAGCATTGCAAATAAAGTAACATTAAGAGCATGAGAAGCTGATATAAACTGGCCTCTAACAATGCTATCCTCTGTCTTAAAAATTTGAGCATATATTTTTTCAATAACATCTCTTCCTATATCGTTGTATCCATATCCTGTCGTTTCATTAAAATGTATTTCTGATAAATTATTATCCTGAAAAGCTTCAAGAACTTTGCGAGTATTATACTCACAAAGTTCATTTATTTTTTCAAATTGCTCTTTTACTTCATTTTCACTTTTATTTACTATATCAATTATTTTGTTGTCAATTTCCATTTATAATTTTCCCATATAATATATTTAGGTTTTTTAATTGGATTTACCCATAAACCACTTATATAAAAGATTTTTATAAACTAACATTATTTATAGACTTATTTTTTCTATCAATTAATTATTGTTTCAAATCAACCATTGCCATAAATTAATAACTATTTTTAATTAACTATTACTGAAAGTCGATAGCTTCACTTAAAATTAATCATTACTATAAGTTAATAAGCATTTAAAATTAATCATTACTATAAGTTAATAAGCATTTGAAATTAATCATTGCTATAAATTGATATTCCAATTCCATTATTAATTTCATAATATGTTGAAATAAACTTTACATTATTCCAATTAAGTGAATAAGTAGGTTTTAATACTATTTCGCCTTTTTTATTAATTACTCCCCATAATCCATTTAATTTAATTCCAGCAACATCACCTTTAAATTCTGTTACAAAATCAAATTGGTAATTAGTTTTGGCATTTCCATTTTCGTCTACGAATCCCCATTTTGTGCCTTGTTTTGAAGCATATAGGCCATTATTTGGAACAACATCCTTGTATGATATTTCCTTTCCTTCAAAGTTATAATATTTTCTATCGTTCTCTGAATAAACAACAATGTAATTATCATTTTTTTCAATCACTCCATTATTTATTCCTTCAGTTACTTCTCCATTTTGATTAATTATATCAACTCTTCCATTTTTACCTAATGTTCCAGCGATTAAATTTGTTCCATCAATCTTTTGTAAAGTTTCATATTGAATTGGAACAATTACTTGTTCGTTTGCATTTATAATTCCTGTTTTACTGTCAGTTGTGGCTATAAACAAATCATTCATGTAATATTCAATATAAATATATTTATTTTTTAACAACTTTTGATTAGAGTTATCTAAAACATTGTAATATCCATCTCCGTCAATAACAATACTATATTTATCAGAAACCTTTTCATGTGATTCCCATTCTGTATCGATTTTATTTCCATTTAAATCAAATACTGTCTTTGTTTCACTTTTTTGTGTTGTTATGTAATCACCGCCTATTGCAATATAGTCAAAATCTATTGGAATAATTGTTTTTCCTTCAAGATTATCAACTCCCTTTGCTGTTTCAGAATTTAGTATTAGTAACTTACTTGTTTTATCATATTCAATAGCTGAATAATCATTATTTAAAATAGTTTTTCCATTTTTAACAAGACCAACTTTTCCGTTTAGAGTTGTTAATAAATATACATTTTTATCATCTTCTATTTCTGTTATTCTTGATAATTCACTGTAATTGCATTCAAGTAATTCTTTTCCCCTTGAATTAATATATCCAAATCTATATCCATTATCAGTTTTAATTCTAGTAATAAAACCTGATGTAGAATACTGGGTTGTAGAACTATAATATCCATCAGCTGTAATATCATCATATTCTGTTTTTACAATATCATCACCTTTTATATTTATAATTCCATAAAGTCCTTTTTCCATAACTTTTAGGAATCCCTCTTTATAATCCAAATTATCTATTTCTTCATATTGAGCTTCTTTAATTATATTTCCATTGAAATCTATTAATCCATAATTATTTCCATCTCTGTATTTTAGAACAGTTTTTTCATATGGAACTTCACTTGTTAATTGATTAATTGAAATTGCCTCAACGTCTTCATATTGAGTAAGAATCTGATTACCATTTTCATCAAAAGCCTTATAATTAATGTCATCACCATTTAAATCTTGACAACATAAAAATACTCCTTTTGTTGGATTAGGAATTTGTACATCAGCATATTTTGCTTCAATTATTACTTTTCCATTTGTATCAATTACACCAAATTTTTCCTTGCTTTTTAAAACATAATATTTAACATCTGATTTTGAAATCGTTGTTAATTCAAAATTATATTTTGAATTATTTTGTTTAATTCTTAAAAATACAATTCCTGAAATAATTGCAACCAAAAAAATTATCACTAAAATTATAATTAATCCCTTATGTTTTTTCATAACCACACCTCTTAAAAAATAATTTATTTTGTATTAATATCAGCATAGAATTCCACACCATCATCTAAATTCTTAACACCATATTTATTTTCATAATTATTCATAATTGCTTTTACAAGTGCTAAGCCTATTCCAGTTCCACCTGCATCTCTATTTCTTGAAGAATCAACTTTATAGAACCTACCCCAAATTTTGTTTAAGTTCTCCTCAGGAATTTTCTTGCCAGTATTAAATACTGTTATCCTAATTTTTTTATTTTTTCGTTCTTCACAACAAATGGATATTTTTTTCTCTCCATTTATTTCTTCACAATGCTTTATTGCATTTGTTAGATAGTTGTTAACCACTTCTTCAATGTATTCTTGATCAGCATATACCATATTCTTTTTATCATTATTAAATTCTAGGTTAATATTTTTGTCCTTTAAATTTATTGTTTCTCTTCTTATCTCCTCGTTAATAAGTTCTGTTAAATCGAATTCTGTATCTTTAAACTGACGCTCTTTATATTCTAGTTTCATAAGTTCTAACAGTTCTTTAACCATGATGTCCATTTTATTTGCTTCATCAATTATAACCTCTGCATAAAATTTTCTTGATTCTTCATCTTCATTAACATTTTCAAGTAGTCCTTCTGCATAGCCTTGAATAAGACCTATTGGGGTTTTTAATTCGTGAGAAACATCAGAAATAAATTGCTTTCTCATTTCATCTATTTTAGATTTTTCTTCAACGTCTTTTTCAAGTTCATCATTATTCCTTCTAAGCTGTCCAATTGTTATTTCAAGTTTATCAGACATTTCATTTATATTTTCGCCTAATGCGTTTATTTCTTCACTACCATTCTTTTTATCATACTTCTCACTAAAATCAAGATTGGCCATTTTCTTTGTGATTTTATCTAACTGTAATATTGGCTCTGTGAATTTTTTTGAAATTATTGATGCAACACAAGAAGAAATAATTATTAATACCATTCCAAGTAATATAAGCGCCTGGTTTGAAATTCTGACTGATTCTTGTATTGCTGTTACAGGAATTTTTACATATAATTTGTAACCATTATCAAGAACAGATGATAAAAGAATAAATTGGTTGTTTGGTAAGTTTGAATAATTTCTAATAACCAATGTCCCTTCTTTTTCGATTAATGTTGAGGGCATTTTATTTACCGAATTTATAGTTTCAACTATGTCTTTATTTCCAAAGTATTCTATATCACCATTTTCATCTTGTATTAAAATTTCAATATTATTTTTAATTTCTATTTGTCTTAACTCTGAAATAATATTATAGTTTGAATAATAATTATAATATTCATTTATTTTACTATATAAATTTTTCGCAACTTGGATTTTTGCATACTTATATACTGATTCAAGAATAATATTATTTACCATTATAATTGCAAAAACTACTAATGATGTAGAGACGAATAAAGTTAAAAATAGTTTAAATTGTAGTGACTTGGACTTTTCTTTTAAATTAATTTTCATTTAGGTTAATGCTCCTCAACTTCAAATTTATATCCAACCCCTCTTATTGTTTTTATGTATTTTCCTTTTTTGCCTAATTTATGTCTAATTTTCTTTATATGACTATCAATTGTACGTGAATCTCCATAATAATCATAGTTCCATACATTATTTAAAATGTTTTCTCTTGATAATGCTATGTTTTCATTATCAAGCAAATATTTTAGTAATTCATACTCCCTTAGACTTAAATCAATTGGTTTACCATCTACTGTAACAGTTCTACCATTAGTATCAATTATAATTCCACCGTAGTCTTTCTTTCCATCTTGTTTAACTTCTGTCCTATTTAATATTGCTTTTATTCTTGCAACCAGTAATCTAGGGCTAAATGGCTTTGGAATATATTCATCAACTCCAAGTTCAAATCCAAATAACTGATCCTGTTCTTCTCCTCTTGCTGTTAACATTATTACCGGAACATTTGATATTTGTCTTATCTGTCTAAGCACAGACCATCCATCAAGCTTTGGCATCATAACATCAAGCAAAACTAATTTTATCTTTGCTTCGTTATCTTGAAAAACCTTTAGTGCCTCCTCTCCGTCAGCTGCTTCGAGTGTTTGATAATTTTCCTTTGTTAAAAAATCTTTTATTAATTTTCTAACCCTCGATTCATCATCAACAATTAAAATTACATCATTCATAAAGTATTATTTCTCCTTTTTTTCTGCACTCTTTTTTGCACCTATTTTTTTAACTTCTGGTAATTTCTTTTGTGTATTTTGAGTATCAGTTTTTATATAAATGTTTTGTCCTGGATAAGATAATTGAACTGATTGTGATTCTAATATATTTAAAATTGTTAAATTAATTTTATTTTTAAAGGCTTTATATTGATAGAAATCTGTAATAGTTGTATCAAAATAAATTTCAATTTTTAATCCATCATTTTCAATTTTTATTAACTGAACACTTATTGATTCTTTGATAATATCTTTGTTATATTTTAATATAAAATTAATTCTATTTACTAATTTATCAACAACACTTTCAGGAGTTTCAAGTGCTAATTTAAGGTTTGTTTCAAAATGTCTTTTCTTGATTTTTCCCCAATTCGTTATACTTGAAGAAATTAAAGTACTATTATCAATTGTAACTATTGTATCTTCAGTGGTTTTAATTTTTGTACTTCTCCATGAAATAAATACAACTGTGCCTTCTACTCCGCACGCTTCAATCCAATCTCCAACAATAAATGGTTTGTCAGAAAAAATTGCAAATCCAGCCATAAGCTCCTTCACAATATTTTGCGCAGCAAGAGCTACAATAGCACTGGCAACCCCAAGTCCTGTTGCCAACCCTTCTATATTTATATCGTATAATTTACAAGAAAGGAAAAATGCGCAAATATAACAAACAGTTCTTACTATTTTTTTTGAAGCTTCAGATGTAAATTTGTCTCTCGTAGAATAGTTCACTTTACTATTTGTTACTTTTTCAATAAACTCATCCTTTATGTCATAAGCACCACTAATTATATTAGCAATTCCCCAGTACAATACTAATTTATAAATTTGGGCCCAAAATGCATCCTGCTCTGGTGTCAAATATAAAATTCTTATTCCAATATAAATGCCAGATAATTGTAATACATTTTTTAAGTCTCTATAAAGCCCTGTATTCTTAATCTTTTTTTGCTTATGTTTTGGAATAACAAGTTTTAGTATAAAATATGAAATGAATCTACTAAAAATTAAAAACACGATAACAGTTGCAAGCGCAACAAGAATTGCAATTACATGCTCTGTTGATATATTTTTAAAATATTCAATCGTAGAATTAATAGTTCCCATATAAACCTCATTAAAATCATTTGTATTTTTATATCAATTTTAAAAATATATGATATAATTATGGTGTAATTATATAACAAAAGGAAATTTATGTAAAGAATTTATTTATAAATTAATAACAAATGAGGTGTTAATATGAAATCCACAAATGAAACTATGATGCAATATTTTGAATGGTATTTACCAAACAATTGTAATTTATGGAATACCATTATTCAAAAAGCAAATGAATTTAAGAAAAAAGGTATTACTTCTGTATGGCTTCCTCCTGCTTGTAAATCTGCAGGTGGAATCAATGATACTGGATATGGAGTTTATGATTTATATGATTTAGGTGAATTTAACCAAAAAGGTACAGTTCGTACCAAATATGGTACAAAAGATGAATATATTGCAGCAATAAAAGCTTTGCAACTTGAAGGTGTACAAGTTTTAGCTGATATTGTACTTAACCATAGAATGGGTGCTGATGAGCAGGAACAAATTATTGCATATAAAATTAACCCTGATAATAGAAATGAAACAATTGGAGATTATAGAACAATTTCAGCTTGGACAAAATACAATTTTGAAGGACGTAATAATAAATATTCTGATTTTAAATTGCATTGGCAAAACTTTACATCAATTGATTATGATGATATTCAAAAAGAAACAGGTATTTTTAGATTTTATGGCAAAGAATTTAGTAGTGAAGTTGATAAAGAACGTGGAAATTATGACTATCTAATGGGATGTGATGTTGATTTTAACAATCTTGATACTGTTAATGATTTAAACTATTGGGGAAAATGGTTTCTAGAGCAAACTGGTGTTGACGGTTTTAGGCTTGATGCTGTAAAACATATACGTTCTTCATTTTATAAAAGCTGGCTTGCAATGTTAAAAAGAGAATTCAATAGAGATATTTATACAGTTGGTGAATATTTTAGTTCTGATATAAATGCTCTTCTTTATTATTTGGATTATAATAATGAGGTATCTTCTTTATTTGATGTTCCGCTTCACTATCATTTTAAAGAAGCATCAGAGAGTCAAGGCAACTATGATATGAGTAAAATTTTTGAAGAAACTTTAATCGATAGAAGAGCTTCAAAAGCTGTCACATTTGTTGACAATCACGACACAGAACCAGGTCAAGCCCTTGAATCTTGGATACAGCCTTGGTTTAAACCTCTCGCTTATGCAATGATAATGTTTAGAAAAAAAGGAATTCCATGTATTTTTTATGGCGACTATTATGGTATTCCAGAAAAAAATATTCCACCTATGAAAGATCTATTAGACATTTTCCTATTAGCAAGAAAATATTTAGCCTATGGTGAAGAAACTGATTATTTTGATGACTCAAATATAATAGGATGGACAAGAGAAGGTGATTATTACCATCAAGACTCAGGGATGGCTGTTATTTTAACAGACGGTCCTGGTGGTTCAAAGCAAATGAATGTTGGTAAGAACCTATCAAATACTATACTTTATGACTGTACAGGAAATGTAAAAGAGCCTGTTTATGTTGATAATTATGGAAATGGTATTTTCTATGTAAATGGTGGTAGTGTTTCAGTTTGGATCAAAAAAGAAAATATGTATAATTTGTAAATAATTAAATTTATAAAACGCAAAAAAATTGATTATAGATTATAGGCATAATGTTCGTCTAAATGTATGTGTAAATTTAAATTATAAATAATTATTTTTACATCATTCATTTTAGTCGGACTTTTTTGCATTAATTAACTTCTGTCTTGGTATTAGTTATTGAAAATATTTACATTTATTACATGATTTATTTTTAGTTTATGAAAATCTAAAATTTCTATTACATCAAATCGTATAGGTATGTTATATAATTTATGAATATACAAATAATATTTTGTAGCCAAAAGTATATGTCTCTGCTTAGTTTTTGTAACTGAATCTATTGGATTTCCATAATGATAATTTTTCCTCGTCTTTACTTCAATAAATACAAGTTCTTCTTTATTGTTATCCTTTGCAATAATATCAATTTCACCGCTCCTGCACAAAAAATTTCGTTCAATTATTGTATAATTATTCTTTTCCAGGTATTCGCATGCGTCGTTTTCTCCGTTGTTCCCAACAATTTTACGTTGGTTCATTTATTCTCCTTTCCTGATTTAGACATCAAATGTTGTCGAACTCTCAAATTAAAATTATTTTTCATTATTAACTCTTGTATATTTGCCTCCGAAATTCTTTTTTATAAATTTATCAATTTCAAGCATAAATATTTTTTCATTTACTTCATTTAAACTCTTTCCTGTTAAATTCGCTATTTCACTAGCCGAAATTGGTACTTCGCCTATGTTTTTGTATATATCTATAAATTCAGGATTTACACTGTTTTTGTTTATTTCATAATTATTAAATTCCAATGTTTCAATAATGTCTTGTGGAGTTGTAACACACATTGCACCTTCCGAAATTAGTAAATTTGTTCCTACTGACAAATTGTTCGTTAAATTTCCAGGTATACAGAACAATTCTTTATTTTGCTTTATTGCATATCTTCCTGTAATTGTACTTCCACTCATTTTTCCAGCCTCAACAATTAGCACTCCATCAGACAATCCACTTATAATTCTATTTCTTTTTGGGAATTCATGCATATCCACTTCTTTTCTAGGAGGATGTTCACTAATAATAGCCCCTCCATTTTCAATAATTTTTTGAAACAAAATTTTATTTTCTTCTGGATAAATATGTTCAAAACCTGAGGCAAGCACAGCTATCGTTTTTCCAATATTATCCATCGAGTATAAATGTGCTATTGTATCAATTCCAACAGCAAGTCCACTTATAATACAAATATCTTGTTGTGATAAATATGAAGCAAACCTTTTTGCCTGCATTATTCCATATTCATCACATTTTCTTGATCCTACTATCGCAATTGATGTTTTATTTAGTAATCTATAATCTCCCATAACGTAAAGCTTTTCCGGAGCATTTTTTAATTTTTGTAATTTTTTAGGATAATTTTCATCATCCTTTTTTATAATTTTGATTTCTTTATTTTTTATTTCCTCTATTTTAGTTTCCTCCTCTTAACCTTTGGTTTTTAAATGAAATTTTTACTTTAGATATAATTTAATTTTTGTTCTTTTTAAATTGTAAAGCATTTTTATTTTGATTTAAAATTAATTTTCGTTAAAGTTTTTTCTTATATTTCAATGTTTATCTCTTTAAAATAAATTGATTTTAAAAATAATTTTTATCTAAAACTCTATATTGTATTGCTTCTGCAATATGTTTTGATTTTATTTCTTTGGACTGTTCTAAATCAGCAATTGTTCTGGCAACTTTTATAATTCGCCCATAGGCTCTCATACTTAATTTTAAATTATCAAAAGCTTTTTCCAATATTTTGTTTGATGTATCATCAAGACTACAATACTTTTTCATTAGCTTGGGTGTTAATGAGTCATTACAATAAATATGATCCTCTTTGTACCTTGCAATTTGTATTTTTCTTGCTTCATTAACCCTTTGTTTTATTTGTGCAGAAGTTTCAATATTTTTTTCATTAATCTTTTCATATTTTACTTGCGGTACTTCAACTTGTATGTCAATTCTATCTAATAGCGGACCGCTTATTTTGGATAAATATTTTTTTATCATTTTTTCTGTACATTTGCATTCCTTTACTTCTGAGCCATAATAACCACAAGGACATGGATTCATCGACGCTACTAGCATAAATTTTGATGGATATGTAATACTTGAATTTACTCTACTTATTGTTATTTTTCCATCTTCAATTGGAGCTCTTAATACTTCGATAATATGTTTGTTAAATTCAGTAAATTCATCTAAAAATAAAACACCATAATTTGATAAACTTATTTCACCAGGCTTTGGTATTCTACCTCCTCCAATTAATGATGTTTGTGTTATTGAATGATGTGGAGTTCTAAATGGCCTTTTCGTAATAATTGGATTTTTCTCATCTAGTAATCCTGAAACACTATATATTTTTGTTATTTCTAGTGACTCATCATAACTTAAATCTGGAAGTATTGTAATCAGCCTTTGTGCAAGCATTGTTTTTCCAGTTCCAGGACTTCCAATTAATAAGCAATTATGTCCACCCGCTGCTGCGATTTCTAATGCTCTTTTTGCTTTTTCTTGCCCTTTTACATCTGCAAAATCTATACTATACATCCTTTCATTTTTTATAATATCTGACCACGTTTCCTTATATTCACTTAATTCAAATTCACCATTTAAATAGTCAATGACTTCTTTTAAATTGCTAGCCCCTTTAATATTAATTCCATCAACAATTGAAACCTCTTTTTCATTTATTTTTGGTATAATGATTTCATCAAAGCCAATCTTTTTTGCCTCAATGCAAATTGGCAAAATTCCTTTTACTGAGTTCATTGATCCATCAAGTGAAAGTTCTCCTACAAATGCAATTTTTGATAAATCTTTTTTAGTTTTCAATTGTTTTGTACTTATTAATATTCCGATTGAAATGGCCAAATCCATTGATGAACCTTCTTTTCTAATATCTGCCGGTGCAAGATTTACAACTATTTTTCTACTTTCAAATTCATATCCAGAATTTTTTATTGCTACACTAACCCTTTCCTTGGATTCTTTAATACTAACATCTGGTAAACCAACAATATTAAACTCTGGTATTCCTGCTGAAACATCTACTTGAACATAAACAGTATACCCTTTAAGACCGTTTAAATAAATACTTTTAATATTTGATAACACATTTCCTCCTTTTTAGTTCCTTTATGACATAT
>Ga0256406_1006799_pt1 | contig 11249 bp, 11 predicted proteins | sample RumenRJG_03DNA_FD_185986 | JGI IMG/M metagenome (GOLD analysis project Ga0256406, IMG submission 185986) | Bovine rumen microbial communities from Lethbridge, Alberta, Canada - RJG_03 | ecosystem: Host-associated > Mammals > Digestive system > Stomach > Rumen | place: Canada: Alberta | collected...
TTGTGCCGACACGCTCATTCAAAGACTTAACCGATTCTTGCACGTCTTCAATGATTTTAGACAGTTGCACGTCGCTGTATTCCGGTGTCTGCTCGATTGAATAGGGGCTGTCCACATCCCATCTGAGGATAAGCCGCCCGTAGGTATCTAATCCATAAACTGCTCCCGTGTCGAACACGATTTCAGACCACGAATCGGGAATGTAGGCCACGAAATAACCGGCTCCACCCGAATAGGTATCGTCGGTAAGCCCAAAATACACTTGCTTGATGCTGGCCGATAGCAGATCAGCCATGTGCGTCTGGATCCAATCGTAAATCTGTTTCTCGTAGTAGTCGAGCAGTCCCCCGTCTTTCAATTCCTGCATAGCCTCTTGCAGGTCTGCGATGTCCTGCGCGTTGACGTCGATTTGCAAGCCCATGTTGTCGCAATAGCAAACGAGCTTGTTGAGCAGGTCGAACAAATTCAAGATTCGCTGTTCCTGGCTTTTAACGTCCCAATAGAGTTTGGGAATCGTCGGCGTGAAAGCCGAAAACCCCCAGAACGGGGGTATTGGCCCCCCTACCCCTCCGGGGTACATCGGTGAATTGTCGCAGTTGAAGTTGCTCATACGTTTATCACATCCCGTCGATTGAAGCAGTGTACAACCCGATGAACATTGATTCGAGCTCGTCGAGCAAGTGCTCGTCTATCGTCTGGTAGCCGGTCACATAGGCATTGTAAGCGTCTTGCAAGTTCCCGCGCTCCACTTCCTCGCTTTCCTCGTCCTGCCCGCTGCTCGCATAGTCGGAGTTACCTGAAAGCATAGTTTCCGGGTAGTCGCTGCCGATTGCCCTGCGCTTGCGGTACTTGTCGGATACCTGCGCGGGGTCGAAATCGGCATCGAGGTACTTGTACAGGTTCCAGTACTTCGGCATCAGCTCGAAGACGAGTTTCCTATGCAGCATCGTGGCCCACTCGTAGAACGGCTCTATGCTTATCTCGCGGAAACGGAAACGCTCGATGAAGTAGGCGCATACACGCTCGTACTGCTCGGGGCTGTATGCCGCTTTCGACCAATCCAACAGCTTCATCTTCCAATCGAACACGCCCTTATCGATTAGCTCGCCCAGCGTCACCGTATAGACCGCATTCCAACGGCTATCGCCCGTCCACTCGTTCACGCTGTCGATTGAGCCGAAGTCGGGATATGACGTAGGCTTGTAGTCACTCGCTGCCATTTTTCTCCCCTCCTTCTGCGCCATTCTCATCTAACCGTTCTTGGTTATGCAGGTAATTGTAATTGTAGCTTTCCCAATCATCGTTGAGATACACTTGCAAGTCGCCGAACACGTCCGGCGCAAGCTTCCTCAGCTGCTTGCACGCCCATCTGCGGGCATCCAAGCAGTTTTTCAGCAGGATGTTGCTCGTGCTGTTGCCTATCGTCGTTTCCTCGCTGATAAGGCGTTCCGTTTTTTCAAACATCACGTGCGGCACGCCCATGAACAATAGGTACTGGTTGAGCACGTTCTGGTACTGCTCCGTCAGCTCCTTTCCCAGGAACGGAGTACGCAAGTCGAGCGTGAAGCAGTTTCCCTCGTTGAGCTCGAGCAAACTCCGGTCGTTGCTGTCGCCTAGGATGACGGGCTCGTACCCGCTCATTTGCTTGTAGAGGTTCACGAGCTCGAGCCGCTTTTCCTGCGGCATGAGCATTACCCACGGGTGCTGCTGGTGCATCAGATTGACGTCGCTCGTCCGCTGTATGTGCGTGAGTTTCGTAGCGTACTGCACTATGGCGTTCCACGGGTTGAGGCGTGTTTGCGAGTAGTACACGAGCTCGCCCGTTGCCGGGGTTACCTTGTAGTCTGTCGTGTTGTACCCCCGTGCCCTCCACTCGGTAGGGATGCCGTAGTCGTTGAAAACCCCTTGCGGCGCTGCCATAAGCGATTGCCATACGTCCGGGGCTTCCTCGCTGTGGCAGATCGTCGCGATGCCCGACCGGTGCAACTGGATCTCCAAAAACCTGGGGTCGCAGGTAAGCGGAAGGCCCTCCCAGCGGAAACGGTTGACCGCGATGGACAGAAGCATATCTATATTCACTTGATAGCATAGGGCGTTGTACTCGTCCGTCTGCCAGTAGTAGGGGCTCGATTCCTGGCCGCGCTTCTTCTTCCTGCTCATTTACTAATCACCGTTGCCGTTCAGTTTCGCGAGCCGCGCGAGGGACGCTTGCAGCAACGTGTTCTGACTGTCTCGCGCTTCCTGCGCCTGCGCTTCCTGCTGTTTCACGAGCTTGTCACCCGCATCCCTGATTGCCTGGAGCCTTTCCGCATGCGCCTGGTCGCGCGCGATGACGCCCGCTTTGAACTCGATAACCGCTTCGATCTCCTCTTCTGTTAGTTCAGAATAGGGCTTGTCGAGCAGCTTGTTCACGTCGATATCGCTAGATCCCGTTGTCATATACGCTCACCTTTCCGATATCCTCCGGCTTATCCCACACGGTCACGCCGCCCAGCAGGAAAAACCTCAATTGGTCGGCGAACCTATCTGGTATCTGGTTCGTGCTCCAATAGTCCCGCAGCTTCCAGAAGGTGAAGTGCTCGCCGATGCACCAATTTCCGTCGAATAGCCACTGCTTGTCGTAATAATACCCGAATCGCAGAAACTCGTCGCCTGCACGTTGGATTGCATAGTCAGACTCAGTAATAATATTGACGAACAGGGCCATTGGTCGCACGGTCGAAAGCTCGGCATTGCTCACCGAACCGTAGACGAGCGGGGCACGCAACGCCGCCTGGCTGATGCCGTTCGCTATACGGTTGCCCTCGTTGCCGTAAACGTCTGATGCGTCGGCTATCGCGGTATCGTAGCTGCGCCGGTTGTTCGCAATGGCCGTTGCGCATGTCGCGCCCGCAGTTGCAATTTGCGCATCGCGCATGGTATCCGCTGCCCCAATGGTTGCGCTGTATGCCGTGCTCGCGTTCTCCCGCATGGTGCTTGCCGTGTTGGCCGCGCTCGTCGTTATCGCGGTGTTCTGCGCGTTCGTCTGCTGCGTCTTGCCGGTGTTCGCCCTCGTCGTGCGGTCGATGTTGGATCGCTGCGTTTCCTCGAGCTTGCTCTGCGAGTTGGAAACGACGTTCTCGGCCTGCGTCGAGGTTGCGCTCACCGCGATCGCGTTGGTGGCAAGCGACGTTGCAGCGCCTATTCCACCGGACACGAGCCCGCCTATCGCCCCGGCTGCCGCGCCGACGGGGCCGGCGCCTAGCATCCCGGAGATTGCACCGCCTGCCACGCTGTTTATGACGCCGCCTGCTGCGCCCACGGCAGCGCTCGCGTTCTTCATGTCGATCTCGTTGTTAGCGGTGGCCCGCGTCATGCCCGCGTCCCACGCCTGTATCGCCTGGGCTAGGCTGTTCGATAGGTGCGCGTCTGCGAGTGCCGCGCTGTTGCCCGCCTGCGTCACCGTCGTGTTGGCCGTCGTTTGCGCCGATGCGTTGTCAACGACGTTGGCAGCGCTGTTGTTCTCCTGCGCCCGGTTGCCCGAGGCCGTCGTCTCGGTTGCATTGTAGCTCGCGTTGGCGCTGGTCTGCGCGTTCGCGTTAGCCGTGTTCGCTGCGGCGTCGGCGTTGGTCTTTTGCGTGGACGCATCGCGGTTCGAAATGGCCTGCTGCACCGTGCGGTCATTGTTCGCCTGGATCCGGTCGAAATGGCTCGAGTAGTCGTATTCGGTCGCGGCATCGAGCACGACCGAGAAAGTGGGCACGTCCCAGGTGCGCAGGTGATCGTACCATCTGCCAGATATGTCGAAGGTTTTATCCGTAATGTTCTGGAAATGCAGGGTGCTCCCCGCGTTGCCCCCGATGCCGTGAATCGAGCCGACGATATCGATATACGGGAATACGAGGTTCGCGGCCACGTCCATGGTAAGGGCCTGCGCCGTGTCCTCGATGCGCACGAGCTCGGTATTTCCCCTATCGTCCGTGATCTCGAAAGCGCTGTAGGGGTACGTGTAAAGCTTCGCGATATCGGCGTATTCGTCTGGGTAACCCCAATCGCCTTTGGCGCGTGTGAGGATGGTTTTAGATATCGGGTTTGCGCTGCCCGTCACCACGCGGCACGAGGTAGCGCAGAACGTGAACGAATCGCCGAAGGTCAACAGTTCTCTATCGCAGAAGAAAACGCATTGCACCGTCTGCTTGAACTGTGGGGACGCTCCGTTCGTGTTTTCGAGGAACGCGTCTAGCTGTGCGGTATCGATTGCGAGCGCGAACATGTTGGGCACTCCGCTGCCGCTGTAGTAGGCCCCCGCGGGCGTCCTCCACGTGTTGCCGAATTTCGTGCCCCAGTCGCCCAGGGGGTTCGAGCTGCACACGATGACAGCAACCACGTTCTCGCCGTTGAGCACGGTTGCCTGGGCTTTCGTCACCTTCTGCAGCTCGCCGTAATTGATATCCTCGGAAAGCAGGTAACCGCACCGCTCGATGGGATTTTCGAGGTATTCGTCTGCTTTCATGGCGAACATCGGAGCGTGTCCGCGCTCCAAGATCATGTTGGTGATATCAAGCGAGTAGATCCACGTTTGCCACGCATCGTCCAGCAAGAGCAGTTCGCTCGTGTTGGGGGATACGAAACGCGCTTCCCGGATGAAGTAGAACCATTCTCGCTTGCCCTCGTCGCTCTCGTACTGCAAGGGACTTCCGTCGTTCGCAAAAAGGTTGTACGTCACCCGCACGTAGTTGTAGTTGCACGCCACGTCGAACGGAATGGGAACGCGCAGTGTCATGCTCGAATGGAGTTCCTTGTATTTGGTTTCCCAGCGGAAACACTCATCATCTGGGATATCGTCGAACCATTTATTTCGCGCTTCCGCGCTGCCGAAATGCACGACGTTGCCGATACCGGATAGCGTGCGCTGCCCGATATGCGCTTCCCCCTGGTCCCAGGGGACGGAGCACACTTGCACGGCCATCTGCGAGTAGTCATAGCGGCTGTAGTCGATTGTGTTGTCGAACTTGTACACATCGACGTTCTGCGCGTGCGGGAACCCGTTTTTTCCGAGGTAGTTGAAGTTAGGCATCATGCACCGGTTTCACAAGTAGATAGATAAACGGCCCTGACTGCATTATATACAGGCAGGGCCGCGCAACGTGAAAATATCTCGTTTACCTATCCGGTTGCTACTCGGTCGGCTTATAGCTCGTGTCGGGCTCGGGCGTGTAGACGAGGTTGGGGTTTTCCTCCACGAACGATTCCTTCGCGGGCTCGTCTTCCGCCGCGGTCACCGTGGCCGTGAACGTGGCCGTGTAGTTTGTCGGGGTCGTATCGTCGGAGGGGTTGATATATGCCGTGCTCGCCGTGACTACCACCTTGTCACCGGCTGCCAGATCGCCAGTCTTCTGGAGGTGCAGGACGCCATCAGGGGTAACGCGCGTGCGGGCGTTGAGCTCCACGGGCGTTCCCGCTTCTCCGCGCGTCGCGGCTACCGTGTAAGTTGCCGCGTCGGGCTCCACGGCCACGGGCGTGCCGGTGGGCGTCACCGTGCCGGTAAGGGCAAGTCCGAGTTTGACCGAACCGCCCAGCGGGACGGTAGCGGTAGCAGGCGTGATGGTCATACCGGTAGCGGCCATCTTGATAACCGGGATGCTCGTTGCCGCTTCGGTGGTGTACAGAATGCAGTTAGCGGCGGGATTCATGCCGATCATCTCGTCATGGAATAGATAGTACTTGTAGGTGCGGTTCGCCGGATTGTAGAACGGCGGTTCGATTCCATACCATACATCACGCGCATAGACGAAGTCTTCCGAAGTGAGAGCGGCGTGCACGTTGGGGATGGGGAATTCCGGGATGATGATCTTACGGAAATTCACCTCTGCTCTCTCCACGTGGAAAAGCTCTGCCAGCGCCATGACGTCCAGATAGGCATCCGTCTCGGGGGTCACCCAGAGCACAAGCGTTGTCGGTGACTCGAAAACCGGCACGTCAATTTGGTTGTAGCGCATACTGGGGAACTGCATCATTCCAGCGTCAGCGCGAATCTTCACCAAAAGTTCCTGCCCAAGCTCCTTCGTTGTCGGCGCTGCCGTGATGTTGTGCCTGTAAAGCGTGTAGTTCTTGTTCGCCACGGCGAATGTCTGGATCATGGTGTTCATCTCGTCGTAGTTGTCTGAAGAGCGTTGCTGGTCGAGCGTGGCGGCAAGCAGGTTGTCAAGGCCATAGCTGTTGCCCTCGCTCATGACGCGGTTGAGCTCGTAGCGGCTCCAGGAGAACTCGTAGCGGCGGTGCTGGTTCACCGAATAGAACCATTCGCGGAATTCCGGCTTCTCGAGCTTGAGCAGGGTTTCGTCATTGACCTTGTACGAATGCGCCTGCATGTACTTGATTGCGACGTGGCGCTCCGTGTTGCCGAACTCCGCCGCGGGCTTCTTGAGCTCGCGCAGCGGGTTCTCGAAGAGTTTGCTCTCGACGTAATTGCCCATCATTCCCACGAGCAGATTGCTAAACTCGTTGAGCATCTGCCCGTTGTACGGGTCGAAAAGCGCCTTAACCGAAGCTGCATAGCCCGAAATGTCGGGGTTCGGGATGCGCTGCTGGTAGTCGTTGCTTCCCTCGATCCAGGCTTTTTGCAAGATAGTGCCGTTATTGACTGCCATTGACTGATCACTCCTTCATGTTGTGCGAACGATAATCACGCTTCCCAATCTCGCCACCAAGGTCGGCCAGGCTCGTGTAATGCTCGCCCCCTTCGCCTTCCGAAGGTTCGTTGCCGTGCGCCTGCTGCTGTTGCGTCACGCCCGCGCCGTTGCGAATAAGGGTTTCGAACTGGGATTGCAAGCTCTTGTTCTGGTTCAAAAGCGCCTCATTCTGGCTTTTCATCTGCTCAACAAGCGCCTTGTACCCGTCGAGCGTGTCTTCTGCGGTGCTACCCGCTGCGCCCGTGTTGGCTTGCCCCTCGATGGTAGCATTTTCGCCACCATCAGTCGAATTCTGGTTGCTCTGGTTGCTCTGGTTGTTCTGGTTGTTCTGGTTGTTCTCTTCGGTCATTTCATACCCCTTAATCTTCACGCTCGAAAGCGATTTGCAGTGCTTCATTGACCTCTATCCCGTCAAAGCCGAGCGCAGTTGCAAGCTCGATGCACTGCGCTACCGTTCTGCATATCTCGCGCAAGGTGATTCCAGATTTTCCCTCGTATTTTATATAGGCTTTCACTGCGCATGCACACTCGAGGATACTGGATGACAGGTCTTCCGTTGACTTGTACGTTTCGGCTTGTGCAGGCACTTGCGTGCTCTGCTCTTGGAGCCCTTTCAACGATTCGTCCAGAGTGGTACGGTCGCTATCCCAGATGATGATGCAGTAGTCCGCGATTTTGTATTCGAGCATTAGCTACCCCTTCCATATACGAAACGAGCCGCCCCCGAATCGTAAAACCCGTAAGGCGGCTCTAAAGATGTTGGCAAAACACCACCGGTAAAGCAGCTCCCCTTGCTCTAGGGAAACGCGCTGGTGCCCATCACAGGCCGCAAGTCCAGATCTGCGCGAACCGCTTAGACACGGTGTTTTCGCCAGTGCCTAGCCTACCATATCGACGGTGAGCATGCTCCCGCGCTTGGTGGGCACCTGCTTGATCTTGAGCTTGATAGCAGGTTCCCACGGGGCATCGCCACAAGCGAGGGTTGCATTGCGGATGGCGTTGGCAACGCCGTAGCTCACCGCCTGGTAGCTCGTGCCGTCAGGGGACACGAGAACGACGCGCGGCACGGTGGAGTAGGTGCCCAGGCCGTTGCCGTAGGCGTCCGTGTCCTCGATCTGCGCCATCTCGATGAGGTAGTCCTGCACCTCGATAACCTCGTTGATGTGGTTAGCGACGCGCTCGCCCGGGTTGTTCATGGCGTTGAAGATGCGCACGGATGCAGCGCGATCGCCGGGGACGGCGCGAAGGCTCGTGACCATCGTACCGGGCGCGGCGGTGGCGATGTTCTGAATGGTGATTGCGTTGGTCTGTGCCTGCTCTGCCGTCTGAATCTCGGTGGTTTCTTCCATGGTGTTTCTCCTTAGTCTTCAACTAGAAAGCGTTCTTTCACGTCTTCCAGCGTTTGCTCCAATAGTTCTCTGTCCCTGTCGTTTAGTGGGTGGCCGTATGGTGTCAGGGCGCTGTCTATCGTGTCAATCCAATACGATGCATCTTCCATGCCCGTATCACGGATGAAAAGCTCCCCGGTGAGCCAATCCGCGCGAATGTGCGCATCGGCCATGATCTGCCCTTCATCCTCCCACGCCGTTAGGCGTATTTCCCAAGGCTCGGGAACGTCTGCGCCTTGGTAAATCATCCAGTCTAGTTCGTGCATTGCCGCCCCCTCCTTAGTCTAGGAAACTTTCCCTCAAGTCTTTCAATGCTCCTTCCAGCTGCTGCCGGTCGGTGCCGTCGAGTGGATGATCGTAGGCCGCTAGAATCCTGCCTATCGTCTCAATCCAGCTCGAGGATTGCACGATGCTCATATCTCCGATGACAATCCTCTTGCTGGGGATGTTGAGCCAATCCGCATAGATTTCCGTGTCGGCCCTGATGCGCCTGCGCTCCTTCCTCGCCGTCAGGTGGATTGCCCAAGGTTCGGTGACCTTCCTGCCCTGGTAGACCCACCAGCTCTTTTCCTTCATGCCCTGCCCTCCTTTCGTTCGGTGAACCTAGAATATATGTTAATGTTAACAGTGTCAACGCTTTTATCTGATACCGATGAATTCCAAGATCGTGAGGAACATCTCGCGAATGGCAGGGCTCTCGTATCGAAGCGAACCGGAATAGAAGAACCGGTTGATGATCTGCAGATATGGGCTCGTGCGCTCGATTGCCGTATAGTCCAGGGTCGAATCTGCCTTCAATAGGGTGAATACGTTCTTCGCGCCCTTCGGGACCTTCGCCGATATGTAGCAAAGCGCCTTCCCGTAGTCTATCCAGATACCGAACAGGTGTTCGCCGTACTTGATTGCATACGAATAGCGGGCCCGCGGGGTTTTCGGCGAAATGGTATCGCTTCCATCTTCGGCGAAACGGTTGCCGAAAATCATCTCGCTCTCTCCCGTTCCGGCAAGCATGCGCCCCACGAGCGTTTGGGTTTCGCGCCGCTCCTGGTCCCAGGGCTCCACGTAGTGCAGCAGCGTATGTTTGTGGTTGTAGAAGGTGTACCCGAATTCTGGCATCTTGTTGACGCCCAGATAGCGGAGATAAGGGCACGTGAGGTCGCAGGCGTTGCCCAGCAGGTAGACGCGGTACTGGTACCCTCCCGGTTGCTGCCTGGATACGGTGTCTAGCAGCTGCCCGAAAATGAGTATCTCGTTTAGCAGATAGCGATGGTACCGGTCTTTTCGGTCGATAACGGCCTCGTCGAAGATGAAGCGGTGAACGTTCACATAGGTGCGTTTCTTGGCGATCTGGAAGGTGGTCATTGCCACGAAATAGCAGAGCTCGGCCCATTGGGGCTTTTCCACGTAATCGCCCGTTTCGGGGTCTTTCTCCGGCTCGCGCGCGATGTAGCCTATCTCTCCCTGCACCTTGAAAATATAGCCGGTGAACATGCCCTCGAATTCCAGCTTGTCGAAGTACCCTTTGCGCACGGCCTTCAGCTCTTCCCTAGTCCGGCAGATCTCGCAGAAGCGCCACCCGTGCTTTATGTAGTCGCTTACGCACTGCCTACGGAGTCCGAAGGTCTTGCCGATTCCCTTGGCACCGATGACGATGCAGAATTCTCCCTGCGTGCCCGTCTGCCGGCTGAACGTCGCGGGCCAATCGTAAAAGCGTTTTTCATCAGTCACTTGCTATCATCTCCTTAATGCTGGTTACGCCCTCGAGCGTCACGATCACGGGCTCGGTATTGACGCTCGGCCTGTTGCGCAGGGCAATGCCCATGTTCACGAGGTTCTCGATGCTCTGCACGTCGTTTACCGTCTTGCTCATGGGGTACAGGCAGAGCGCGGCGGGCTCGGCCACCATCGACTCGACGCCCCTATAATCCGCTACCATGCCTACGTGCATATCGCCCCAATTAGGGAAAGACCGCGCATTCAAGCCCGTTATATCGTGCGCATAGGTGACGTTGTAGCCCAGGAACGTATCGCACACGTCGGCAAAGCTCCAACCACCTTGCACCAGACTGTCTGCCAGTTGGTTTACTTGTTTCGTTGGTACGCCTGCCAGCGTGAAGCGGATATGCTCCTGGTTGTCCCTGGGGTCATACTCTGAAATGCAGTATGCCTTGTTCCAGGCGGCACAGAACCGATAGGTGGAGAACTCAAGCACGTAATGGCCTATGTCGGTCAGGGGGTCGTATTGCTCTGGATACGAGCGCCTAACGCGGCTGCATACGTCAGTCTTGGCACTGTCTATGGCTGCATCCATGCGCTGCAGGGCCTTTTTCACGTTGCCCAACTCACTGTCCCTGATAACGAACTTTACCGAATCAGTGTCCCCATTGACACAGGTCTCCACGTAGGGATAACAGAGCATCATGACTATGCACTGCGCAATGCGGCTCCACCCAACGACCCTCTGTCCCAGCTGGTACCATGCCTTCGGCTGCTTTGGCGCGTTCACCACGCCGAACTCGCCTGTATACTCTATGCCGTTGCCGGAAAGCACCGTGTCCCTGCGGTACTCGTTGCACGCTTCAATACCGAACAGCGCATTCAAATCGGCTTTCAGCCCCAGATAGGCGCTCTCCACCACGGAATCATCAACAGTGCCATCCTGCATACCGGAAACGACGAACTCGGGGATTCCGTAGCCAATGAGCTCGTCGGCGTTATCAATCGGTTCGTTTGCGTAGTACCGGCCCCGTGCATGTTTGAATGCGTTTTTCGCCGCATAGAACTGCATAACCGATATCACGGCCATGTCTGATGGTTTGTCGAAAGACAATGTCATGTAACCGGTTGTCGCTTTGACGTTGTCGAAGTCATAGGATTGGCAAACTTCCCAGGCGGCAAGCTCGGTCAACCATAGGGTAGCATGTGAAGCGCCCTCGAGCTTGCCGAACGAATGAACGGGGTCTTCTGCCTGGTCTTTGTAGCCTATCGCCGACATGTGTTCGCGGAATTCCTCACCCTGTTGGTTCTCATCCTCGATGGTCGCGTCGCGCTCGTACCGCTTGCACCGCGCCCAGGCAAGCGGGGCAATGCCCCAATCACCGAACGGGGTATCAGGCTTCAACCTTAGATTCTCGAATTCGAAGGCTCCGTAAAAAGCAACGGGGAAGGGCTTTTCGTAATGCTCCAAAAC
>Ga0256406_1006800_pt1 | contig 11248 bp, 8 predicted proteins | sample RumenRJG_03DNA_FD_185986 | JGI IMG/M metagenome (GOLD analysis project Ga0256406, IMG submission 185986) | Bovine rumen microbial communities from Lethbridge, Alberta, Canada - RJG_03 | ecosystem: Host-associated > Mammals > Digestive system > Stomach > Rumen | place: Canada: Alberta | collected...
GGGATCGAACTCAAAGAACATACTGTGGGTCGATTTCTGCCGCTAACCCAATTATACAGAAAAATTGAACTCCCACCGGTTTTATTTACGGTGGCAACGGCGCCGATATGTGTAATTGGGGAGCCTGAAGCGATAGTATGCTGATGGATAGAGACAATTCGTCCCGCAGGGGCAGGCTGCGAAAACGACCATATAGAAAAAGGCGCCCTTTCTATTTTCAGGGCGCCACCTTCACTTAACACTTATCACTTGTCACTTTATTCAGTTCAAATCCAGATTATAGTTTTCATCCAGCGCTGCATTCAGGTGGAGAAGGGCCGGTGCGTCTGCCGCATCGATGTAGAGGGCATGCCATTTCTGGATGCCCGGCACTTTGCCATAAGGTGTGGTGAGCATCTGGAAATTCGGGGACCACTGAGCGTCGATACCGGCAGCTCTCGCCACGGGGAATACGGGGATGTAAATATGGCCGTCTTTGCCGTAGGCCCTTGTTTCCAGTTTCTTCCCTTTCACATAGAGGTCATAGACTTTGGCCACGTAGCGGGGATTTCCGTCAGAGGCATAGATGGCATTATTGATTTCATCGTCCGTGAGGAATCCGCCCACTCCGAAGGGACGGAGTTTCGCGCGGACTGCTTCCACGCCCAGGGGCTGGCGGTTGTATCCGTCCGGGTAAATGTAGTAGACGACCGTATGGTCTGTCTCTTCCTGGACTACCACTCTTTCATAGAGGATGTCCACAGGAATTCCTTTCACAATATGGGCAAAGAGGTCTTCCACGTCTTTTTCATACATGCGGACGCACCCGTGGGATGCATAATTGCCGATGGAATTCGGGTTGTTGGTCCCATGGATGCCATAATTTCCGCCAATTCCGATCCAGCGGTAGCCCAGCGGATTTTCCGGGCCCGAAGGTACGGGATGTTCCTCATCATCAGGGTCCACCCATTCCGGATTTTCAATCATGGCCACGACTTTTCTTCTGCCAAGCGGTGTCTCCGTATCCTTGCCGGGTCTGCCCGGAGCCACAGGATACATACGGATGCCTACGTCCCCCTGGTACAGGGTGAGAAGGCGGCTGGCCAGGTTGACTTCGATACGCTTGTCTTCAAAGCGGGGCTTTTTCGGCGCTTCTTTTTCTACCGGCGCTTTTTCTTCGATATAGGCAGCAACGGGTGCTTTCTTTGCTTTCGGAGCTTTGATTTCCTTCGGTACTTTATTTTTGACGACAGTCGCTTCGGGAGCCGTATCTCCATAATACCCTTTAGCTTCTGCATTTCCTGTCATGGCGCCGGAAATTGCCATAGCCATGGCGGCTGCCAGTAAAATTTTTTTAATCAATGTTATTTCCCCTATCCCCTGATTTATAAAAATATGAAATTCAAATGGAAATAAAAGTTATATATCTGGATCAGCAAAACATTGTCATCCTGCATGTGAGTACGGCCTCCCAGCCACTTCGCGTCAGCTCTCCTTGAGAAGCGTATCACTTAGTTCATTTCCGACTTGTCCCATAGTACAGCTCATCCGGCCGCCCCCGAACTTCGGGCAGGCTTTTTTCCGACCTTTGAGGCATTGATTCAGAAAGCCTCGCCGCTGTGGCGCCGGGCTCTTTCTTCTCCTAAAGTTTCCAGCAGATTCGGCGGCGTTTCGCTTTTCCATACCCAGCCGGGCGAAGCTTTCTGGGCCTGCTCTTTGGCGGCAAGCAGGTCGTAGTAGACCTGCCATTTGGCATTGACCAGTTCCCGGCCGCTCTGCCTGAGAAGGTAGGCGGGATGAAAGGTGGGCATGACGGGTATGCCGCGGTAGTTGATCCAGTGGCCTCTGGATCGGATAATGCCTGCGTCTCTTCCGAGGAAGAAGCGGAGGGCTACTTTTCCAAGACCCACGATGACTTTCGGCCGTACCAGTTCTATTTCTTTCACCAGCCAGATGGAGCCGCAGAAGCTTCCTTCCTGAATGGTGGGTGTGCGGTTTCCATGGGGCCTGCATTTGACGATGTTCGTCACATAGACGTGGTCTCTGGTAATGCCCACGGAAAAGAGGGCTTTATCGAGGAGCTGCCCCGAGGGCCCGATGAGGGGCGCTCCGTAATCATCTTCGACGCCTCCCGGTCCTTCGCCCACGATCATAAGGGGCGAATCGGCAGGTCCTGAGGAAAGGACGGGGCCCAGGCCTCCTTCTTTGCGGAGGGGGCACTGGCTGCAGGTGCGTATGGCATCTTCTATTTCTTTATGAGTTTTGAAATGGGTTTCCTCCTTTTGAGGGCCCATCATTTCCCGGCGGCGCCTTTCGGCGTATTCTTCCGGATCTTCATGTCCAAATAAATCCATAAGTCACCTCGTTACTGCATGTCCGGCGGCGGTTCCTGGTTCGTCATTTCGTAGAAGAGGGTGAACTGGCCGGCGAAGTGGAGTTTCACCGTATCTACCGGGCCGTTTCTGTTTTTGGCCACGATGATTTCCGTTTCATTTTTCTTCGGATCATCGTCTTCAATTTCCCGGTTGTAGTATGCTTCGCGATAGAGAAAGCTGACAAGGTCTGCATCCTGTTCCAGGGACCCCGATTCACGAAGGTCGGAAAGGAAGGGCCGGTGGTCCTGGCGGGATTCGACGCTTCGGGAAAGCTGGGAGAGGGCAATGACCGGTACGTTCAGTTCGCGGGCAAGGCTCTTCAGGGAGCGGGAAATTTCGGAAATTTCCTGCTGCCGGTTGTCCCCGTTTCTGGATGCATTCTTTGCCTGCATGAGCTGGAGGTAGTCAATCATAATCACATCAAGCCCGTGCTCTGCCTTGAGGCGGCGGCACTTGGAACGGATTTCGGAGACGGAAATGCCCGGGGTATCGTCAATATAAAGAGGCGCTTCCATGAGAACGGAGGCAGCGGTGGCGAGCTGCTGCCATTCTTTATTGGTGGTGATCCGTCCGGTGCGGAGCTTCGAGCTGTCCACGAGGGCCGTGGAGCAGAGGAGGCGCTGTACCAGCTGTTCTCTCGACATTTCCAGAGAGAAGAAGGCGACCCGCCTTTGGGCGGAGGAAATAGACATATTCTTTGCCATATTCAGGACGAAGGCAGTCTTCCCCATGGACGGACGGGCAGCGACGATGATGAAGTCCCCTTTCTGGAATCCTGTGGTCAGGGCATCGAGAGAAGGGAATCCGCTGGCCAGGCCGGTGATGGATTCTTTATTTTTATATTTCTCGGAAATTTCTTCCAGCTCATTCCGCACCGCTTCACCGATAGCGACGAAATCGGATTTCCTTTCATCCCTGGTCACCTGGAGGATGAGTTTTTCGGAATCGTCTGTAATCTCCGCCACGTCCTGTCTTTCGGAGTAGGCTTCGTCGGCAATCGTTCCCGCCGCATCGATGAGGCGGCGCAGCTTGGCCTTGCCTGCCACAATATCTGCATAGCGGTCCACGGATTTCGTGTTTATGACGGAAACGGGCAGTTCATTGACGTAAAGAATGCCTCCCACGTCATCCAGGCGGCCCAGTTTCTTCAGTTCTTCGGTAACCGTCAGGATATCAGCCGGTTCTCCCCGGTGGAAAAGATTCAGGATGGCCTGGAAAATAATGGCATTGGATTCTCTGTAAAAATCAGCAGGCGTCAGCATGTCTTCAGCCGTGACAATGGCATCCTTCTCCAGCAGCATGGCTCCCAGTACCGCTTTCTCCGCCTCAATATTCTGGGGCGGTATGCGGGTAATGATCTGGGAATCGGTATCCAGCTTCTGTTTCCAGTCCTTCTGGTCAGATTTGAAATTATTTCTATCGCCCTTACGGACATCGTTAAAATCACTCATGGAATTCCTCCCGAAGAAATTCACCTGTACTCTTCGTGTATCTTACTTATTATACCTTATAAACAGGGAAGGTGCATTGCGTCTTTTAAAGCAAATAACGGGAACCGCCTCATCAGGGACAAGGCGGTTCCCGTTATTCATAATCCCACCACAAAAAGCCACGAAGCGGGGCTCTTCATTCATCCGCTTTGTGGCTTTCTGTTTTCAACATTTACAAGTTAGTTAGTTTCTTTTTTCTACATGGTACCATATAGCGAGCTTTTCTTCGCTCCCCGCTTTCTCTGAGAATGGCTGCCGTAGCAGGGACCTGCGCGTTTTCTTCAGCTCTGTCTGTATAGTACAAAAAGAGGATTTTATTTTTAATTTTTTGTTATAGATTCTTTTTATATGCATCCCCGTCTGTGCTATCCGTACAAAAATGGCGCCCTTATGATTTCCGGGCTCCACCTTAACGAACAACGAGCAGCGAAGAACGATACAGGCTAACTGACTCAATCCGCAGTATTTGACAATTGCCTCAGTCAGTCACCTCAAATACCGCCCGGCTTCCTTTTTCTGCCGGCATGACGCGAAGTCTGGCATCGATTCGTTCTTCCAGTTCCGGCACGTGGGAGATGATGCCCACGAGGCGTCCTGTATTCTGCAGGTCGATCAAAGTATTCATGGCACTGTTCAGTGCTTCAGGGTCCAGGGTGCCGAATCCTTCGTCGATGAACATAGTATCCAGTCTGACTCCTCCCTGACGGGCCTGGACTACGTCGGCAAGGCCTAAAGCCAGGGAAAGGGATGCGAGGAACGTCTCGCCGCCGGACAAGGTATTGGCGGGACGGGACCTTCCTGTATAGCTGTCGGAAACTTCCAGGGTCAGCCCGCCTTTGGCATCATTTGTGCCGTCTGCCATGCGGTGAAGGCTGTAACGGCGGTGGCTCATGTCCAGAAGGCGCAGGTTGGCGGCTCTTGCCACTTCGTCCAGGAGGGAGCCCAGCACATAGCGCTCCAGGGTGACCCTCGTCTTTTCTCCGCGGGTGAGGTTGTAAAGACCGGCGGCCAGGCCTGCTTCCTTCATCGTTTCCTCATGGAGTCCGCTGATTTCCTTCACCTTTATTTCTGCCTTCTGCAGGTCTTTCAGCCTGCTTTCGCCTTCGGAAATCATGCGCACAGCTCCCTTGATTTCCGCCTGAAGGGTATTGTCTTCCCGGCCCAAAGCTTCCATATCCGGCCTGGTTTCACCTGCCACCACCAGTTTTTCATCGGAAATCATTTTTTCCGCTGCTTTCTTTCTGGCCTGCCAGTTTTCAATTTCTGCGGAAATCTTCTTTTCTTCCCCGGCCCGTTTGTACCAGAGGCGGCTTTCGTCAATATTGGCAAAGCCGGCAGAAAGTGCTCTTTCCGTGAGTTTTCCTTCCCATTCCCTGTAATCTTTCGCCAGTTTCTCCCGCTGGGCTTCGTAAGTCTTGTATTCCGCATCGGCTGCGGAGAAAGCAGCCGCCGCCTTTTCTTTCTTTGCAGCCGTTTCTTTCGAATCCTTTTCCCAGTCCCGGATGAAATGATTGATACGGGCCACTTCGGTCTGGATGGCATCGGTCACCCGGTATTCCTCCGGTATGTCTTCCAGGGTCCTCATTTTCGTCTGCGCATTGCCAAGCTCTGTAATAGCGCTTACAAAAGCGCTGGCCTGGTACTGCTGGTGGAGGTAGTTTGCATTATCATAGTCCAGTGCCGCTTTCCTGGCCGCCTCCCCTGCCTTCTTCACCATTTCTTCCGTGGGAAGGTGTTTATCCCTCTTTGCCGGGGAAGGATGATGGATGGCTCCGCATACGGGGCAGGGCATGCCTTCTTTAAGGCCTCCTGCCAGGATGGCTGCCTGTCCGGAATAGTAAGCCTGCTCAAGGGCTTCATAGGCGGCGCGGGCTTTGTCTCTTTCCACCTGACAGTCTTTAGCGGACTTTTCCAGTTTTTTCAGCATGTCATTGGCTTCGTTGAATTTGATGGTCAGCCGGTCTACTTCCCGCTTAGTCGCTCCATAGGCTTTGGCTTTCGGTTCCCAGGAAATAAGTTCCGCCATGCGCACCCGGGACTTTCCTATTTCATCCGCCTGCCGGTCAAGGACTTCCTGCCTGGCGGCAAGGGCTGTTTTTTCTTTTTCCGCTTTGACTCTCTCTTCAAGAGCCCTGTCCATTTTCTTCCGGACTTCTCCCCCGTCTACCCTGATTTTATCCAGATTTTCGAAATAGGCGGCCAGCTCTTTGGCGCTCCTGATGCGGGCAAGGTCTGTCTTTGCCTTTTCGATGGCCGGCTCTTCCCGAAGGCAGAGGGCAAGGTCTTCTTCTGCTTTTTCCAACGTCCTGAAATGGTTGTACAGGACTGCTGCTTTCTGGTAACGGGTGCGGAAACCGGCGTAGGCTTTTTCTGCCTCTTCTTTCTTCTTTTCCGTTTCCTTCACCAGTCTAACCATATCGGTGATTTTATTTCCCAGATCTTTTTCATCAGCTGCCCCCACCATGGAGAGGGTAGTCTGCAGCCTTGTCTCTTCATCTTTAAGTGTCAGCTGGAGGCCTTTCAGATGGCTGAAAAGTTCCATCTGGAAATCGGAGAACCGCTGGGTCTTGAAAAGCTGCTTCAGGATAGCTTCTCTTTCTTCCGGCTTGGCCACGAGGAGCTTCCGGAAATCGCCCTGGGGCAGGAGGATGACCTGGCAGAACTGGCTTGCATTGAGGCCGATGAGGCGGCTCGACGCTTCATCCACATTTTTTGTGACCGTATTGATTTCTTTTCCTTCTTCCAGTTCCGAAAGGGATGCTTTCATGGGGACTTTCCGCAGGCCTTCGCCCCGTTTTTTATTGAGCATCTGCTCGGGGCTCCGGCTGGCGCGGTAGGTTTTTCCGCCAATCATGAAATCAAAGATGACTTCCGTCGGCTGCTCACCGTTCGCATAGTCGCTCCTCATGTGGCTGCCGGTCCGGTCCCCGCTGGTCCTTCCGTAGAGGGCATAGCACATGGCATCGAGGATGGTGGTCTTGCCTGCGCCCGTTGGTCCGCAGATGAGGAAAAGGTGGCGGCCGTCCAGTTTATCGAAATCAATCACCGTTTCTCCGGCATAGGGCCCGAAGGCACGCATAATGAGTTTCAAAGGTCTCATGGCTGTACCTCCTTTGCATACACTTTGTCCCAGATGGAAAGGGCCAGCTTTTCTTCTTCTTCGGTAAGCTCGGTTTCCCGGAAATGTTTCACGAAATTTTTCAATATATCTTCATCGCTCATCTGCTCGAGATGGATATCCCGGCTGCCTTCATCTTCTTTATAGCCCATATCCTGTTCCACGCCCAGGCAGTTCGGGAATTTCGAACGGAGCTTCGGCATGGCATCGATGACCGGCGATTCATCGGTAAGGGTGATTTCCAGATAATCTTCCGATGGTTCCACTCCGTCCCCCATGAGGTCTATAAATTTTCCTTTCAGTTCCCGCACTTCATGAAGGGGCGTAAGGCGGCGGAAGGTAGTGGAAATATGGCCTTCCCCGTCCATATTTCCTACAATCACTCCTTTTTTCTGGTGCACTTCATTGAAAGAGTACCGCATGAGGCTTCCGCTGTACTGGATTTTTTCAGAAGCGGACTTCGTCTTCTGGGGTCCGTGCAGATGGCCGAGGGCCGTATAATCATAGGCCGCAAAGACTTCGTCCGGAATCTGGTCATAACCGCCGATGGAAAGGGGCCGTTCCGAATCGGACGTACTGCCTCCGGCCGCAAAGACGTGGGCCAGGGCAATCTTCCTCATCCTTTTGCCGCCGTCCGGCAGCTGAGAGAGGAGATAATCTGAAAGGACTTCCTCCGCTTTTTCGTAAGTCCTCACCTCTTCGGCTCCTTCCATGCCCAGATTGTTCAGCATCACCCGCACCCTGGCCGGTTCTGCAAAGGGCAGGGGCAGGAAGGCCGCTTCTCCGTATTCATCGGAAAGAATGACCGGTTTCGTCCTTTCGAGCGGCCCGAAAATATAAAGTCCCTGATGGGTCAGGAGGCGACTTGCCACGGCCAGGCGCTCTGCACTGTCATGGTTTCCGCTGATAATGATGAAGGGAATCTTCCTCTTCCCCACGATTTCTTCAGTCATCCGGTCAAAAAGCTCCACCGCTTCTTCCGGCGGATTGGACCGGTCGTATACATCGCCTGCCAGAAGGATGACGTCCGGTTTTTCTTCATCCAGAAGGGACAGGAACCGGTGCTCCAGAAGCCAGGCCTGGTCTTCTGTCATGGAATGTTCTTTGAGGAGTTTCCCCAGATGCCAGTCGGCAGTATGAATAAATTTCATAGATTTTCCTCTTTTCGCAGACTTTTCAGCAAAGCAATTTCTTTCGCATATCCGTCAAGTTCATTGGGCGTTTCCAGATAAAAGGGCAGGTCCCGGAGTTTCGGATGGTTGATGATTCTGGTAATGGCTTCGATGCCCAGGGAACCTTCCCCTATTTTTTCGTGGCGGTCCTTGTGGCTGCCGAAAGGATTTTTATCATCATTCAGATGAATAGCGTGAAGTTTATCAAGGCCCACTGTTTCATCGAATTTTCCCAGCACTCCATCCAGGTCATTCACTATATCGTACCCTCCGTCGTAGACGTGACAGGTATCGAGGCATACCCCCATGCGGTCTTTCCGCTCCACTTTTTCGATGATGGCTGCCAGTTCTTCAAAAGTGCGGCCCACTTCCGTACCTTTGCCTGCCATCGTTTCCAGGCATACCACCTTTGGCAGTTCCTCCTGGTCCATGGCAAAATTCAGCATATCGCTGATCAGCTCCACTGCTACATCTACTCCCTGTTTCAGATGAGCGCCGGGGTGGAAATTGTACATGCACTTCGGCAGATGGGCCGCTTTGGCCAGATCTTCGCGGATGGCGGTCCTTGCAAATTCCCGGACCTTTTCCTTGGTCGATGCGCCGTTCATGGTATAGGCCCCGTGGCAGAGGATGGGACCGAAATGATGGTCCTCCATCCAGGCCTTCAGACCTTCCACATCTTCCTCAACGAGAGGCTTCGATGCCCCGCCCCGCGGATTCCTCGGAAAAAACTGGAATGTATTTCCACCGAGCGCCGTGGCTTCCTTCCCCATGGCGAGGAAACCGTTCGTTACTGACAGATGACAGCCGATGATGAACATAGTGACTCCTTTATGGAAATAAAAATTAAAATGGATTCTCATGAAATTACAATTTCATTATAGCATGAGGAAGGACATATAGGGAAAAGACCGGATGCACGAAAATCATCTCCCTTTCGACCGATTATCCAAAATAAAAAAACAGTGGGAAATATTTCTCACTGTTTAAATGGCCCCATCCCGGAAAGCGGATCTGCAGGGCAGGGTGGAAGCGCCGGAAGGATAGCGGGCATGACGGACCATGAATTATGCTTTTTCCGCGCATTCCGCAGAATGAAAGGCAGGAGACTTTTCTCTGCTATTCTTATTTTCCCCCAGCTGCATGAGGATGAGGCTCACCGTGATGAGTCCGGCTCCTGCCATCTGAATGATGGTCATGGCTTCTCCCAGAATCAGCCAGGAGAAAAAGGCAGCCATCATGGGAGCGGCAGCGGCAAAGAATCCTGCCATTTCGGGAGATGCATACTTCTGGGCCACTGTCTGGAAAGTAAAGCCGAAGACGGAACAGAGAAGGATGAGTCCGGCAAGGGCAAGCCAGGTGGAAGAGTCCGTAGGAACGGAAGGAATTTCGAAAAAGAAAGAGGAAACAAGTCCCAGCGCCCCCATGACCCCCATCTGGAGCAGTCCCACGGAGATGGGTTCGGCCGATCTGGCGAAATGGCTCGTCAGCAGAATCCACAGGGCATAAAAGAAGGAACCGGAAAGGCAGATGAGTTCTCCCGGGGAAAGGGAAAGTTCGCCGCCTTTCAGCGTGAGGCAGGCAATGCCGCCAATCACGAGGATCACGGAAACAATCGTCTTCACTCCGGGGAATTTCCTCTTAAGGACTGCCCCGATGAGGATAACCCAGAGGACCGCCATATTTTCCAGAAAAGCGGCAGAAGAGGCGGGAATCATGGTGAGACTCACCAGTTCGCAGGCCATGCAGGTAAAAAGGGCCAGACCCGTGAGGAATCCGCCTTTGATTTCCTCCCGACCGATTTTGAGCAGCTTCCTGTGAAACAGGATACAGAGAATGAGGGAAGAAAGAAGGAACCGGATGCCCAGGAGCTCCAGGGGAGGAAGGGCATTGATGGAAATTTTGGAAAATGTATAAGAAGTGCTTCGCGCTGCAATGACGGAGAAGAGAAGGATTTCAGCCTGACGGGTATTCATGACGGGCTCCTTTCGGAAACATGGAATTTTCACTGTTTCCATGGTACTATAGAGTCAGTTGTGACGGAATAGCGACTATTTCATAATAGATATGATAAAAATTCAAAGGAGTCTTTATGGACACAGATAAATGCAGGATTCTTCTCACCACCCTGGAAAAGGGAAGCATGTCCAAAGCCGCCGATATCCTGGGGTATACGCCTTCAGGAATCCTCCGGGCCATACACAGTCTGGAAGAAGATACGGGATTTCCCCTCCTCCTCCGCACGGCAAGGGGTGTAACGATCACGAAAGAAGGAGCGCGGATCCTCCCGCAGCTGAAAGAAATGGTCCGGCAGGAACAGCTTATCCGGGACGTCAGTGCAGACATCCGGGGACTGGAAACAGGAGAGCTGACCATCGGCGCTTTTTTCAGCGTAACTGCCAACCTCATGCCTCCCGTCCTGTCCGATTTCCGCAGAAAATATCCCGGCATCCGGATTCATCTGGTTCAGGCAGGAAATAAAGAACTCCGCCATCTCCTGGCCGAAAAAGAGCTGGACTTGGCAATCATCAGCCGCCAGTCCTATGAAGGTCCATGGATTCCCCTTCTTCAGGACGAACTCATGGCATGGCTCCCCATGAATCATCCCCTGGCATCACTTCCCGCCTTCCCATTAAAGCAGCTGGAAAAAGAACCTTTCATCGATGAACTTCCGGGCGAAGAAACGGACATCTGGCATCTTTCTCAAAAAGAGCACCTTCACCTGAACGTCATCTTCACTTCCATCGACAACTATACCGCCTATAAAATGGTGGAAGCAGGCCTTGGCATTTCCCTCAACAACCGCCTCATGTCCGCCTCCTGGCAGGGAAAAGTCAAAGTCCTTCCCCTGGACCCGCCCCAGTATATCGAACTGGGCATGGCCGTGCCGGAAGTACTTTCCCCGGCGCTGGAAAAATTTATAGAATATATGAAAAAGGCGGTGTAGCTTCTAGTTTTTAGTGGTTAGTTGATTGACATCAGATAACGGGAGTGTACAATAGACTGTGTAAAGTTGAATTGTAACTCAAACGAGAAACAGCAGAAAGGTTTCTGAAATTAACAAAATCATCTCTCAATAAGGCTTTTTGCAAACGGTGATAGGATACCGCTGTA
>Ga0256406_1006803_pt1 | contig 11247 bp, 11 predicted proteins | sample RumenRJG_03DNA_FD_185986 | JGI IMG/M metagenome (GOLD analysis project Ga0256406, IMG submission 185986) | Bovine rumen microbial communities from Lethbridge, Alberta, Canada - RJG_03 | ecosystem: Host-associated > Mammals > Digestive system > Stomach > Rumen | place: Canada: Alberta | collected...
CGGATGATTCCGGGATGGTCGAATGTGCGTAACCAACTCGAAATGGATGAGCGCATGTCGGCCTTGATGCATAAGTACGACAAGGCTGACTGAAAAATTTACACAAAACTATTGACAATCCCCATCTTGCGAGACTGGATCATTTTGTCAGCCTCCTCGTCGTATAGTTATGGATCTTCTCGTCGAAGTGATCCGTCTTTGTGATAACATAGATGATGCCCTCAATGTTGCTCCGCGCATTATTCTTATCTTGGATGAAGACGATTTTTGCATCGCTCGTGCTCGTCTTGTCTGGGCGAACAGTGACTTTCCAATTCGCATTTTCGTAATCCTGCGCTTCCTCGTAAGCTCCAAAGAATTTTTCTGGCACGTTTTGAGGAGAAGCAGCTACCTTGTGATATTGGTACATAAAGAAAATAGAGATGGCGAAAATTATCACACCGACAAGAATAACAATCCCACCCCACAACTTGTACTTCATCGGAATGCTCCTTTCTTTCATAAACGATCCAAATTTGCAAGGTCGTTTTTGCGATCCTCTTTTTCAGTTTCACTGAGCAAATACCAATCATCCGGCGCATCGGGTTTGCTTGTTGCGACGAGACCGACCATACCCGTATCATCCTCTCGCGAGAGCGCCCGCGCAATCTGGTGGATATTGTAATCGGGGGTGGGGAAGGTCATGCCGCCTCCACCGCCGTGACCTCCATGGACAACACCTTGCGAATTTGTACCCTGACCGTTGGAAGGAATGATGGTTCGATAGCGGGTTCCATCTGGCGCACCGTTGAATTCGACGCCATCCGCCTGCCGTTGCTCCTTTTGGATTTCCATTTTGAGCATTTTCACCTGTGCAGAAAGCTCTTGGTATGCTTTTCGATTCTTGCTGTTTTTACGAAGAATACCAGAAGCGTACTCTTTGATTTTTGCTTGTGCTGTTGGAGTGGAACATCTTTTTTCAAGAGCTACCATCCGCGCATCGAGCTGCTTCCGTGCTTCTGCGTATCGTTCTGGATACTTCTCTTTCAGCTTTTCAAGTTTGCGATTATCCAGCTTCCACTTCTTCCATGCGCCGTTCACGTAATTGTTTTCTGCCATTTCGAGAGCTCGGGCTGGCGAATAGACATGATGTCCGAGTTCTTTCAATTTCAGTTGTAACTCCTTCAGTTGAGCTTCTTTATCTGCAATAGACTCTTTCATGGCTTCCGTGATTTCAGGGGCCGTATAGGTGGTGCGCTCGTTCTGCTGGATAAGGACGCGACGAACGGAGGCATCTAGTTTTTCGAGAGCAGTATTTGCTTCATGCAATTCCCTGCGAAGGTCTTTCTTTGAAGGGTATCCCTCGGACAGCCTCATCGCAATCTGCTCGTAAATCGCTTTTTTCGTGGATGACAGCCGGAGACGTTGGAAGACCGGGCGAAAAGCCGCCGCATCCTGTTTGAGCTTTTTCTCCAGATCCCGAATCTGCTTTTCCGTTTCCGAGCGAATGGCTTCTTGTTCTGCACGTTCATTTTCGTCGATGGGAGCAGGTGGCTTCCATCTTACGAGAAAGTCCTTCCAATCTTGCAACTCGCGTCCGCGCTCTTTGAGTTGCTGCCAGAGTTCGCGTTCCTCCATGGTCATCGCTGAGAGTTTAGCCTCTTCCACCACGGTCTTCGACCAGTCGATAGTTCTGTTTTTCGAGGCAGCTTTTTCCACCTGCTTTGTGATTTTTCCCAGTTCTTTTTCCAGAACTGTGCGTTCTTCTACATCTTCTATAGAAGGAAGTGCTTCTTGAATGTCATGAAGCCAGATGGGAAGGTCTTCCAGATGATGCTTTACCTCGTCCTCGTCAACCTCGTCCTGCAAGATGCCTTGGAGGACGAGGTTCTTTTCTTTGCGCTGGTTCAACTTGCGGAGTGCTCTCTGTTGACGAACCTGAGCATTATCCTTTTCGAGCAATGCGGTCGGCCCGACGGATGACTCTGGCACACGATCAAGCAGCTGGGCGAGGAAGAGATTGCCATTTGCAAGAGCTTCTTCGCGACGCGCTTTCAAACTCCGATGATCGACACGGAGGGAGATGCCGTTTTCTTTCAAAACCTCGTTTGTGATGTTCGCATAATCTTCGCGCATCCTCATGAGATAGGCGGACTGGATTTTGCGGTTCGTCCATTTTTGAGACTTCTCGCATCCGCCCTTTTCTGGATGATGCTTGTTGTATCGTTTGAAGAAAAGTTCTGGAGGACGTTCGTGCTTTCGCTCGATGTCATCTAGCCCCCGTGTTGAAAACATGATATGGACGTGCGGGTGACGTTCACCATCGCTCATCGCTCCAATTTTGTCATGGATAGCAAAAGCATAGTAGTGGCTTTTGAGATGGTGTTCCAGAAACTGTTCGACAATTTTCTTTTGCTCTTCCAGAGGCAGTTCGCTTGGAAGGGCAAACTCGATTTCCTTGTAACGCTCCCCATTCGTTCTTTCAAATCGGTCAGCTGCATCAAAAAAGACTTTTGGATTTTCATGCGCCCATTTCGGAAGGTGATGTCCTTTATAGAGACAGCCGCCTCGCTGCTTGAAGGCGGATTCGCGGTTGATGTATTGGACATGACTTGACGCGAAAACCGTATCGCTTTCTCGCTGAACGTTCACCATGATGTCCTGCGCCGTGCGCTCGACCATCATTCTTCTTTCTGGACCAGCATCCCATCGCACATCAAGGGCGCGTCTTCGGAATCGGTTGAGCATGTCTCGCATCTCATCAGGTTGCAGAAGCAATGCAGGTTTTCCTGCATCAGGAACCAGATGGCGTTCGGACAATGCAGGCAGGCGTAATCCTTCTTTGGCAAGATCTTCGAGTCGGCGGCGTTCACCACCGCGCTCGGAAATCCGTTCGTCGGCATCACCTCCGCCTCTGCTGGTTCGGTATCGGAGATGACGCTCTCGTACAAGTCCTCCATGTCGCTCGAATTCTCTTCGCTCATGTTCTTTTTCCTCCCTTCGGGATTGGAGAGCACCTTCCAGATTTTCATCTCGGAATGTGATGGGCAGATTCATTTCATCTGCTGCTGTTACGACGCTTCCTTGAAATCTCTTTGACCCGCTGACAGAAAGTCTGTCATTTCCATAGATGTATCTCGCAACGGTGAGGGCAATCGCAACGGTTTCAACAGAGGCACCATTAGAAACGCGGATGCCTGTCTCGTCCTGCTTGATGACACCGAAGGGGCTGGTGTAGAGGACGAGCTCCCGATTTGGCAGATGCTCGATAGGGAAGTCTCCTGTGATGACGTTCTCGTACTGGAGACGGGACAAGTCTTTTTCGTCATAGTCCGCATATTTCCCCTCGCGTGCGATATAGCGTGAGTGTTCTGCCGCAGATACACGGCCACCACCTTTTTTCTTGTCCGACTTGATGCGGAAATGGTAGCAGGGCATCATCCATCACCTCGATTCTCAGCCAACGGCAGGTTCAGTGAGCGTAGTCGAACGGCATAGATTCTAAGAAGAATCTTATACTAGTTGCCCAGACTGGGCAAGTCGTTTCTTCGCTCCCCGAGTTTATCGCCAGATAAACTCCTAAGTACACATCTTTTTGAAAATCGCAGCCCCTCACAAAGCCATTATAGCATATTCGAGACAGTAAGTATTGCATATATTTGTGATTTAACAATTTTTATCTACTACATATAGTGGATTTTGTGGTATAATGGCGGTAGCAATCGAGGTGATGGAGGCATGAACGAACAAGAGAAGGAACTTGCTCGAATCAACCGCATCAAGGAACGGATTGCGAATTTGGAAAATGAGCGGGGAAAACTCGTAGCTGATTATCACGCAGACATGAAAGAACTCGCCGAGAAAAAGCGTCTGGCCGCATTGGTACATGCTGGCTTGGTGATCGAACGCGCTGGGTTGCTGAATGAATATCAGTCTGAGGATTTCTTGCAGTATCTTCGAAAGTACAAAAAGGGCAGAGGTGATGCTCATGGAGATTGACAAAGACAAGTTGTACCACAATGTCTTCGCCCAGAGTGAAAAGGTGGAAAAAAGGCTTTCCAAGAAAAAGACACGCTTGAAAGAAATCGACGTGCAGATGAAGAAACTGACCGAGGAAAAAGCAACCCTCGAAAAACAGGTAGCTGCCATTTCGAGCAAGACTGCGGCGAGTGCTTACACGAATTTCGACCAGAGTCTCAAGACGCTCGGCATCGATTTCACAGATAAGGAGACCTTCGGAAAGATGATGGAACTCCTTGCTGATGGATTCGAGAAGCACGAAAGCGACGCATCGTCGGATGCAGAGGCTGAAGCCAAACGAAAGATGGAAGAAAACTCCATCGATCTTTTTGAGCAGTCTAAGGATTCAACACCCAGTGAAAATAGTACTGCTGAAGAAAAGAAGGTGGCAGAGTCATGAAGCTCTTCATCGCAGAAAAGCCAAGTCTCGCACGAGCAATCGCGCATGGTCTCGGTCATGAGAACCGCAAGGATGGCTACATTGAATGCGGCGATTCCATCGTGACGTGGTGCTTCGGTCACATTATGGAGCAGTACAGGCCGGAAGAGTACGACGAAAAATACAAGTCATGGAAAATGGAAGACCTGCCGATTTTGCCAAAGCAGTGGAAACTGAAAGTCAAAGATTCCAGCAAGAAGCAGTTCAACACCATCAAGGGACTCATTGGAAAAGCGGATACCATCGTCAATGCTGGCGATCCTGACCGTGAAGGGCAGCTCCTTGTCGATGAAGTCCTGAACTATGTCGGTGTGCTCGGCAAGAAACCCATCCAGCGTATTTTGCTCAATGCTCTCGATGACAAGTCCGTCAAAGAGGCTCTTGCCAATTTGCAGGACAACAAGAAATTCATCGGCCTTCGAAATTCCGCCCTCGCCCGCAGCCGAGCAGACTGGATTATCGGAATGAACATGACGCGAGTATCAACGCTCCGTGCTCGTGATGCTGGATACAATGGTGCCGTCGTGAGCGTCGGTCGTGTCCAGACACCGACGATGGCTCTGGTGTGCCGTCGCGAAATGGAAATCAAAAATTTCCATCCTGTCGATTTCTACCAGCTCCGTGTAGACTGGCAACACCCAAATGGAACCGTGCCTACTTATTGGAAGGCTCCTGCGGATACGGAAGGAATGGACGAGGAAGGCCGCATCCTGAGCCGCGAAATTCTGGAGCATGTCGCAGAAAGGATTCGTGGAATTTCTGGAACTGTTGCGAAGGTGGAGCAGAAAAAAGGGCAGTCGCTCCAGCGGCTGCCGTACTCGCTCTCCACGCTTCAGGTCGAGGCAGGACGAAAATATGGATTCACGCCGCAAGAAGTGCTGGATACGCAGCAGAAGCTCTACGAAAAGAAGCTCACGACATATCCGCGCTCGGATTGCGAGTACCTGCCGACAAACCAGCTTTCCGATGTCCCTGCCATCCTGAAAAACCTTGCAGGGATTTCCGAAGAGTTTGCTGGATTCGCACATGGGGCTGACACGAGCATCAGAAGCAAGGCATGGAACGACAAAAAGATTTCCGCGCATCACGCCATCATCCCGACAACGGAGAAGGCAGATTTGTCCAAGCTCTCCGAGATGGAGCAGAAGCTCTACCAGATGGTTGCGAAAGCATACCTCGCGCAGTTCTATCCTCCACAGGAATTCCTTTCGACAAAAATCACCGTCGAGGCCGCTGGCGATACCTTCCAAGGGAGCGGCAAAGTGATTCTCGCGAATGGCTGGAAAAGCCTCTATCATGCGGAGGCATCTGCGGAAAATGGAGAAGAGGAAAATTCGAAGCTCCCAAAGGTAGAGCAAGGCGATTCAGTTTCCTATCTGAAAGATGACATCCTTGCGAAGCAAACGAAGCCGCCGAAACGGTTCACGCCGTCAAGCCTCATCGAGGCGATGAAGAAAATCTCCAAATACGTGAAGGACAAGAATCTGGCAGAACAACTCAAGGAATGCAGCGGCATCGGCACCGAGGCAACAAGGGCTGCCATCATCGAGACGATCCAGAAGCACGAGTTTGTCAAGGTGGAAAAGAAAAATCTTGTCCCAACAGAAAAAGGATACATGCTTTTGCAGTTCCTGCCGGACAGCATCACATACCCGGACATCACGGCACGCTGGGAGAAGAATCTCGAAGCCATCAGCAACCAGTCGATGCATCTTGACGAATTCCAAGAGCAGCAGACTTCCTTCATCGAGCAGATGCTCCATGAGGCGAAGACGAAGGTGATTCCCCAAAACCCGAAGCTCCCAAAGTGTCCAGGATGCGGCAAGATCCTGAAACGATTCAAGAGCAAGAAAAACGGGAAATTCTATTGGGGCTGTTTCACCGAGGGATGCAAATCCTTTTTTAGTGATAAAAACGGAAAGCCAGATTTCGATTCTAACAAAAGATCATCTGCACCGATTGATCCAAACGGCCCGAAGTGCCCAACGTGTGGCAAACCGTTGAAGAGAATCCAGAGCCACAAGAACGGCAAGTTCTACTGGGTATGTTCGGATCGCAGATGCAAGACGATTTTCAACGATAAAAACGGAAAGCCTGACTTTATTACATCTAAGAAAAATAGGAGTTGTTGATTTGATGAACTTTGTATTTTTGTCTGGCCGTCTTGCGACCGATGTAGACTATCGCCTGACCAAGAGCGGAAAATCCATTTCCAAATTCCGTCTTGCCGTCCAACGCTCTTACAAGAAAGACAAGGATGGCAAATATCAGGCGCATTTCTTTTCCATCACAACGTTTGACAAGACGGCAGAACATTGCCGCGATCATCTCATCAAAGGACGCAGCATTAACCTCAAAGGCCATCTCGTACAGGACAATTACAAAAGCAAGAAATTCATGAATTCCGATGGAGAGCCGCTTACTGTTTATACGCAGGAAGTGGTGGGAGACATCGTGGAATTTCTTGGGTATCGCAAACAGTACAGCGATGGGAGCCCAAAAGAGGACAATGAGATCCCAAATCCAGACGTCGGAGTTCCGCCCTTGGAGGAAATGGCGCTGCCAGACGATATTTCTGATGAGGAAATTCCTTTTTAAGATGGGAGGAGCAATGATTTATGGAGAGCAAGAAGCCTTCCCATAAAGAACTGCTGCAAGATCACCATCATATACATCTGAAGATCAGTATGAGAGAGATGAGGTGGATTGCGATTATACTTTCAATCTTGCTACTAGTTTGTATCATCCTCATCCTGTTCTATTGCTTGGATCGTCGCGAAGACATCATCCAGCACAGTCCTGAGCATTACTTTGCGTCTTTCAGCAAAATTGCTGCATTGGATGATAGGAACGTCAACATCAGTACGTATTTCAAAGATAATGGGAAGAAGCAGGTCTGCGTTTTCGACAAGGCGGAAAAAATCGCATATTGCTACGAGCTTTCGGATGATCATGACAAGATTGTCGTAGTCAGTTCTTGTCGAAGAAGCGATCTGCCGTTCACCACCCTTCCGTGATGGAGCCGCAGGGTGGTTTTATGGAGGACGAGAAACATGAACATCTACAAACTCAGAAAGAGGTATCACAAATCAGACACGGAGATCAGTCGTATTATGTCGGGCAATCTTGAAAAACTTGGCAGCTATGCTAAGTTCCAATATGGTGCTTGGGAGATGGACGAAAAAGGGTTGCCAATCCTTGACGAGATCATGGGGTATAAGGCACCAGCTCCTGCTCCTGCATCAAAAGCTTCGACGCAGAAAGTTCCCACATCTTCTCACCCCAAAGAGCCTTCACAGACAAAGGATGCCGCGTCCGAAGCGAAGAAGGTACAGGAGGTACCGAAGCATCAGAGCAAGTCAGAGGATGAGAAAGATGCCCGCATCAAGGAACTCATGGAGCAGGTGGAAGAAGCACGGAACTTCGCACGGCAGTATGCTGGCGAGCTGGATGCATTGCAAGAAAAATTCATTTCCGTGCAGAATGGATCTGATGCCCTGAATTCCTCGCTCATCCGCAAGCACCAGCTTCGTGCAGATGCAGCAGAGGCGCAGCTTTCAAAACTCCAAAAGGATTTTTCAGAGAAAAACCGTCTCAAAGCCGAGCGGATCAAGGAGTTGGAGGGGCGCATCGAAGAGATGCAGTCCAAGCTGATCGAAAATCATGACGAGCTCGAAAAACGTCAGCAGGAACTTTTCGAGGCCAACGAAAAGCTCGAAGCACTCAAAAAAGATTCAACAGAACGTTGCTCTCAGGCCGAGCTCAAGGTGCTCAATAGCAAGAAAAATGAGGACAAGCTCTATCGGGATCTCCATAAGAATGAGGAGCGTATTTCCGAACTCAATCAGAAGATTGTCATCGCAAACAACGAGCGCATGGATGCCATTCAGCGGATGTCAGCCATGCGGGGACAGGTGACGGATCTCAAATCGCAGCTGATCACCATCGTCGCGAATCTCAATGAGTATCTGACGGACAAGGAGACGATCCCTGATGCTGCAGGAAAGACGGTGGAGCTGCCAAAAGAACAGACACCCGCGCCACAGGTTGAGATTCCACATCCAACGCCAGAAGAATCTGCGACACCTGTTGTTGCTTCTAACTCCGATGCATCTTCAATTGCTTCTTTGATCGAGGAAAAGCCATCAGAAGAAATCAAGGCAGCTCCTGACATCACGCTTTCGCTCCAGCAGAACGAGCTGATGGAAAAGCTCCGCAGAGAACAGCAGAAAGAGAAAGCCGAGCAGGAGGAGCCGAAGGGCTTCTTCAGCAAGATTTTTGGGAAGGCCGCAGGGTTCTTCTGATGAATGAAAGGATTTTTGAATGTCGATGAAAAAGAAAACGACTATTAACAAGACGGTCAAGAAGCCGGAAAATCAGCGGGAACAGCAAAATGTTACAATCGGAAAGAAGGATTTCTTGAAGAAGATCAGTGACAAGGCATACGAACTGTCCGGGACAGGAGTCACGCAGAAGGAGCTGCACTACATCTTTGATGCAATGTGTGCAGTCATCGAGGACGAGGTTCGCCTCGGCCATAGCATTCGCATCATTGGATTCGGCACGTTCCAGCAGAAGATTACGCCGGCACGCACGGGCCATAACCCGCAGACGGGCAAGAAAATCCAGATTCCCGAAACCAAGCGGCTGACATTCCATTCCACGGTAAAGTACTGATCGAAAAGAAAGAAGGAAGCTATACATGGATTTTGAAAATACCTATGAAAATCCTCAGCCAGAAGAGGTCGATGCTCCGCAGGAGGCAGATGCTCACCCCGCTGAGAACGAATCGTCCGAGGATGCCAAGGCGGAGAAGTTCCGCCATCTTGCGCAGCAGCGCACAAATGAGATCATCCGCAAGCTCCAGACGCTCGGCAATCTGAGCAATCCTTATTCCTATCATTATACGGAAGAGCAGGTCAACATCATCTTCGATGGTATCGAGAAGCAGGTGGCTCTTGCTAGGCAGCGGTTTTCCAAAAAGGAAAAGCCAGAAGACGGCTTCATCCAGCTCTGATCGGTGATTCCCAGAAGGGCATCATGTCAATAAGAAGAAATCTCAAAAGCACGGGTTTTCTAGTCTAACCAACCACCACCCTTCTGGCCTTCATAGAAAATTACCCCTTAAAACACACGAAGTTCCCGGCATACTCTGACTGTCGGGAACTTCGTGCATCTGGGAGAGTAGAGGGGGAATTTTCATTCAGCCATTTCTATCTGAAAGTCGCGGTGAAGATTCGCGTAGAGCAGGAATTTGTTTACGAGCTCATTCATACTGCCCGTGTTTTTGAGGATGCAGTCATAAGGAATTCGATTCGCATCGTACAGCCCCGCAATCTTGTCGGCAGCCTCTCGTCTCTTGCAGTCCGCTTTCCAGCGGTGCCAGAGGCGGGAGTGCGCCGTCTTCCTTCTGATCTGGATGTAGATATTGCGGGATGCCAACGGGAACATCTTGCGAATCTCTGCCGCGCCGGAGGGTTCAAGAACGACAAGGATATCCCGCGTCTCAGCCTGCATCTCTGTCATCGCATAGCTCGGGATGCCGTAGAAGTTACCATCAAATTCTACAGCAGCAACATGATGCCGCTGAAAGACGGCGAAGCAATCTGGGCGAGGCTCAAAGTCGTAGTCATAGCCATCGCGCTCGTGGATGCGCGGCGGGCGCGTTGTGGCCGTGATGATGTTGCAGAACTGATCTGGACAGAGGGTGACAAGACGATGGACGAGAGCGGTCTTGCCACTCCCGCTCGGGCCTGTGATGGTGTAGATCATAGAGGTTCCTTTCTATCTCATGGAGATGTATTTCGATATTAAAACCTGCAAATCATGCTGAACCATGCTACAATAAAGGCATGGTTCTTTTTGTTTTCGTGAAAACTCCCCAAGGAAAGGACGATGCATAATGTACGTAGAATCGAAGGAAATCGCCACCCCGACGCCGGGGACGACGGGGGCGGAGCTCTTGGAAACGTGTGCGCCGGAGCTTTCGGCCGCCGCGGTCGCCGCGAACCTCGACAACGAGATTCACGACCTCCAGAACCCCGTGGACGGCTGCCACAATTTAACATTCGTGCGGTTCGACTCGGCCGAGGGGTGGGACGTCTACCGGCGGAGCGTCATCTTCCTCCTCATCACGGCCGTCCACGAACTCGACCCGGCTGCCGAGGTCACGGTCGATTTCTCCGCGAATGGGGGTCTCTTCATCGAGGTGCGCGGCGTCGCGGGCGGGCTGACGGCTGAGGGCGTTGCGACCATCGAAGCGAAGATGCGCGCCATCGTCGCCGAAGACCGGCCGATCGTCAAATCCTTTTTGCCGCGCGACGAGGCCGTCCGCATTTTCAAGCAGGCGAAGGCCATCGAGAAGGCGAACCTTATCGCGGCACTCTCTCAAGAAACGGTCAGCATTTATCGCTGCGGCGACTATGCCGACTACCTCTACGGCGCCATGCTCGGCCACACGGGCGCGCTCGGCCGCTTCGCGCTTGATTTCTTTGCCCCCGGGCTGCTGCTGCGTACGCCCTCGCCCGAGACGCGCGGCGAGGTGCCGCCCGCGAAGCCCCAGCCGAAGCTCAGCCACGTCCTCACGGAGGCGAAGCGCTGGGCCGACATCCTCCACTGCGACTTCGTCACCGACCTCAACCGCGCCCACCGGAATGGCCAGATCGGCGACATCATCCGCGTCTCCGAGGCCTTGCAGGAAAAGAAGATCGCCGAAATCGCCGACCACATCGCCGCGCGCCGGGGCGAGCTGCGCCTGATCCTCATCGCGGGGCCGTCGTCGTCCGGCAAGACGTCGTTTGCCCAGCGCC
>Ga0256406_1006806_pt1 | contig 11243 bp, 6 predicted proteins | sample RumenRJG_03DNA_FD_185986 | JGI IMG/M metagenome (GOLD analysis project Ga0256406, IMG submission 185986) | Bovine rumen microbial communities from Lethbridge, Alberta, Canada - RJG_03 | ecosystem: Host-associated > Mammals > Digestive system > Stomach > Rumen | place: Canada: Alberta | collected...
AGCGTTCGCGAGGGATGACACGGAAAGTTTCGCACTTGGCAAGGCAATAAAGGAGGCTGCATCTGAAGGCAGTTACCATATTGTGTTTATAGACGCCTCCATAACTCCGCTCGGCGGTGACCGGCTGGAGCAGTATGCGGACGCCATGGCCAATTCCGTAGTGAACCTCAAGCGGGATACAGGGCTTGCAAAGCAGTACGAGTCAAATGCCAAGGATGTCCTTAAGAAATGGCGCGAGCAGATTTTATCAGGGGATTTCATTGTCTATACCGCTGACAAGCCGGATGGCGATCGGATAGTCGGCACAGAGCAGCTCTACGATACACTTTTTGCCATTGACTCCAAACGCTACAGCGAGGGTCTTGAGACTCACAGGGATCGCCCTGTCAACGATACCACCATGTGGCAGGCGACCTCGCTTGCCATGGGCGCTGAATGCGGGGCTAAAGAGGAGACCAAGGGACAGTTCAGGTCCGGAAACAAGCAGAACAAGCTCGAGAATTACATCGGGAGCGAGGCTTGGGGACACCCAGACTACTGGGAGTCATCTCCTTACGTGCCTGTTTCGAAGATTAAGGCAGAGGTTGAGAAGCTGATCCACAGCGCTTTCGACAAAGATGGCAGGGTTTCCATTGCGGCCATTTATGACTTCCTGAAGGATAAGGACGGCAGATACGGCTTCATGCCCTGCAACCTTACTGCGTTCGTCATGGGCTTCCTCCTCAAGGAATATACGAAGGAGTACACAGAGCAGCATGACTCGGATGTGACCTACAGCTATTCTGACGGGACTGTAAATGATGTCCTTGACGTAGCGCACCTCAAGGAGATGATCGCTGAGGTCATCAAGCGCCAGATGAATCCTGGGACTCGCTATAAAGACAAGTTCATAGTAACGACAACCGCTGAGGAGGTTGCGTTCAATGAAGCGTCCTCGCAGATATTTGACATCCCCCGCAATTCCTGCACTTCCGTTGAACAGACCAGGGACTTTATCCGCCAGAAAATGAAGGCGCTTTCCTTCCCGATAATGGTTCTCAAAAAAGTCCTGGTTTCAGCCCAGCTTCAGACTGGTGCCGACAAGCTCTCTGAACTTATTGACCTTTACAGCGGAATAGCGAATACCGGCAACTACGGTACCGCCAGGACCGAAAGCGATCTTGCCATGAATATCGGAAAACTCTGCATGGCAAACCCCGGAGCTGCCGATGACCTTTCCTCCCTTGTGACAAAAAACAAGTGCTCGGAGGGCATGAAAGCGTATATCGAGCAGTACCAGGGCGGCGAGCTGATCCACCTAGCGGATGAAATCGGCGACGGCGGGCAGTACATCAACTGCCTTAAGAGGAAATTTGATGCTGACGCCGCGAACTGGGTCTGGAACAGTGAAACTGTCGACAGGAAAATTGATGAGGTGATCCTGGAGTACAGGATTATCGCGGAGAGCAACAAAATCCTGGTAAAGAACCTTTCTTTCGATGCGACCATGGGCGAGTGGAAGGACAGATGCGGCAGGATCAAAGTCTCTTACCTTTACGCTAAGAATTACTGGCAGGATCTATCTGAACTGATGGGGATGCTGGCAGGCATCAAGAAGACAGGTGTTTTACCTGATTCTCAGAAAGAGAAGTTCCTCAAAGAGATTTCCGCTAACGGGAAAGCGTTCAATGAGTTTTACACCAACCAGACCGGTCTCTTCAAAAAAGCCTGCTCGTTCCTGGTAGATGGCTTCAATGATGAGGAGGTCAGGGGAATATTTGACAGCCTTTCGGGAAATCTTTTTACATCAGAGAAAGATGAATATCAGAAGACTGTCAAGAGCGCCGTCGATGAGTATGTCAAGGAGCAGAGAACCTCTAAGCTCAAGATGTTCTGGGAGGAGAAGACCGGGACAAAGTCCCCGAGGGAATGGTCAGCAAAATACAGGACCCCTATCCTCTGCATGATTAAGGATGAGGACATCACAGTTGCCCGTGCGGCCTTTGAGACAATGTCCAGGAAGAAGCCTGATCCTGATTCGGTTGATAAAGCCATGAAGTTCCTGGAAAATGCTGATTTCTTTGAGAGGCTCGGAAACAGTGAGGAGCGTGACAAAGCATTCCGCGAGAAGATCGTGAAACCCTACAGCGTGATGCTCGAGAACCTTGATGATGTGAGGGATTATCTCGTCAGGAAGCTTCCGAACTGTGAGCCTTATGACTGGATGGATCTTCCTGAAGTCGAGAAGCGGCTTGAGGAAAAGGCTGAGTATGAATACAACGACACGGGCTGCGCCAAGGCGATGGAGAAGATCGACAATATGGACGTTGCCGATGTCAAGCAGTACCTGAAAAATCTTATTAGGGACAACATGGTCGTTGGCATGGAGATTATCAAGGGAAAGTAGCAGAGAGGCGCTCCGTTATGGAAAAGGAAGATGCATTCAAACGGATTCAGAGATACCTCGGCCGCAGTGATACGCACCCGCGCCTCGTTAACGCGAACAATCCAGTCGATTTAGATGCCGTCTGGCAGCAGTTTGCCGTTGGCGACAATGTATTCAAGGCGGTCTCGGATTTTTCGACAGCTGATGAAGATCTTTCTGAGGACAGCCTTTTCAGCTTCCTGGGCAGCGCCAGCGGCAATGTGTTCCTTACCGGCTTCACGAGCTACTATAAGCTCCTTGGCGAGCAGAAGCTCCGGGATTTCCTGAACCGTATCAGCGGCATGTCGCTCGTGAGCGCGCATGTCGTCCTTTTATGCTATCAGTGCGAAACGGCGCTCTCTGCTGTTGATCCTCGCTATGGTCAGTATGTCTATCTGCTTACTGGCGATAAAACAGAGCTTCCGCAGCTTGTCTTTGTGTCACAAGAGATGCGTGTCCAGAGGGTCAAGGCATCGGTCCGCGGCGTGCAGAATATAAGCGAGGCGGCAGAGAAGGGGAAAGCTCTGGAGATCTTTGTCCGCACGAATAAACGCAGGTCATCCTATCCGTGCTCGCTTTACGCAATCAGGGAGCTGCGCAGTGCCTATGACGCGCTGTGCGGCATCGATCCTGCGACAAGGCAGCTCAGTGAGAAATACGGCACGCCTGAAGAGTGGAATACCGCATTCGAGCAAGTTGCCAAATCCGGCTCCTGGATGAAATACATTTCAGACTATATCGGCAATTGCGACCATCTGGAGTATGCTGCGCCAGCCTGGACATCATTTGAGCCGTATAAGAAATGGGTTTATTTCATTGCCCTGAAGCTTTTTGGTGCGAAAAACAGCTGGTGCCTCAGTGAGGCTGCAAAGTCAGCTGACAGCTGCTCTCACCTGATCCGCGAAATTTACCGGAGCATTCTCTCACTGGAGCCAGAGGACCCGCAGTTCTGGAAGCACTATGATGAGCGCAAGACTTTAATAAAGCAGATCGGCAGCTCTCACGCAGAAGAGACTGATTACTGCGGTATTGTGAAAAAAAAGGAAAATAAGACCCTGTACTATCTTTCTGACTCATCCGAGGACGAAAGGAACCTTATATTTGAGACTCTGCACGACTGTTCAGAGGAGCTGGGCCGGGAGAGAATCAGTGAAATTCTCGAGCATGTCTATCCGGATCTGCATTCATATCTGGTCCCGTACAGGTTCAACATTCCGCTCCTCGACTCATATTTCAGGGAATACAACTACCAGAAGGTCATAAACAGAATAGAGCCTGAATTCCTCAATATCGTCAATGAGCAGGCCGGAAAGCGCGAGTTCAACCGCCTGCTCCCGGCGCGAAGCGCAATAGTGGATGCCATCCCCAAAAAAGGCACGGCCGTGTGTTTTGTGGACGCGATGGGCGCCGAGTACCTCAGCTACATCATGGATAAGTGCAAAGCGAACGATTTAAGGGCTTATGTGAAGGTATCCCACTGCGAGCTTCCGTCCCTGACTTATCTGAACAAGGAGTTTGTCGAGGTATTCAAGGCCGGCGGCGCTGGATTTTTGCACGGAGAGAATGGAATAAAGGCGCTCGATGAACTCAAGCACCATGGAAACAACGAGTGTGATTACACGAGCAATAAGCTCCCTACCTACATACCTGAAGAGCTTGAGATAATCGGAGACGCCATTGAGGAGATCGCGACCAGCCTCAAGAACCGTGACTATGAGCGGGCCGTGATGATATCTGACCATGGCGCTAGCCGCCTTTCTGTTATCAGCGGGCAGGAAAACAAATGGGAGATGGCCTCAAAAGGCCAGCACTCCGGCAGGTGCTGCCCGGTAAGCGAGATTGACGAGCAGCCACCATGCTCAACGAAGGAAAACGGATTCTGGGTGCTCGCCAACTATGACCGCTTCAAGGGCGGGAGGCCTGCGAATATTGAGGTCCATGGCGGCGCCACGCTTGAGGAAGTGACCGTGCCTGTCATTGAAATCACCTATTCGCCGGGTAAAATTGAGATAGAACTGCAGACCCCTAAAGTAAAGTTCAGAAGCCATAAGGCAGCAGTTCTCAAGGTGTTCTCCAAGACAAAGCTGAAAAGCCTCTCCGTGGAGATCCGAGAGCTCAAGAAACGCTATGACGGGAACTCCTCTGACGGACAGAATTTCACGGTTGAAATACCTGATATCAAGAGAGCCAGAAATTATACCGCTGACGTTTATGAGGAGAACAACCTGCTCAGCGAAGGGCTGGAGTTCAAAGCGGAAAACTCCGGCATGAGTGATAACAATATTCTTTAGGAGGTGTCTTAAGTGAGTGACAAGCTCAGAGAAAACTTTGCCGACATGGTTGTCTACAAAGACCTAGGTAAGATGAGCTTCCTTAAGACCCTGAAGCTCCCCGCGTTCCTTCGTGACTGGGTTTTAAGAAAGTTTGAGGATGACGACGGGCAGTTCGATGTCGATGAGCTCCTTCAGTTCGTCAGCACCTACATGCCGCGCAAAGAGGAATGGCTCAGCATTAAAAACCGGATCAGCAAGGAATATGAGCGTGTAAAGCTCCTGACCAGAATTTCGACTGATATCGACATCAAGACCAATGAGGTGTCTTTTTCCCTTCCTGATTACGGCCTTATGAACAGGGATACGGTCATTGAGGACGATGTCTGGGAGAATGTCCATGACGATCTCGTGAGGAGCAACGAGGTCTGGGGCGTTGTCGAGCTCGGGTACCGTCCGCCTGATGAAAGCGCGAGGCCCAAGATCCCCGGGAAAATCAAGCTGACGGGCTTCACCAGTTTCACCCCGTACACTGTAGATCTGGATTTTTACAAGGACACCAGGTCTGAGTTCTCCATAGACGAATGGATTGATGTGCTCCTCGGCGCGATGGACTACAACGCGGCCGGATATAAGGACAGGCCTGAGAAGCTTTCTATGCTCAAGAGGCTCCTTCCTTTTGTGGAGAAGAACCTCAACATCATTGAGCTCGCGCCCAAGGGAACCGGAAAGTCCTATGTGTTCGGGAACATCAGCAAGTTCGGCCTCCTGGTTGACGGAGGCACGGTCTCAAGGCCCAAGATGTTCTACGACAAGGCCAGGAGGTCATACGGCTTTATCGTAGGGCATGACTATGTTGCCATAGATGAGGTGAAGAAGGTTCAGTTCACCGATGTAAGCCAGATGCAGTCGATATTCCAGGGCTACATGGAAAGCGGCAAGTGCAATGTCGACGGATCCGAGATTAAGTCTGATGCAGGGGTGGTGTTCCTCGGGAACATTGAGCAGAGCAATATGGATGAGTACAAGAACATGCTCACAGAGCTCCCGACTCTCTTCAAGGAAAGCGCTCTGGTTGACCGTATGCATGGCTTTGTCAGAGGGTGGGATATCCCTCCGATGAGGCCGGAGCTCAAGTGCTCTGGCTGGGCCCTCAACACTGAGTATTTCTGCTCGATCCTCCATCTTCTCCGTGATGATATCAGCTACAGGGCGATTGTTGACAGTCTGGTTCAGGTCTCAGAAGGAGCCTATGAAAGGCATGTGGAGGCAGTGAAGCGCCTCACGACAGCCTACCTGAAACTGTTTTTCCCCAATGTCAGATCAGCTGCTGACGTTAAGAGGGATGAGTTTAAGCAGTTCTGCCTGAACCCCGCAATCAAGATGAGAGGCATCATCCAGAAGCAGCTCGCGATAATAGATCCTGATGAGTACACCAAGCCCTACAAGCAGATGCCGACGTTCACTCTGAGGGACGAATGATGAAAAAAAAGTACAGCTGCACGAGCTGCGGGAAGCGCGACCTGGACAAGAACACGGTCGGGATAAACAAGAAGCTTCTTGGCCTTGAGACTCAGAGCTATTTCTGCATGGACTGCCTCGCTGCCTACCTTGATACGACTGTCGAGGCTCTCAATGAGAAGATTGAGGAGTTCAAGGACGAGGGCTGCAAGCTCTTTGACTGAGGCAGTGGTGAATAAGATTATCTATGCGGACAATGCCGCTACAACAAGGCTCGACAGAGACGCTCTCGATGCCATGATGCCGTACCTCACAGGCGAGTACGGCAATGCTTCCCAGCCGTACTTTTTCGCGAAGCCTGCCAAGAAGGCGATAGCCGAAGCGCGTGAGACTGTTGCAGAGTGTATTGGTGCGGAACCTGAGGAAATATTCTTCACATCGGGCGGAACCGAGAGCGACAACTGGGCAGTAAAATCAGCAATTTTCGCGAAGGACAGCAGGCGGGAAGTTATCACTTCGAGGATAGAGCACCATGCCGTGCTCAATGCCTGCAGGTCGCTATGCGAACTTGGCATACCGGTACGCTCTCTCCCTGTCGACTCCAAAGGAACTGTCCTGCCTGAGACGCTCAGGAACATGGTGAGCGGCAGCACCTGGCTTGTTTCAGTGATGCTTGCCAATAATGAGATTGGGACAATTGAGCCAGTGGAGGAACTCTGCGCCATAGCACATGAAGCAGGGGCTCTGTTCCACACTGACGCCGTGCAGGCAGTCGGCCATATCCCGATTGATGTCAGGAAGCTCGGCGTGGACATGCTCTCCGCGTCAGCCCACAAGTTCAACGGCATGAAGGGAAGCGGTTTCCTATACATCAGGAAGGGAGTGAAGATCCACCAGTACGCTGACGGAGGCTCCCAGGAGCGCGGGCAGAGGGCAGGAACTGAAAATGTTGCCTCCATCGTTGCCATGGCCGCAGCCCTGAAGAAAAACTGCGCGAGGATCGCAGAGTCCGCAGAAAAGCTCCGCAGGCTGGAGCAGGTCCTTCTCGGACGTCTCTCCGAGGAAGGGATTGACTATATCAGGAACGGCAGCGAGAACCGTCTCCCCGGGAATGTCAATATTTCCATAAGGGGGGCAAACGGCGAGATGCTGCTTCACCGGCTCGATCTCAAGGGGATCTGCGTATCCACTGGGTCTGCCTGTGATTCGGTAAACCAGCGCCTCTCACATGTGATTGAGGCGATCGGCGTGCCGGAGGAGTACGCACAGGGCACTCTGAGGATTACCTTCGGGGCGGAAAATACGGAAGACGAGGCTGCGAGGATTTCTGCTGCCATTGCCGGCATCCTGAAAGGATGAGATCTTTCTGGTGTTGGCAAAGACTGGTTGCCATTTCTGCTGTCTTTGGGGTCAAGTTCAGGAGGAAATTTACAGATAATCTGATTCCGTGCTGAAATGCTGCGAGTGTGGTTACATGGATATATTCTCTCAATTCTGCAAGTATGTCGATGACACCATTTTTTCCAAAGACAAAATGGGATCAGCTGTCGCATTCGTGATTGACAGTGCGTTTATCAATGAGTTCTGCAGCCAGCGGAAAATCACAGAACAGGCCTTAATGAAGGAGGTCAGACGTTTTCTTCAGACTTCGATCTACGGCAGTTATCCACGGAGCGATCTTTCTGTAAAAGGGATTCTCGCCATTCAGCTCTATGCCGCATCACAGCGTTCCAAAAGTGACGGCCTTACTGCAAGCAACTACAGGGAGAGACTCTCGCAGCTTCTTTCAATCGACATCAGTGATCTTCAGGAATGGTTTGAATACAACCAGGAGAATTACTGGAATTATTTATACGGCTGGTGCGACCGCAACTACTTCGATATAGAGAAATGCACCCCAAGAAAAGGTCCGTGGAGGTATGTCCAGTATCCCATGCAGCAGGCAGAAAAAGTATTCACGGCAGAAGACCTGAAATACATCGCCTGCTCATTCATAAATGCCAGCCTTCACCCGGATGATGACCTGACTGAGAGAACTTTCTGGAGGACGGTCAAGTGGGATGCTCTTGGCAGTTACGCAGGAACAAGACATGCCAGGCATATTCTCGAAGAGGAAAGCTTTCAGGAAGACGCGCGAAGGCAGATCTACAACTATTTTCTCTCATGGAACGGTGAGTATAAGGAAAACAGCAGACCAGGTGAATTTCATGATCGGGATATCTGCATATTCCTCGGCAATAACGGACTTGAGATTCGCAGCAGTGAGCTCGATCTCCTGGAGACTTTGCCTCTTGAAACGCTGGACAAAGGCTCCTACCGCAAAAAAGGCATTGTGCGGCGTGACGGGCTTGTCCTTTTCAGAAAGGATGAAACCTATAAGGAAATGTGGTCCGAGACCCGTTATCTGGAAAAAGACGAAGAAGGCCTGGCGCTGGTGTTCAAAAACAGCGAATACTGGTACAGGTACGGCAGCAACGCATTCAAACATTCAGGTATGCTGTCCTGGTCCGTGTCAGGGACAATGTCTGCTACGAGGAGCTTTACAGCGAGCCCAGGGCATATGAAATTGCCGGCGGTCTGAAAACAGGTTTTAGATCATACATGAAAGGCGGCGGACCGCGCATAATATGCAGTGATGGCAGGCCTGTGTGGGTGGATGGCGTCTTACAGAAAGACAACAATAGAATATTCGACCTCAGGCCTCTTCCTGAAGGAAGGCACCGTATAAAAGTCAGGGGATACAAGGCAGTTGAGGTAAATATTGTGCCTGATTCCGTCTATTACTGCTCGTGGCAGGATAGTTTTACCAGATGGCAGATCGGAAGAAAAGCCTACTGGCAGCCGGTTCAGGGGTCGGACGGCGTGACAGGGTTCGATCTTGAGCCAATATGCCAGAAGACCGAAAACTCATTGCCATCCGATGAGCCTATTTTGGAGTCATGGGCCAGGATATTCCAGGACCAGCGGCAGAAACAGCATCTGCCATCAGCCAATATTGCCATAACCATGCTGAATAATATGGCGTCATATGGAAACATTTGACTTTAAGAACAATTACGCTGTAGGACTGCTCAGAATAAAACCAAACGGCAACGGATACGTTGATGTCCGCGGCTATATTGACAGCTCACAGAAATTCCATTATCTCAGCAAAGAACAGTCCAGAGAAATGTTCCCTCCAAGAGGAGGTGTATTTGCTCATAACGTTCGAAACTATGGACGTCTGGAAGACAAATATGTCCAGCTGCGTGTAATGGCAAACCAAAAAGATGGTTATGATCTGGATGCTTATATTTGGGATAAGTCTGAAGAGATTATAGAAATTGGGAAAAAAGTCCATATCCTCAACCAGAGCTTCTCTGATGACGGCCAGGATAATTACGACAAACTGTTTCCTGCAGGTCTTTTGGGAAAAAGCAGTGACGTTTACTTCTCCGATAGGACAAGGCTGTATTTAATCAAGGGAGGCAATAACCAGCGCCTGATCCATTACTGCAGTCTCAGTGATGTTGATCTGATTCATGAATCATATGAAAACATCTATTACATCGGCTGCGGACTGCCGGTTGACAGAGGGTGCATTGATGTAACCACCGATGAGCAGCTGATTGACTGGTTTCTGAAAAATGTGGTCACAGTTGACTTCGATGCCTTCAAATCAGGCGACAAGGGCAAGGTTATCGCTGCTGTACGAGACTCCTTATTAAAGGGCAGGGGCCTGACTGAGGAGGTGAAGAATGCAAGAATCAGCCGCCTGAGCAGGCTGCAGGGGATACACAATATATCTGATGAAGACCTCAGCCAAATTGCAAAGGCTACATGGCTGAACGACTCACTTGCTGCGGCCATTCAGAAATCCAAAGACAAATACCTGGAAGATGCCAGGTCTTCATGTAACGCTGATCTCGAGGAATATAAGAACGAGATAGAAAACAAGAAAAAGGAATTCCAGGATGATTTGGACAGCATAAACCTTGAGGTTGAAATAGCAAATGAAGAATTGGAAAAGCTGAGAAATTCCATTTCTTCACAGAATGCCGAACTTGCGAAGAAGAAGGGTGAAATTGAAGCTCAGCAGAAAGCACTCGATGAAATATCCTCACGCAAGGATTCAATTATCAGGGACTTTCAGGTCGTCAGGGATGTTTTTGGAATGACGTCTTCAAAAGACTCATTGCAGACTGATCTGGCATCATTCACGCTTGAGACAGCAGAATACTCTTCAAAAGAGACCGTTTTTGAAGGCTTCAGGCGCAGTCTTGAGAGCTGTTTGAAGAGCCTGAGCTGTGAAGGTGATGCACAGTCAATTGCAGACCTGCTTGCCGCATATAAAATCCTGCTGCTGCCGGATATCAGAACCGTTATGGCAATTATTCATGCTACAGGGCGATGCCGGTATATCATGTCCTATGTCGGAGTAGCCTGGAAATCATTTGATGACCTCTGGAAGAACGGCCTCGGCTTTATCTGCGCAAAATGTGCAGAAGCGCCTGACGTTATTCATTATCTGGTACTGCGGGGTATCAACCTGTCATACATACCGAATTACCTGCAGCCTGTTTTTGACCTGCAGTCAGGATGCAGCACCTGTTTCCAGGGTACGAGTCAGTGTTTCCCTGACAACCTGAGAATTCTGGCTCTGGCGGCAGCTGACAGCGTCATACCGATGTCCTCTGCGGTGCTGGCTAATATGGGATGTGCGGCAAAGAAAGAAACTGCATATCAGGTTTTACCTGGAGCATTCAGTGACGGTTCATTCATAAAAAGCTTAAAAGGCTTCCTGACAGCTGAGGAACTCAATTCTCCGGAGAACAGGAATATCGGCATTCAGAATTGCTACGAGGATTATGCAGCAGATCAGTCATGACCTCATTGAAGCCAGGCGCCTGCTGAGAGCATGGATGAGCCATTTTGAAAGCCGGAGCTATACGGCCATCAGGGATGCCTGCGTCTTCCTGAATGAGTCCATGCATCTTGGCATTGACCGGCATCGGGCTTTCGCAATATTCGAACCTCTGCTCAATACGGGAGTGGCTGACTTCTGCGGAAATGATCATTACTCGCTGACAGAGCCGCTGGCCATCGTGTTCCAGTCGCACGCGTATCTT
>Ga0256406_1006808_pt1 | contig 11236 bp, 9 predicted proteins | sample RumenRJG_03DNA_FD_185986 | JGI IMG/M metagenome (GOLD analysis project Ga0256406, IMG submission 185986) | Bovine rumen microbial communities from Lethbridge, Alberta, Canada - RJG_03 | ecosystem: Host-associated > Mammals > Digestive system > Stomach > Rumen | place: Canada: Alberta | collected...
ATCCGCAGTCTACTGCTGAGCTGACAAAGATGCTCAAGGATGATTATGATCTGAAGGTTTCCCGGAATACGATCAGCAATGATCTTGCGATTCTCCGGGAATCGGATCTGCATATTGATTATATAGAGTCGACGCAGAACAAATATTTTTACAACGGCCGGCCATTTGAAGTGAGCGAGCTGAAGATCCTGATTGATGCACTCTCTTCTGCCAGGTTCATCACGCCGAATATCTCCAGTAACCTGATTGCGAAGCTGCTGACGCTGACGACGGAAGAAAACGCACAGAGGCTCCGGCGGCATATTTCCGTTACGGACCACTACAAGAGCAGCAATCATTCCGGCTACTACAGCGTCGATGCGATCAACAATGCCGTCGACCTGCATCGTAAGATCCGGTTCTATTACACGGATTTTGATGTGAACAAGAAGCGCTATATCACGAATAACGGAAAGCCATACACCCTCAGCCCCTATGAGCTGACCTGGGACGGCGATTACTATTATGTCCGCGGATTCTGCGATGAAAGGCAGGCAATGCGGACATTCCGGCTGGACCGGATCAAAGCACAGCCGGTGATTTTGCATGAAATCGCCGCGACACCGCCGGAAGGCTACAATCCGGAGGAATACCACAAGGCTGTTTTTCGTATGTATGATACAGACGAGCCGAAGGAAGTCAGCCTTTTCTGCCATGTCTCCGCCATGAAGTATCTGATTGACAACTTCGGCCAGCGTTTCTGGTCCGAGCCTGTAGATGAAGAGCATTTCCGGGCAAAAGTCCGTGTCTGCACGAGCACGACCTTCTACCGCTGGGTCTTCGGATTTACCGGAAGCATCCGGATTGAAGGTCCGGAAGAAACGGTTGAGGAGTATCGGGAACAAATTCGGTCCGCGGCGAAAGAAAATGGAGTTCTTTAGTGATGGAAGGCATGCATGGCTGGCCACATATGTCGCAAAGAAATGATGATCTGTAATGCAGAAAAACCTGCTAAGAAAAGTCAAGCGTAAATTACTTTTCCAAGCAGGTTTCTTTTAGCCCTATTCTTATTATTTTTGTGCACACTAAAAAGGCTCCTTATTAATAGGAAGAGGAGCATGATATGAATTATGGATATATAAGGGTTAGCAGTGATAAACAGACAGTAGAGAATCAACGATTCGAAATACAAAGGTTCTGCAAGCAAGAGGGCCTTTCTGTTGATGGATGGATTGAGGAAACTGTCAGTGGAACAAAAAATTATGACAAACGAGAACTGGGCACTTTATTAGATAAGGTACAAAAAGATGATCTTATTATATGCTCGGAACTTTCACGCCTTGGCAGAAGCTTATTTATGATCATGGAAATACTTAACCATTGCATGGATAAAGAATGCCGTGTTTGGACAATTAAAGATTCGTACAGATTAGGTGATGATATTCAAAGCAAGGTTTTAGCATTTGCTTTCGGATTATCCGCTGAAATTGAGAGAAATCTTATTAGCCAAAGAACCAAAGAAGCACTTGCCAGGAAAAAAGCAGAAGGCGTAACTCTAGGACGACCTAAAGGAAAAATATCAAGCAAAGTAAAGCTTTCTGGAAATGAGGAAATGATTCGAGATTTGAGAGAAAGTGGAGTCACAATCTCACAGATAGCGAGTATATATCACGTCAACAGAAATACAGTTAGCCGGTTTATCAGAAATCATATAAATTCAGAAATGGAGGAAAATGAAAATGTCTGATATTAAATACGAAATCACAAAAGAAATCGGTGTTCTCTCCGAGAGCCCGAAGGGATGGACCAAGGAACTGAATCTCGTTTCCTGGAACGGAAAAGAGCCGAAGTATGATCTCCGTGACTGGGCTCCGGATCATGAGAAGATGGGAAAAGGAGTAACTTTGACCGAGAAAGAAGCAAAAAAGCTGAAGGAATTACTCGACAGCGAATTATAAGGAGATGATCGAATGGATCTGCCACAACTTGCGGATTTGTTGAAGGACTACTCTCCCGCTCACTTCAGTGACATTTGTGCCTCCCTCAAATCTCTGGCAAACGAACTCGATAATACGAAGGCTGCATTATCAAGCAGTCTGATTGCAGCACAAAGCCGCGACGATTTCTCCAAGGCAAGAAAAATCCTCGATATGCAGGAAGAATTGTCCCGGAGAATAACAGATATCAATAGCCTGTTAGAGAATTATGCTTCTCCCTCCGATGACAATACAGGCGACGATGATCCTGACAACAATAGATCCGCTTCCTCCGCGAAGCCTGTAGATTACGAACAATACAGCATGGATGACACGGTTGCCTATGAAATCACCGACACTCCGGTCACGTTCAAACGTCCGGCTGCCTTCTCGTTCAGAGGGAAGCGCTATGCCGTAACCAAGTGGAAAACGATGTATGTTCAGATCTGTGGCCTCCTGTACAAGGAGAATCCGCGCATTCTGCACAGCATGATCAATGAAGAAAAGAGACCGGGCCAGCGAAGGATCAAAATGTCTCTGAACAGGGCAGATCTTCACAGCCCTGCCAGGATAGAAGGAAGCAACATCTGGGTAGAAACGAATCGAAGTGCGGACGATATACGCAGTTTCATTCTCACATTATTGAAACGCTATCAAATTCCATCTGATGCGGTAAAAGTATACTTCAGGCGGGATTACGCAGCGCTCCATGCAGATAATGAAGAAACAGACGATCAATAATAAGAAGGAGTAGACAATGGGGTTTAAGTTACCGAATGGCGGGGACTTGAGTGAAGAACAGCTTGATATCATCAATCTTCCTACAACAAAAGACTGGGTGATCCAAGGTGCGCCCGGAACTGGGAAGACTGTCATGGCAATTTATCGGGCGGGTCAGGCGAGCCAGGCTTCCAAGAATAAGAAGGTGCTGATGCTGGTCTATAACAAACCGCTTATGAGTTTCCTGTCGACCGCGATTCAGGGAAATTACTATAAGAATGTTGAAATCAAGACTTATCACCAATGGCTGAGCGATATGTACAGTGAAAACTGGTGGGGTTCTGTGCCAAAGGATGGGAATGAACACGACTGGTCCGCTATCGCCCATCAGATGTCCGGATGCGGGAAATTATATTCCCACGTCATCATCGATGAGGCGCAGGACTTTCCAATAGAGCTGCTTCAGATCCTTAAAAAGATTTCCGACCACATGACCTGCTTCATTGACCCGAATCAGGCGATCGAAGTTGGCAAGACCGATACCTTTAATGCGATCAAGACACTCTGCCTTGAATCGCCTTACAAGCTGACGAGAAATTTCCGAAATACAAAACCCATCCGGGATTTATCAGCGTTGTACTGTAAGGATGGGAAACCCGCTCCATCTGATATTCCCGGCAAGAAGCCGACGATCATCAAATGCGCTGCAGGTAACTTTGATGATCAGAATCAGAAAATGGCAAGTATCATTAAACGGAATAAAGAGAAAAGTATCGGCATTATTGTGAACTCGAAAGCACTGAACAGCACATACAATTCCATGAAGAAAATTCTACCAAGCGACGTAATTGTTCAGATGCATAAACCGATGACAACAAACAGAATTGACTTTAATAAGCCGGGCGTAAAAATTCTTTCCTATGGAACAATGAAGGGACTTGAGTTCGACATCGTGCTGCTTCCGACGTTTGACAAGATTGCAATGAAGGATGGCGATGTCGTAGACGCAAACCGCGTTTATGTCGCTGTGTCGCGTCCGGTCAGTGAACTTTATCTCTTCTATTGGAACGAAAGACCCAGCGTCGGAAAAATCGACACGATGACCGCACTGATCACGCATAGGAACCTCCTCGAATGGAAGTAAGGAGAAGGCCATGAAACTGTACTTTTATACGAACAAAAATGTTTTGTTTGACTTTCTTGAACGCAGCACCATTGCGCCCAATAATGTAATTAAAGACATAAAAGGCTATTGGACGGTTTCGACCTCCTCCGACGACTTTTTATTCGTAACTCACAAGAAGCTTGACCGGAAAACGAGGGTGCGCGGAATTGCCGAGCCGGAATTAGTTTATCCCGTAACATTAGAAATATCCGACCCTCAGGAAGACGACAGAAATGTTATTCTCGTGAAGAAAGACAATGACGCCATCGAATATTTGGAGGGCAAACTGAGTGAATATGACCCGGATACTTGTATAGGTGCCTATGTCCTTGGAGAGATTCCATTCTCCAGAGTCGAGAAGATTTATTTTGACACACAGGAAGATATGGACACTTTCTCCAGGCCTTCTCCGGATTACTGGTATCCAAAAGACAAGTATGCTCTTCTTCCGGATGGCTTTACAGAAGAATTGAACTTCACTCCGAATGAAAAGCAGATGGTTGATGCTACAGGCGTAGATACTGCTTCTGTTATTCGCGGAATCAGAAAACGCGAAAAAGAAAGAGCTGGGCTGCTTAACTTTATTGACGGCACAAGCAATTGGCAGCATGACAAATATATATTCAACGTAGATGACCGTATGCTGCAGCTGTTCGGATTAAAGGCTGAAGATATCGCTACTGCTCTACCCCATTATTCCGAGGTGAGCAATAAAGATAATGTAGAAACCCTGATGTTATTTTACAAGGCTGATGAACCGTCTGATGATATCAATCAGGATATTTACAATATCATTTATAAGACATTTTTACATGCTGAATACAACACGAAGAAGGCTCCGGAGATCATAAATGATCTTCTTAATGCAATCTGTGATGGCATTGATTTCCTTTGTCAGAAGCCCCAGGAAGCGAACTTTATCAGAAACTGCATCGTTGATATTGAAAAGCTGATATCCGACCAGTCAGAAAAGGATCCTGAAACAATAATGTCTGGATTTCCTGAGCCAATTGATGTACTAAAGGCGCTTCTGCTGACAGTAAAAAATCCTAACAACTATGCGGATTTCCTGACATCCCTGGATGCGTATCACGCCGACTTTCTTACCAGGCGACGTTCAAAGGTTCTGTGGGGTGTACTGAATGGACTATATGGTGTGCCTGGTGAAGGCTTCAACAAAGATAATCAGAAACTCTGGGAATTTATTGAAGCGTATGTCGAAGCGAATAATCAGGAGCCTAAGCCTTCGTTTTCTGTAAAGCTGCCCTCTCCCACCTTAGAAGGAAACCGAATTTTCGGAATCGAACTTCAGGAAGAGCGGATAGTTACGGCAGGAGAAATACGAGAAATAATCCTGAGTACTCCTCGGGAAAAACTGGCAAAAACATTCTACGCAAAGTTATACGAGGCAGCTACTGAAGAATGCGGATCTAAAAAGAAGGCGGAGAATAAAGGCTACGCTCACACCATTGCTTCCATTGATATTCCGGAAATAAAGAAAGGCTCCGAACTTGATTCCAAAATCCGTAAGATTTTGGAGCAGTTACTTAAAGACTGTAAAGAACCTGTGCCAAATGAGGAAAAACTGTTTAAAGACTATGTGAAAGACGAAAAGAAATTCCAGTATGTGTTCCAGAGGGATCCGGAATACTGGAAGAGATCTTTCAAAATAACTTCGGAGAAGAAAAATGCGTGATTATGAAAAGCTACTGCAGCTGAAGGCTCCTATGCCTGATCTTGCAGTAATACAGCAGGATATTGATTCAGCCGATGACTGGAAAGATGCCTATTGGATCGGTAGCTTCGTTTATGACCAGGCTTCCGGTGAAGCAGACAAACTTATCATGAACGCCTATGAAAAGGCATTCTCCCTCAGTCTGAATATCCGCACAAACAGAGAATGCTTCCTGGTTGCAACACAACAAATTGCGAAAATATACTTTCAATTCCGGATGTACGACGAAGCCATCAATAAATTGATGTTGCTTGAGTCTAATTTTGAAGATCTGCCTGACTGGGTGCACTTGTACTATGCTGCTGCTCAGATCCAGACAGAAAATATACTACTGTGGGCAGAGAATCCGGATTATTTGTTCAAAAGGATCGATGGAATCAATGAAGCTGATCCGGAATCTGTAAAAAGAAGAAAGTTCCTGTTTCTGGAATTTCTAAACAGAATCAGCGAGCTGTCAAAGACGAAAGACGTCTCTTCCGTCGCATATGCTCCTATCCTTCAGGAAGCAGAAAAACTCGGCGTCAGTGAGTCGGGTGAATGCATGAACTTTAAGGTTGCTTTTGGTCTGGCGGAAAGACCTGCAGAACTTCCTGAACGAGAAACCATTCCCACAACTATTCCAGCAAGAGCTCCGTCTGTATATGAGCAGATGGCTGCAGAGCTCAACCGCAGAGTTGCAGAGCTTCAGAAGATTATTGATAATCAGAAGCTTGTTATCGAACGTACTAGGGCTCAGGCAGAACAATACCAGAAGGAGTGCTCTTATCTTCAGGCTGAAAAGAGGTCTTATCAAAACCGTGTTGATCAAACTGCGCAGGAGTTAAAGTCTGAGAAAGAACGCGAATATGCCTTCCTCCAGCAGATAAAAGCGCTCCAGATCCAGCTTTCCGGCAGTGAAGCTGCCCGACAGGGGCTCGAAGAAAACGCATCTGTCATCGGTGAACTGCAGGTCGATGTCGAAGGCTTAAAGACAACCTTATCCGTCACACGGAAAGAGAACGAAAAACTTCGTTTCGACGCAGAACAGGATAAGGCTTCCATCGATAAACTGACATCTGATCTACAGAAGGCGCAGGATGAAATCCAGGATCTTCATGCAACGATCACAAGCCAGAAAACACAGATTGAAGTTGCGGAAGCTGCTGTCAAAGCCGCTGAAGAAAAAGCTGAACACCATGCGGTCGAAACCAATGCTGCATCTTCTGGAATGGCGGAAAAGCAGGAACAGCCTACGCTCATTGATATTCTTACTGTCGATAATTTTCTGCCACGCAGGCAGAAGATTCTTATTATCGGTGGTTCCGAAACTAAAGAAAATCATCTGCGCGGAAAACTCAAGAGCATGGGATTCGATTTCTCCAAGGATCAGCTGGAGTTCGAGCTCGAATATGAGAATGTAAAGGACTACGCTTCACGCATAAAGCCGTGGAGTGGAAAATATGCCGGAATCATCATCGGTCCCTGCCCACACAAGGCAAAGGATATCGATGGTTATTCCAGTTTTATTGAACAATTGAAATCAGAAGAAGGCTATCCTCATGTTGAAGAAGCGCGGGATAAGTCCGGCTCGCTCAAGATATCAAACGCTTCCATCGGCGAGGCAATGATGAGAATGGCGGTTTATCTGCAGTCGGTAGCATAAACGAAGCAGTGAAGGAGCAATGGTAAATGGACAGTTGGTATTTTCCATCAAGGGGACACGCAGAAACCGAAGGATTTTCAAATGCAGGATTGGCGGAATTCAGAGGCAATCCGCTTCAGGCTCTTGCAAGAGAAATCTGCCAGAATTCTCTTGATGCTGCTGACGGGTCAGGAAAACCTGTCATTGTAGAATTTCAGAGAACCTTTATGGAAATCAGCAAATTTCCCGGAATGGATCAGATGAAACAGATCATCGAATCATGCTATCAGTTCTGGGGAAAAGACGGTGATGCCAACACAAAAAATTTCCTTTCACGAGCAAGGCGAAGCTTTAACGAAAAAAAATTCTTCGTCATGCGCGTCAGCGACTTTAACACAAAAGGTGTGCAGGGTGCTTTTTCGAATAAACCTATTACTCCCTGGGGAAGTCTTGTGAAGGGGAACTCCTTCTCCGTCAAGTCTGACGAGAAGAATGCAGCAGGAAGTTACGGTATCGGCAAATCCGCTCCATTTGTCTCCTCTGAATACCAGACTGTCTTCTACAGGACTTACGACATCGACGAAGTGACAGCTACTCTCGGTGTTGCGCGGCTTATGGCACATGAAAGAACTACTGAATCAATCGCTCCCGGCGAGGATTCCATCAGGCGTTCCGTCGGTTATTATGGCGAAGATGCCAATAACAGGCCGGCGAAATCGATGCCTGCTCTTGACGATATTTATAAACGGACTGAGCACGGGACAGACTTGTTTATTCCCGGCTTTATCGCTTCTGATCCGGAATGGATGAAATCGATCCTGCTGGAAGTAGTGGAAAACTTCCTCTACTCTATCTATTCCGGGAAGCTCGAAGTAAAGGTCGATGACCGCACACTTAACAAAAATACTCTTCCAATGATCCTGAGCTTGCTTGGTCCGAAAGCCAAGAACTCTCAGATGTTTTATGACGTCATTCGCACCGATAATAAAAATGTGATTGAGGAAACAAAGCTATTTTACAATCTTGGCACCCTCCGGCTTCGCCTTCTTTATGACATTGATCTCAATAAAAAGGTACTTGTCGTTAGAAACTCTGGTATGAAGATTACCCGTATCCCAAGTCTTCCGCGAAGCATTTCATACGTCGGATTTCTTGAACTTCAAGGCGATAAGCTGAACGAATTCTTCCGGGACATGGAAAATCCACAGCACAATGCCTGGGAGCCAAAGCGGCACAGTGATCCAACAAGGGCACGGCAATATAAGGAAGAAATCGAAGACTGGGTGCGAAATATTATTAACGAAAAAATCGTTGATATCAGCGGTGAAGAAAGCATTATTGATATCGGCGACTGCTTCAATTATCAGGAAACAGACCGAAAGCAGAATCAGGATGAGCGCAAGGACGAGAAGATCGTAGACACTGTAAAGAATATAGACGTCATTGAGGATGAGCCCGAGGATCGCAGCAAATTTAAAGTAAAGGACATCGGCGGTGATTCCGGACAAAGCAGGAACGCAAAACAGAGCGGAAAAATCGATGACAAAAGTTCCCGCAGAGGCCATCGCACACGAACTGGTACAAGAAAAGGCGGCTCTCCTACCGGAAGATCCGGTCATGAGGAACAAGGCGGGCCGGACAGCATCTATTCAGGCGTACATGAAGTATATGTTTCTGCGCGGATTATCAGTCTTGGAAATGGGATCAATCGGCTGATCTATACGGCAGACGAGCACATACAGGCCGGCGAAATGGAAATCGTAACCAAGGGCGAAAACGGAAAGTCTCTGCAGCTTTATGTGCAGGAAGCATCCGGTACAAACGCAAAGGCAGTTGGTGGCCATATTCTCGTGTCAGATGTCCCTGCAAAAGAGAAACAGACCGTCCAATTCAAAATCTCAGGTAAAAGGAACTACGCAATGGGGGTGAGGGCATATGGAAATTAGAAACAGACTTTTCCCTTATCCAGTATTATGCGATGAGACGGATGACTACAATGAAGAAACCTGCGATGTCGTCTCAAAGACCGTCGAAGGAATGAATGATATAAAAATTCATATTGAGTTCCAGCTGGATAACCTGGAAATTCTTGATCTGATCAGACAGGGGTATGCCGAATATGCCGTACATCTCGAATGCTCCACAACATCATTTCGGAAACTTATCCGATCTGATGTCAGTGAGATTGACTACTCCATTCCCAAATCCAGGGTGAATGTCGAAATCGCTGTCCTCGCAATGGTTATCGCAAAAAGGCGCATTGAAAACTTCTCCAGTTCCGATTTGAACGAGGATTACAGTGGCACTACCATCAATTTCGACAAAGCATCCATCCTGGCATATCGGAACATGCCGCGCATTTACGTTTATAAGAATTACGAAGAGCTGGCCGGAAATGAATCTCTGTTCAGCATTGTAAAAGTCGGTCTGCCTGATGATGAAGAAGTAAAGCCGTTGACATTTGAACTGGGCGAAGAACGGATAAAAATTATGGTGGATCCGAAAACCTACGAAGCTTATTTACATTTTAAGCAGAAACCCGCCATTGCAATGTCTATGCTTGTTTTACCTGCTTTGATCTATGCCATTGATGAACTACAAGCAAGCCCGGATTCATTCTCGAACTGCAAATGGCTTATTAAAATGAAGCAGTACTACCAAGCGCAGAAGTTGGATTTCAAAGATGAAGTCATTGAATCGGATAAAAATGTCGTTGAGATTGCACAGGAAATGCTCAAATCTCCCATTGGCAAAGCATACAGAAATCTGATGCAGGAAGAGGCATAACGCATGAAACTGTACTTTATGAAACAAAACGCCATTGATTATCTCAAGGCAAATATGCGGACGCAATACATGAACTACTTCCGCTACAACTCCAACGAATGGATCTATGATCTATTCGATTATGATCCGTTTGAATTCTTCATGGAGATTCCCGACTTCACGCTCGCTCCAATCGGGGCTACTGCGATTGGTGAGACAGACGTTGAAAACTGCAAGCGATTATACACGAACTTAAAGAGGATCAGTGAGTCGCAGGCTTCCGACGAACGCCTGTGGGCCGGTCTGTGCAATGGAGAATTTTATAAATATGTCAGGCTGCGCTGGAATTATAGTTCTCTTCGCCCGAAGAAGCCTGAACGGGATGCTTCTACCGTCGTTTCAAGGTTCTTCTTTACCGGCGGCGGCCTGAGCGGGAAATACAGAAATACCATAGCCAGATACTGGTGGGTAGGTGAATCCACATATAACGCAGAGGCCTCCGATCACTGGAAAGATCTGGACATCATCGGTCCGGAGGACTTTGCATCAAAAGTTAACGATATTTTTTACAGCAATACATTTGCTGCAAATCCAGAAATACTCGATGGTATCTGTAAGGCTCTCGCATTTTTCCGAAGCAGAGATCAGCGTGTTCTGGTTAAGGAACAACTACGTCCAGCACTTCAGTATCTGAATGCCCTCGGCGGCGGTGTTCTTCTGGACGCCTTGAGTTCTGATGATATCGCAGCCATCATGACAGATATTATCGGAAAAATCAGAAATGGCGAACGTGGCGACTTTTTCAAGGAAGAATCTGTTTCCGATGACACAACGACTGAAGATGATTCTGCAGAAGAAGACAGCACGGCAGCGGAAGTTAATGTCGATTACCAGGAAGAACAGGAAGCTCTCGATCAGGAAGCAGAAACTGTCGATGTCAATGAAGTGCTCGGCGCTCCCAAGACCGTTGAGAGAGGCTGTAGTGTCATTGTAGAAAAACAATCGAACCATAAAGAGTTTCTCTATAATATTCCTACAGTCGATGGTGACAGACCTTTATACGGAATTGAGCAACTCATGCTCGGCAAGAGTGTCGGAGACAGCGTGAAAGTCCGGCTGGAGACATACACAATAAAGACGATTAGATGGTAAAAATGGATAATGAAATTTCTAAACGGAACTCTTCTCTTCCAACAGAGAAAATCCAAAACGACAAAGACTATATTCAATACATGATTACTGCTTGCAAAGAACGCGGAACAAAAAATCTAACC
>Ga0256406_1006810_pt1 | contig 11231 bp, 13 predicted proteins | sample RumenRJG_03DNA_FD_185986 | JGI IMG/M metagenome (GOLD analysis project Ga0256406, IMG submission 185986) | Bovine rumen microbial communities from Lethbridge, Alberta, Canada - RJG_03 | ecosystem: Host-associated > Mammals > Digestive system > Stomach > Rumen | place: Canada: Alberta | collected...
AGCACACGCAGCCCCGCCGAGGAGATGTACTCCAGCGCCGCCATGTCGATGGTGAGGGCGGACACACCGTCCAGAGAGGCCTTCAGTTCCTTCTCCAGCTCCGGCGCGGTAGTGGTGTCCAGCCGCCCGGTCAGGACGACGGTAAGCCCGTTTTCGTTGGTGCTTTTTTTGATGTTCAGCATGTTTTTCCTCCTAAAATTGGTTTTTGATCGGCAATTGCGAAATTCATTTCACAATTGAGGACTCGCGCATATCGCAGTGGTCTTAGGCCGTTTTGGTCGGCGCGAGATCTCGCAGCCGCGCGTCGTTTTTTTATCATCTGACAGGAAATAAATAAAGACTGATTTGTCTGTTATTTATGATAAGCAAAATCATTTTTTCTTACCGCCAGGCCTTGTCTTTTGTAAAATATCCGGATCTTCTGAAGAACCAGAAAGACATTCTCCTCGTCCCGCACATCCAGAACAGAAAGTGGCCACCTCCATTATATCATCCAAGGAAGTGATACATTGGGGAGTTCCAAGTCCATAACATCCTGCAGATCATAGGTTATGTTATTATCGTCAAGCTCTTTCAAAAATGAATTCAAGTATAACGGGTTTGAAAAGGGCTGCATGAAATCGATGATAAATTTTCCGCTGACAGCCGAAATCTCAATTAGAATACCATCGCCCTTTCCGTTTGTCCATAAGTGGAAATCCCGGATATATTTTTCTTCCGCATCGAAGTTGCCTTTCCCCACATAGCTGACCGCTGCGGTTACAAATAAGCCTCCTATTTTGTCTGACATCTCGCAAACAGCAGTCCTCTCCTCATCTGTGGGTTTAGATTGAATCAACTGATTAAGCTGTTTCTGGGAAGCGACTTCATTCAGTACATTCTCGTCCCTGGACTGAGCAAACACCATACCACGGTATGCAGTTGCCTGCCGAGCAAGTGGCCAGTTCCAAATTTGTTTCTTGTACTCCAGAAATGCCGAACTGACAAGATTTTGATGGGCCAGGGGCGCATTGAGGGCTTTGCGCTCATTAACAGTCATAACGACCCGAATACTGTCCTCGTCCGTCGGATACAGTCTGTGAATGGAGCGACTCAAAAACAGGGAAACCATTGTTGCAGGACTGCCATCGTTTTCAATATTAAATCTCATGAATTCCTTTTCAGGTATTGCAACAGTGAAAACCGTAGGCCGCTGGTCGGTTTCCAATCCAGCTGAACGCCTGACATTTATCGCATTGGAAAAATTGGGTTTTATGGGAACTGGAAGATCCGTTCTGTTGACTACAGGATCTTCCCATTCTTCTATACATATTTCTTCTCCGCAAAGTCGAGTCTCGTTTCCGTGCAGATCAACACCATATTTTTTTGACATATAGTAATGTAAAAAGGTTCTGATTACTGCGTAGGCTCCACTTCCGTCCGTGATCGCATGGGCAATATCCATAATGACCCAGTTAGCTGAGAAGGAAAATGAAATCAAATGATAGTTTGATTCAGCCGTATTCAGTGCCACACCGTGCAGCGAAGAGCTAATAACAACCGGGCGGGTATTCTCTGACAGATAATACTCGTCATCCTTTTTCAGTTCCACGCAAAAATATGGGTATCTCTTCATTGTATCATCAACGGCATAACGCATAGTATCTGCATCGATAAGATCCCGCATCCTGACGCGCAATCTCATAACCCAGGGCTGTCCCCAATTTAGTGCGTACAGCGTTCTATATTCAGAAAACAATACCTGTTTCACAATTATCTCCCTTTTGTTTAAAACTGTTATTCTTACTCTTCGTCCAACGATTTATTCAATCTGTTTTTGAGCGAAAGCGCAGGATCACATTGTTCGTTTCCAGCGAATGTACATATTTGATATCCGAGGCCATGCCTCCCAGGACCTTCAAGCCGAGATGCTCGTCCGGATCGTCTGCGCCCTGGCTGAGCGTCAGGGCAATCTGGCGTTCCACATTAAAGCTGGGACAGTTATCCTGCATTCTGACAATCAACTCGTCCGGGTTATACACCACGCGAAGATCAATGCCAGGATTCTTTTTACAAGCGGGGAAACCGTGCCGGATCGTGTTGACAGCCAGCTCTTCAAAGCACACGGCCGCCTTAAAGCCGATCTGCCTGTCGATCTTATGTCCCTTGCAGAAAAGTTGAATTTGCTGGGCAACCAGAGACACATCCTCCTCGTCGCGCACATCCAGAAGGATGACGTCGCCCGGAGAGCGGTGGAAGTTCTCCGGAAGCGCCATGTAATCCTCTGCTGTCGGGATCAGCTTGCGCGTCTTGATCGCATAGTACAGCCAAACCGTTGCGAGTGAGAGGAAATCGCTTAGAAGGACGCTTGCCAAAACGCCATACGCGCCAAAAACCGCGCCGAGCACATACGCGCTCAGTACGACATAAATCAAAGAGGTCACCGCGGTCATCAGCTGCATATTCCGTGTTCGACCAACCGCCTGCAGGTAGGTGATGCGAGGACGCACGAATCCGTTGAGCAGCGCTTGGAGCGCGATCATGCGCACGGCGAACACCGTCATATTCAGCAGCACTCCCTCCTCGGAGACGTACAGCTTTGCAACAGGGCGTGCAAGCAGGAAGAACAGCAGGCAGATCGCTCCGCAGAAGATGGCACAATTGCGGTGTATGCACTTGCCGGTCTCGCGGATACCCTCGTCGTTCATCTCGCCAAAAAGAACACCCACCAGCAAAGCGGCGGCGTCTGCCAGACCGACGGCGAAGAATTGTGAAAAATCCTGCAGGCTGGATTGCACACTCATGGCGGTCATAGCCAAAGCTCCGCCATAGAAAATGATAAGCTTATTGACAAGGACGGGGCGCAAAACGTTTCCAAGACGACGAAGCGCTTTTTCTGTTCCGTTGTAGAGGACGCTGAGCATCTCCTTCAGACTGGTTTTCAGCGCGACAAAACGCAACATCCTGTCCTTGCCGCGAAAATGCAGAAGAAGATACCCGATCTGCAGATACTGTCCCACAGCCGTAGCGAGGCCAATGCCGAACATACCCATGTGAAGAGCCACAGCTGCCAGATCGAGCAGCACATTGAAGCCGGAGTAGAGCAACGCGCTGGTCATGACCCGTTTACGCCCGCTGTCCATCGAGATCGCGGAGGAGAGAACGCCCGCCATAATGAGGCCAGGCAGGCCGATCCCCACGCCGCGCAGGTATTGCGCCGCAGGCGCTGCCAAAGACGCGCCTTTTCCGGATGCGCCCAGCAGCATGGCAAGCGGTGTAGCGCCGATCAGCAGCAGCACTGTCAGCGCGGCAGAAAAGACCGTTCCGAGAATCATAACAGCGCTGAACAGGCGGTTGAAAGAGCGCACATCGCCCTTGCCCAGTTCTCTGCTGCAGAGCGTTTGCATCCCCGTAGCAAACATGCCACCGAAGATGCCGGAAATGCTGAAGATCGGATGGGCGATCCCGGCTGCGGCCATTGCTTCGGCGTCGAGGAAATTGCTGACGATCAGACCGTCGATCAACCCTGCGCCGACATTGGCCAGCTCGATCAGAGAAAAGGTGATAAACATGGTGAAAAAGCTCTGATCCAGCACCAGCCAGCGATTTGTATGGTTTTTGGAAAAAAGTCTCATTCTTTGCATCGTCTCTCTCCTCTGTCGTATGCGCCGTATGTTGTTTTTTCTTTACCCGGTATCCACGAAAGCGGTGTGAACAGGCGCGGCGGCCTTTCCCGCCCGAACAATTCTGCGCTGTCGCGGGTTCGTCCACCGGATGGGAGATCTTTTATTTCTTCCCGAAGCCTGCCCGAAGCTGCTTGCCGAAGGTGCCGCCCTCGTCGTTGAGCGCGCGGCTGCGTGCGAAGGCCATGGCCGTCACAAACACCGCGTCCAGGTTCTCCTCGCATGTCCGGATGCGGTAAAAGCCCGGAAGGGCAAGCTTGCTCGCGACGCTGTGCTGCGCGGCGTCCTCCTCGTGGACATACTGACTGCTGGATTCCAGAACGGCGATCTCCACACCGTCGCGGGAGACGCGGTAGCGAGGCCAGACGGCGCCGTCCATGCGCTCGGTCTTCACGTCGATCCCGTTCTTCTTCAGATACTTCCAGATATCCACTCCGTCCAGCTCAAAGGTGTAGTTGCTGTCCAGAAGGAAGGAATTATACTCTGATTCCTCCTCGTGCCCCACCAGGTGCGGCGTGGTGCGGCCATGCTCGTGGTCGATAAAATCGAAGCCGTAGGGCGAGGTGAGACTGAACTTCGTCATCTTCGCCTCGTACAGCACCCGGCGCTGTCTGTCCTCGATGCGGTGGCCGATCTTCGCCGTGCCCGTATCCGACAGGAAGTAGAGCTCGCGCTCCTCACCCTGTACAGAGGGCGCAAGAGCTGCGCCGCCGTGCAGCGCGTGCTGCTCCTCGAGCTGCTGCAGCCCCCGCTTTTTCTGAACGCTGGACCAGACCAGCACGGCCAGCATCGCGGCGCCAACGACTATGAAATAGATGCCCACGCCGCTTCCGTCGTGAACGACCGCCGGGTCATTGGGATCGTACAGAACGGGGATGGTCTTGCCGACCTTATAGGAGCCGCTGCCGGTGTCCAGCTCGCCGGTATAGGTCTTCCCATCCACAGTGTACTCCACCGTGGGGAAGTAAACGGTGCTGTCGTCGCTGCTGTCTTCACGCAGCGACACGATGGTGCCTGTGGTTTTCACAAAGCCCTGCGAGCGGAAAAAGGTGAGATAAATCCCCACCGCAAGGGCGATCACCGCCAGCACTGCAGCGAAGATTTTCAGCTTCGGTCCTCGTAATGAAATCATAACGTCCTCCTGCCTGCGAAAACACAGGCTTTTATACTTTGCATAGCACTTCCAGCTCGTCTTCACGGCCCAGCTCACGCAGGCGCTTTCGCTCCGCGCACTCCGCTGAGGGCCGGAGTTCTGTTACCTTTTCCGTGATTCGACGCAGCCAGCCGTCACGGAAGAGCCTGCAGGTGGTTTCATCGGGGGCGAGGATATCGCCGGGATGGCACTGGAGACCCGCCGCCCGGCAGCCGCCGAGACAGAGTCTGCGATAGGCGCAGTCAACGCATTTTTCGTTATGAGCCAGCACGGCGGCGGAGCGGGTATTGATGAGCTCCATATACTTCGATTCCGTCAGGCATTGCCGCAGCCCCAGCTCCTGGATCAGCGGATATTCCGCCTGAAACGCGTCGTTGTTGGAGATGGGCATACAGGTCAGCGCCCGACCCTCGGCGGAGATGTACATCGACGTGCGGGCATGGGCGCACATGCAGATGTTCTCCGGGTCCTTTGCCGAATGGACGGCGGGCAGACTGTATGTATCCGGCTGCCGCCCATCCGCGGCGAAGAAGCCGCCCAGATGCAGATGGATCGCCGGCAGATCCCGGTAGAAGTCCTCCAAGTAGTTCAGATAAAGGGTATAGGTCTCGTCGGTGTCAAGACCGTGCTTTTCCGCCCAGCCGCCCTCGTGCCAGGCGCCCGTGTCCGCCACGGGATTGGTCTTGAGGCTCCGGCAGCCCACCGAGGCGAGGTAGTTGACGCTCTCCCGCAAGCTGTGCGCGTTTTCTTTCCACAGGCACATCTCCGCCCCGGTGGGAAAGCCCTGATCGCGGCAGAGCGCGAAAGCGCGGCGTACGGCCTTTTCCGCCCCGGGAATGCCCCGCAGCCAGTCGTGATAGCCCACGCCGTCAAAGCTCATGTTGAACTCCGGGTGAAGTCCGCGTTTTTCAAAGCCATCCAGCAGCCGCTCGTTCACGAGAAGACCGTTGGAGTAGATCTGGCTGATGCCGATGCCCCGCTCGGTCAGGGCGTCCACGATCTCCCAGAAATCGGAGCGCACCAGGGGCTCGCCGCCGGTGATGGAGCAGGATAAAACGCCGCAGTCAGCCAGGTCGTTCACGATCTTCATGATATCCTCGTGGCTCAGCTCGCCGTAGCGTCCGTCCGCCGCGGAGAGAAAGCAGTGCCGGCATTTGCAGTTACAGCGCCCGGTGATGGACCAGTGGGCGCTCTCCATAAAGCGGTTGGGATAACGGCGGTATCGCTGCCCCTCCGCAAGCCCGGCGCCGGGTGCGCAGGGGGTGATATAGCCCTGCGCCTCCAGCTTTGCCGCACTGTCCCGGATGGCTTGGGAAATCAGGGGGAGGGCAAGATCTACCGTCCCGTCGCAGAGGGTGAGGGCGTCAAACTCAGCCTTATCCACAAAGTGCGCCCGGTGCGTTTCGCCGTCCACGATTGCGTAGGGCAGCAGCTCCCAGCCCCGCAGCTTATATTTGTCTTTCAAACGGTAGTACATGATCGACCTCTGTGCCCGATTGTTTAGCAAAAGAAATCAATTGTAATGAAGAACAATTTCTTTGAGAATCGTGCCACATTTGGAGCATGGCTGCCCTACCGTTTCATCCTCTTTGGGCTCCCCGCACTTTTCGCAATATGTTATTTTCTTTGTACCACTACTTCCGCCGCCTGCAAAAAGGCACCAGCCGCCCGCGACCTGATCCAGCTCGTCCAGAGACAGCTCCGCGCCATCAGCGGGCTGAAAATCCTCGGCGGTCAGCGCAAAGCCGTACTCCTTGGCCAGTTCAACGGCCTTCGCCACAGCGGTCTCCTTGTCGGTCAGCGCGGCGAGCTTGGCTTTCAGCTCCTCGTTTTTGCTGGCCTCTTCCAGAAATTTCTTCAGGTTTTCGTTCATGGTTTCGTTCTCCTTTTCAAATAGTGTCAGTACGATCTATTTTGGGCTACTTTTCAGTGAGAATCGTGCCACAAACAGGGCAAGGATGCTCTACCGCGTCGCCCTATGTGAACTATGCGTACTTTATAGGGGCTTTTCTTTTCACTATGCCATGGCTAAAAACATTACCCGTTTCCGAACATGACACAGAAGCAGTTAGGATTGTCATTTGTACCGATACCAATACAACCGCCTCCCGCGACCGCATTCAGATCGTCGAGAGACAGCTCCCCGCCATCAGCGGGCTGGAAATCCTCGGCGGTAAGGGCGAAGCCGTATTCCTTAGCGATCTCGATGGCCTTTTCCACGGCGGTCTCCTTGTCGGTCAGCGCGGCGAGCTTGGCTTTCAGTTCCTCGTTCTTGCTGGCTTCTTCCAGAAATTTCTTCAGGTTTTCGTTCATGGTTTCGTTCTCCTTTTCAAAAAGATAATAATAGGATTGGTTGACTTGGCCTTTCTGGTCGGCATCTACCGGGGCTTATCACCACTCCTTCCCAATGAGGATCGTGCCGCATTTAGGGCAGGGATTTCCGATCGGGTTGCCCTCACCTCCCCAGAAGGATTCGCACTTTGTACAATAAGGCATTTTTACTTTATTCATGCCAAAGACCATGCACATCACGCTGCTCGAGGCTACGCAGTTCGCGCCGCCTGCGACACGATCCAACTCGTCCAGAGACAGCTCCGCGCCATCGGCGGGCTGAAAGTCCTCGGCGGTCAGGGTAAAGCCGTACTCCTTGGCCAGTTCGATGGCCTTTTCCACGGCGGTCTCCTTGTCGGTCAGCGCAGCGAGCTTGGCTTTCAGTTCCTCGTTCTTGCTGGCCTCCTCCAGAAATTTCTTCAGGTTTTCGTTCATGGTTTCGTTCTCCTTTTTTAGGCTTTTTGTTTCTACTGCTCCTGTTAATTTCCGCTTTTAATACAACGAAGCTTTTTGTCTATCCTGTCAAGGGCGTCCGTGATATCATCTACGCCCCCGACACCGTAATTATGGATCTGTTGCTGGCCACATGTCATCACCCAACCGCCCGCGACCTGATCCAGCTCATCGAGAGACAACTTCGCTCCATCCGTGGGCTGAAAGTCCTCGGCGGTCAGGGCAAAGCCGTACTCCTTGGCGATCTCGATGGCCTTTTCCACGGCGGTCTCCTTGTCGGTCAGCGCGGCGAGTCTGGCTTTCAGTTCCTCGTTCTTGCTGGCCTCTTCCAGAAATTTCTTCAGGTTTTCGTTCATGGCTTCGTTCTCCTTTTCTATTACTTACATCAGACAATTGTCTGCTCTATGCCAAATATTCGTTACGGCAATTGCGAAACACGCTTCGCAATGGATCAGAATCATTCGATATGCATCCCCCTGTGCCAACCGCCGACAGACCGGGCATTTCGAAAGCCCAGGCGGTAGGCATGCCAGGTCGCCTGGTCGGCCACGGTTCCAAAGCTGCAGATAAAAAACAGCCTCGTATCCGGGTCTTTGTTCCTGAGATAATCGTCCAGCTCCTCAGGATCGACGGCGGCGGTGCAGGGGATCGGACCCTCCTGAAGCCGCCGGTGCTGCGGGCGGACGTCGATCAGCTCGCCGCCCTTGGCGAGGGCCTCCTTCACGAAGCCCAGCGACACCCGGATCCGGTCAGCGGTGGTCAGGGAGAAGTCTTCGGTTTCCCCGTCGTCATAGGTGAGGGTCATCCGGTGATCCTCATAGGCCGCGTCCGTCACCGTGCGGTCTGTCAGATGCAGGATCTTCACGCATTTCGGACATTCCGGTATGATCGCCACGTCCCCGCCGGCGCTGACCAGCAGGAGCTGATCCATGCAGGGCTCGAAAAAGAGCTTCACGGCGCCGCCCTTCGGCAGCCGGCCCTTCCCCTCCCAATAGTGCTGCTCTGTCAGATTCACGGGTGTCCAGAGCTCTCCCGTCAGGGATGAGTAAAGCACCGCCTGCCCGTCGTCCGCTGTACCGGCGGCGTAAAAATCATCCCGAGCGTAAAGGATATCCTGAAAGGTGCAGGGCGGGAACTCCCCGGCAAAACGCTCGTTAAAGCCAAGCCTTTGCCACTGCACGTCTTTATAGACGCACAGATCGCCATCCTCGGCAAGCGCGAGTTTTCGCCCTGTGACCGGATTTTCGCTAATTCTGTTCATGGCCTGCTTCTTTCGTCAAAACGGCCTTCCCGGCCTATTTGAGCATCGTGACAGCTGCGGCGCAGAAGCCGCACAGATCCCCGTTGTCCGCACAGCACGCGGCAGCAGCGGCAGCTTTTCCCTGGGTCTTGAGGATCCTTTTGTATTCGGGCGCTTTTCCAGAATTTACGATCCTGTTGATAAGGTCTTGCAGATGGCCGCCTCCGCTGACCTGCTCAAGCTTGTCGAAGTCCAGTTCCATATCCATTTCCTTGCTCATGGTGTATTCCTCCTTGTCTGTGTCTTCGTCTCTCCTATGTCCGCTTCCTTCATCAGCGCGGGAATGAGGCGGAAGGGCTCCGTTCCCGCTTGCTTTTCAACCGTTGCCCGGATGCGCTCCAGGGCGGCGCAGACCGCTCCGGTCAGCGCTTCCGGTATGTCCGTGTAGTTTCCCAGCCGCCCGCCGACGTAGCGTCCGTCCCGGATGCCGAGAAAAAGCTTCTCCGTCTCCGGGTCAAAGCACCCGTAGGCGGCAACCAGTCCCACCGCATCGGCCACCAGTTCGTCCCGGATGGGAGCGATGTCGCCGGGGCAGAGCCTGCGGCAGATCACATGGGTCAGCTCGTGATAGCGGCGGATGGTGTCAGAATGGCCGAGCCATTCTTCCTCCGTTTCGCCCACAGCGGCGGCGTCCACATGGCTGTACGGCCCCCGGGACAGCAGCACCAGCATATCGACATAGTTTTCCCGTACGGCGGTGAAGCGTTTGAATTCCGCCGCGCGCTCCTCCTCCGGGAAGAGCGCCAGATGGGCGTGGATGCGCGGCCAGTTGAACAGCGTCAGCATGGCCGCGCCCTGGCTTTCCGGGATCGGGGTCAGAGGCCCGTCCCTGGCCGCCATCAGGCTGCGCAGCGCCAGCTCAAAATCTTTCCGATTGCCCAGCGTGACCACCCGGACGCTTCCCGCCGGGGTTTTCGTAAGCTCCTCCCGATCGGCGGGATTGCCCCGGTAGTGAGCCAGGCTCTTCGCCTCCGGCTCCTCGCCCCGCAATACGACACGGCGGTAGGACTCCTGCGTGACCGTGTCCGGGTTTAAGTAAAGCTGGGGGTAATCCGCAGCCAGGTGCTCCAATACGCTTGTTTTACTCATGGCTCAAGTCCTGTATCCGGCCAAGCCTCCGGGGGAACGAGGGGCTCGGTCAGGCCGCCCGCCACCAGAGCGAGATCGTCCAGCTCCAGTGCGGCCCCGTCGCCGAAAAGACGCTGCCGCAAGGCCTCCTTGTGGGCGGGGTTGGGAAACGCGGCGCTGCGCAGCAGCGTTTCCACGTCCCGGTCAGGTGGTTTTCTCATGAACTATCCCCTTCTTTTGTCGCAGGATTGCCAAAATTATTGTCCAAATGGACCGTACCCATCAATCCTCCTTTTTTGAGGCTCTTCGCGGAACTTTATGGTACTAAGGTACGGAAGTGCTTGGCCTTCTCCTTGAGGAGAAGGTGGCTTGCCCCGATCTCACGCGAGGGGCAAGCCGGATGAGGTGGAAAAATCAAGCCTTCTAAAGAATCGTGAATAGAGGGTAATCTTACCACCTCATCCGTCACGGCGTTTGCGGGAGACGCGCCGCGACACCTTCCCCTCCAAGGGGAAGGCATTTGTTCCCATCCACTTGCTTTACCTCAATAAAGTTCCGTGTTGATCCCAATTTTCGGCTCATGATAACCGCATTTTGGGCAAATATAGGTGCCGAATCCGCCATTCCAGTCCAAATATTCATCGCAGATTGGGCATTTTGGAGTGGTGCTGATTTTTTCGCCGCATCTGTCACAACTTTGACATGTTTCTTAACAAGTTGAGGCCTGCCAAGGATATCTCCTTTTCCTTAATTCCATACATCTTGGCAGCGTATACAGCCTCATCTCTTGTCGCAAATCGTGCCATGACACTTCCATCTGAGTCGTTGATAAGTTGCCACTGCATTATGCCATTATCATTACAACAAAAAATGTATCCCCCTGTAATTTCACCGAGTTCCTTGAGACTCAGCTCCGCGTCCTGTACTTCCTTTTTGATTTCTTCGCTCATGGTTTTGTTCTCCTTTTCAAAAAAATATTTAGATCGGTCTCATGACCACTCTATCCTATATACAAGGCAGACCGCAGCGGGAGCGTTTCCGCGTCCCGCTCGGGTGCTTTGCTCATGAGATCCGTTCCTTTCGATGCGTTTTGCAATCGCTCGCAGTCTTAACGCCTTCTTAATTCTATAATTTCTGCATCAGCGCGGGAATGAGGCGGAAGGGCTCCGTTCCCGCTTGCTTTTCAACCGTTGCCCGGATGCGCTCCAGGGCGGCGCAGACCGCTCCGGTCAGCGCTTCCGGTATGTCCGTGTAGTTTCCCAGC
>Ga0256406_1006811_pt1 | contig 11228 bp, 5 predicted proteins | sample RumenRJG_03DNA_FD_185986 | JGI IMG/M metagenome (GOLD analysis project Ga0256406, IMG submission 185986) | Bovine rumen microbial communities from Lethbridge, Alberta, Canada - RJG_03 | ecosystem: Host-associated > Mammals > Digestive system > Stomach > Rumen | place: Canada: Alberta | collected...
AGGTTGGGAGATAAGAATGCTTAAGAAGAGTAGCTTCTCGAAAGGCTATGGTCTTATCACTGACTATCTGGCGGCCGTACTCCATGCACTGCGCAATACCGACTGGACCAACCAGCTCGATAAGTACGCCAAGTTTGACGGATCACTTTCCGAACGTGATCATCTTGCCATCCGCAAGACGTTCTCGGGCATGATGAAGCTTCTTTATCCCGACGGAAACATGACGGACGAGGAAGCCTACGAGCTTGTTGACTTTGCCGCCGAAGGCCGTAAACGCGTAAAGGACCAGCTCTATCGCATTGACGAGACCTTCTGTGCGGAACCTGCCAAGTTCCAGTATGTCAATCAGAAGAGTGGAGAAACGGTGAAAGTGACGACACTTGAAGAGGTGGAGAACGGCATCGACCTCGAAGCTGCTTTGTTCGGCAACAAGGATGTGAAGGAGGATGATGGTCTGCCGAAAGAAACCACAAATGAGTTTAAAGATAGACCAAAGTCAGAGGAGCAATCTTCTGAGACCACTGAATCAAGCGATGTACAGCACACCAAACGTCCACGTATCCCGATGCTGCGAGAGTGCATGAGGACCATCCGAATGAACCAGAAGGGCGTGACCTACCGTAACCTCTTCGGCGACTATCTGCGTACAGCCCATGAGATCACTGTCGTTGACCCTTATGTCCGTGCTCCGTTCCAGATCGACAACTTCATTGAACTGGTACAGACTATTCGTGAGGTCAGTCTTGACCCTGAGAACTTGAAGATCCATCTGAGTACACAAAACGATGACGACAAAATCCCGGAGATCATCGACGACTTCGAGAGTCTGCAAGCTGACCTTCAGGCTGTCGGCATCACGTTCACCTGGGATTTCAAGGCCGACCACGACCGCTGGATACTCTTGGACAATGGCTGGAAGATTCTTCTCAGCCGAGGTCTTGACATCTTCGAGAAGCCCGACCGCTTTTCTCTTGCAACAATCCGCCAGAGTGAGCGTCGTTGCAGAGCATTCACAGTAACATTTTCAAAAGAATCAGTCTCTTAAAAAGTAAACTATGTCTAAGATAGTAACAGCTAAGGATATTCTTAGAGAGAAAGGATACATTCAAAATAAATTCGATACCAACGGATTTACCAATGTTGTTGCAGGCATGTTCAAGGAATTGCCTGTTAATGGATGTATTACTCTTATCGGAATCAGGTTTGTCGATACGATTCTGCCGATGGATATAAGAGATGATAAAAAGGGTTTTTATTATCTTACACCTGAATATAAAAAGATTCAAGAAAAATATCTTGTACTAAATGAAGATTATCTTAAGTTAAAGCGCGAATTAGATACAGCAGAGCAGTTGTATGACAAATTGAGCGACGAGCTTTTCGATAAAGTATGGAAACAAGTAGAATGGTACAGAGTAAGGGCAATACGAAACTGGCGTTCTTCGACAAACTTTAAAAATAATATGTCCGATAAGGAAATACTAGAACAAAGCATTAAATCCTTAGAAGAAGGAGAGTCATATCCCAAGGAGTTTGAGAAAACCATAACTATTTTGACCAAGAGAATTCAATCAAGGGTTAATATGTACTCATATTTTCCAAAAGTAAAGCTCACTCCACTGTTCATATACATTATTATAAAAACCAAACTCCAGAATGGAGAAAAACTGTTGTTTAAACTTGAAAATCGTTATAATAAATATGACGAGCTGTTTGATAAAGAGAATTCCTCTGAATTTGACCTTGAAGATTACATAGCCGAAAGCAAGGAAATACTTGGAATACAGCCAAACACTATATATATTGATGAACCTTTCCTCAAGAATGCCGCTGAAACTCTCAGTGTTTTGTGTGGATATGTGGTTGAAAAACAAAGTAAAAATAAAGTATCATCATATAGAATCAGATTAATATAATCTATAGGGTAAAATAAATCTTTTAAGAGAACGATTAAGTTTATAAAGAATAATCAGATATGGTATACAACACAATTAATGATATAAAGAATCTGTCAGATAAAGAGATGATAGATTTCTTGAAAAGATATTGGAAGACTTATTCTTTCAGTTTCTATGGTGAATTTTTGCCAGAACAAAGAGTAGCTTCTTTCTATTGTGGGTATATAAAACATGTAAAAGTACCTGGTTCTTCTATTCTCATGACATATCCTTTTATTCGTAAGGCTGTAGAGTTTAAGGTTCCGGCTCGCTTTAGAATAAAGGGCAAAGGCTTTTATAAGTTCTCATGTACACTTGCACCTATCAATGAGCGTTTGAATGCCAATAACTATTGTCAAATAAAGCTGGATTTTGAAAGCCTAATAGCAATTAACGAAATGACTTATAATGGAAAGTTGCTGACAACCAATCATGCTCGGCATAGTATGACGAAAGAAGAGAAAAGACTCTTCCAAGAACTTCACGAAAGAAAACAGAATGATTTGGAAACGTTCATGGACGAGGACTATGAGGGATTTTGGGAAAGCGTGGTGAGCAAATACCCGGAATCAGCCCACTTCGTCTATGAGCTTTTGCAAAATGCCGATGACGCTCAGGCTACTTCAGCGAAATTCATTTTACGCAAAGACGGATTAATCTTTGTGCATAATGGAACACGCCATTTTAATATAACGGACAGAAAAGACAAAAGCGTTAAACTTGGAGATATTAATGCCATAGTAAACATAGGGCATAATGCCAAAAATGGTGTCAATACTATTGGCAAATTTGGTGTAGGCTTTAAATCTGTATTCCAATACACAGAAGCTCCAGAGATTTATGATGATACCTTTAAGTTCCGTATTGATAATTATATAGTACCTACTTTATTAAATCATGATTTTAGAGGTAGAGAAGATGGTCAGACACTTTTCTTCATACCTTTTAAAGACAAGGAAAAAGGCTATTCATATATTAAAGCGCGTTTGAACAGTTTAAAATCTCCTATCTTGTTTCTTCGTAATCTAAAGGAAATCAAATGGAAAGAAGATTCAGAAGATTCATTCCATGATTATACAAAGTCAGAGCGACACATTCTGCATGACGAAAAGCATAATATAGAATGTTCATTGATAAACGAAAGAAACAACGAAGAAGAAAACAACATATATATGTTTTCTCGTAATGTCAGTATAGAAAGCAACACTTATCATATTTATGTTGGGTTCTACCTAAAGGAAGACGGTAGTTTAGACACTAAGACTAAAAGGAAAGTATTTTGCTTTTTCCAAACTTCAGTGTCTTTTGGTATGCCTTTTATTTCGCATGCTCCATTCCTTACAACAGATAATCGTGATGGTTTGTTGCCAGATTCTGATGTTAATCAAACTTTTATTGAAGAACTGGCAAAGCTGGCTGCTGATTCCATGCTGCTCCTTAGGGATATTGGGGTAGAGAACGATAAGCCATTATTAACAAGCAATTTATTTGACATCATCCCTGTTGAATATGCTAATCCTCAGTATATTAAAGGGCAAACTGTTCGAGGGGAGACATTAGACATATCAATTTTTTATAAACTTTTTACACAAAAAGTAAAAAGCGAAGACATAATATATACTAATAGTGGAGACTACCTTTCAATATATGATGTACTAAGATCCGATATAAAAATACGTAGCATAGTCACAAAGGAACAATTAAATTTACTCCTTAAAGATGGGGAACAACCTTTAAACGCGACGGCCTCTACTCTCCAAACCATAGTAGTACAAATGCGCAATAAGGATTTTATAAGAGGTTCTTTCGATTATAATATCAGGGAATATCAAATTAATGTATTAGGCATCCAGGAATTCACGAATACCATGTTTGCCAAAGGCTTGACATCGGAGTTCATGGATGCCCAATCAGACGAGTGGGTTGAGAAGTTGTATAATTATATCAAGAAAGCTGATGTTGCAAAAGAGTTTCTTCATTCTCCTATCATAAAGACTCAAAAAGGAGAATGGAAAGCTCCACAAGATGAAGATGATAATGAACTGGTTTATTTGCCATTATTCTCAAATGACAATAATGTCAATGCCCCATACGATTTCGTATCTATGGCAAGTTACATAAAGTACAGAGAGTTCTTTGTGTACACGCTCCACATGTCTCAACCTAACATCATTGATTTTATAAGAACGACTATAGTACCTCACTACCACGAAGGCAACAAAATAGAAGATGATACAGCAACTACTGATTTTATCTCTTTAATTCATATCTACTTTGATTTTAAAAAAGATATGAACAACAGAGAATGGGAATGGGATACGAATTCTGATAATCGAGAGTTTAACGGAATTACAATAGACGACTTGACAGAATTGATTGCTAAGCAAATAAAGTTCAAGGCTGTAGATGGCATTTACTACTGTAGTGAAGAACTTTACGAAGGCAACGACGATTTAAGGCAATATTTTAAAGGGGACGATAGCCTTCATGAGTTCGATTTTGATTTCTATACTAAAGGTAATGATGAATGGAATAAAGACGAAATAAAAACATTTATCCATGCTATCAATATCAATACAAACCATCCATGCATAAAGTGTATCGAATATCAAGTTGACACTAAAATTGTGCACAATTACCGTATAGAAAGTTTTTGGGGGAGTACAAAGTCAGCAGTAAACTCCAAAATAATGTGGAATAATATTATTAAGGATTCTGGTAACTTTTTCAAATATCAACCTTATAGATACACTTATACCCGAAACTACACTAAAGAATTGGGGATAACAGATATATTCAAGCAACTGGCACAGTCAAAGTGGATATACAATTCACTTGGTCAACTATGCAATCCAGAGGACTTGACAATTGAGGAATTTCACAGCTTAGGTTATAAGCCCAATGTGAAAATAGAAAGTTATTTGGATTTTGGTAGGAAAGCACGCGAAGAGCAAGAGAAGAAGGCAACCGAAGCAGCTCAACAGCAAGTATTAGACAACAATGAAATTGTTGATCTTTATGGAGGAAATCTTGAAGATGCGAAGAAAGCTAAAATTTTATTAGATGAGTTTAATGGAACATCAGAAGGAGAATTTGAAGAGGAACTAAACGAATTCCGTGAATGGCGAAAAAACAAGGATAAATACGCCTATATTGGCAACACCGTAGACATTGATTATAATAGTGGGATTGATTTTGAAGAAAGCTTAGATATTCCTACGGGATTGGATTTCGATGAACCTTCTTCAAAGACCCTAGTACGTAAAACATTGCACTATTTAGGGATAAAACTCTATGAAGGGTTGCTTAAAAAAGAAAACCACCAATATCAAAGATTAGAGAAGACTGAGGGAGAGAAAAATGGGTATGACATAAAAGTGATGCCCAATAAACTTGTGAAAATATCTGTTGTCAATGATAAGGAGATAGATAGAAACAAGTTTGCGCCAATTGGTATTACCAAGATGCAACATAAATACATGAATGCAAGTAATACCAATCGATATACAATAATAAGAATTGCCCTCAAAGATTTAGAGATTAATTTTGACAGGGACATTCGTGATATATATGGCGCGGAAGCAGACATTGACGAAGATAGTCATTTGAAAGCAAAATGTGATAAACTTGTTGAAAATTATTGGAGTAGTAAAACTTCTGATGATTTCAAAAAAATGACATCAGAATACAGTATTCAAATTTTCCGTGAATTATGAAGCTATCCCCACAACAAATAAAGTACTACGCCTGGGATTTGACTCGCAGACGCTCAACAGCTGATGACAACAAGTTCGTAGGCGTACTATCAGAAGCAAAGGTTGACCTCAATCCACATCAGATAGAGGCAGCTTTGTTTGCGTTCCATTCCCCATTAAGTAAGGGCGCAATACTTGCAGACGAAGTGGGTCTTGGTAAAACCATTGAGGCAGGAATCATCTTGTCTCAATTTTGGGCAGAACATAAGCGGCAAATACTTATCATTGTACCTGCTTCATTAAGAAACCAATGGAGTATTGAGCTTATGGAAAAATTCTATTTGCCTTCTACAATATTGGTAAAGAACAAATATGAGGAACTAAAGGCAAAAGGAAAATCACCATTACAGAACAAAGAGGAGATTATAATATGCTCTTATCAGTTCTTTGTACACCATGCTGATGAATTCAAGATGGTTATGTGGGACTTGGTCGTTATGGATGAAGCTCACAAGCTACGGAATGTTTATCAGAAGGGCAATGTTATTGGCAATGTTATAAAGAATACATTAAAGCCATGTAAAAAGCTACTTTTAACAGCCACACCGCTACAAAACAATCTCAAAGAACTATATGGCTTGGTAAGTATTGTAGATGATGACTTCTTTACTTCGCCAAAAGTGTTCTCAGAAAGGTATAATGCCGTAACCACACGTGATAGTGCTAGGTATGGAGAATTACGTTCAAGGCTGATAAAAATAATCCATCGAACATTACGCAAACAAGTAAAGGAATACGTCAACTATACAAAGCGTTCTGCTATACTTGAAAATTATACTCCTTCAGATGCAGAACAAAAGTTGTATGATGAGCTTAACAACTATCTACAGCGTGATGACACTTATGGCATTCCTGAAAAGAACCGTGCTTTATTATCCCTGTTACTTAGGAAGATAATGGGCTCATCGGCTTATGCCCTTAGTTTCACTCTGGAAAAGTTCATTAAACGTTTAAAAGAAGCTCAAAAGACTGGTTACGTTAAAATCGGTCATGACAACGATATAGAGGGTGAAGATGAAAATGACGAAATAAAGATAGAAGAAGGAGACATTGAGGTAGATAATACCGATAAACTTGATGAAGAAATAAAAGAACTTGAAAGTTACCGTCAGGATGCTTTAAACATTAAAGTAGAGACTAAAGCCATGCATTTGCTAAAAGCCCTTGAAAAAGGCTTCGACAAAATGCGTGAGTTAGGAGCTCAGAAAAAGGCTCTAATCTTTACAGAGAGCAGAAGAACACAAGAGTACTTAAAGGATATCCTTTCTGAGAATGGTTATGCAAATAAAATAGTTTGTTTTAATGGAACCAATAATGATGAATTTTCAAAATATATTTATCATACTTGGTTGAAGAATCCTGAGCATATAAATGAAATATCAGGAAACTCTATCATCGACAGGAAGCAGGCACTTGTTGACTACTTTAAGACGAATGCTGAAATAATGATTGCCACAGAAGCAGGTGCCGAAGGTATAAACCTCCAGTTCTGCTCGTTAGTAGTCAATTATGATATGCCATGGAATCCGCAGCGTATAGAACAGCGGATTGGCAGATGCCATCGATATGGTCAGAAGTTTGATGTCGTCGTAATTAATTTTGTCAACGAGAGCAATCAGGCAGAGGAAAGAACGTATGAACTATTAAAAGATAAGTTCAACCTCTTTGACGGAGTTTTCGGAAGTAGTGATGAAATACTTGGTTCGTTAGAATCTGGAGTAGACTTTGAAAAACGACTAAACCAAATCTATCAGAATTGCAGGACTAAAGATGAGATACAAACAGCATTCGATCTGCTGCAATCAGATTTGGAAGATGTCATCAATGATAGGATAAAACAAACCAAGAAGTTTCTTATAGAAAACTTTGATGAAGATGTCATTGACAAACTTAAAATCAGACAAGACAACGATGCTGATATGGTAAGCTTATTCAAAAGGCATCTTTGGAACCTTGCCTTGGCAATTCTTGGTTCGAAAGCATCTAATATAGACACAAAAGCACTTACTTTTGAATTAAGTGAAAAAGATGGAAAAGAAGAAAAGTACACATTAAGCAAAACAGAGTCTGATGCTAAACCACTAAGACTGGAGACTGAATTAGGCAAATATATCCTTGACACTGGCAAGAATATGCAAACAGATGATGCTATGCTTACATTTGACAAGAGCCATTACAAGTATCATCTAAATGTTATTGAACAGCATATAGGCGAGTCTGGCACATGCGTCGCATATAAAGTACATTCTGACAACAAGTATGATGGAGAAGAAAAGGTAATGTTCTGTTGTACTAACTCACAAGGAGAAGAGATGCCTGAAGATTTTGGTGAGAAATTGATGGAACTTTCTTGTGTTGAAGATAATCCTACAACCATTACCGATGCAAGAAGTGAAGAGCGTATGTTTGAAAAGAGGCTATCAGCTTATAAAGAACAGGTAGAAAGCAGAAGCAATGATTTTGTTAACGATGAAATAGATAAACTGACTGACTGGGTTGACGAAATGATGACTCCATTAGAAGACGAGATCCGAGATTTAGAGCATCAACAAAGAGCATTAAGAACTGCTCTACGAAAAGAACGAAATGCAAGGAACCGGATTCAACTTATGAGTAAGTTTAAGGAGATTCAGAAAACTTTAGCTCAGAAGAGAGATAAGCTCAGAGATGAAGAGGATAGATATAATGATTATGTAGATCAAAAGCAGGAGACTTTTGAAAAGTCACTCGAAAACAACGTGACTTATGAAGATTTTATCCGCTTCAAATGGTCAATCATTTAATAGGTGAAAAAATGAGTACAATTAAAAATATAGAAGATATAAAGGCATTAATTGACGGAGGTGTAGAAGAATCTACAACTTTAGAGTACAAACGCAATTTTGCAAAGCAAAATCCCCATTGGAAAGAAGAACTTGCAAAGGATGTAAGCGCAATGGCAAATTCTAATGGAGGTACTATAATCTATGGCATCAAAGAAAAAGAAAACAAAAAAGGTTCTCCAGAAGGCAGTTCCATTCCCATAGATATATGTCCTATACCTGCAACTGAAATGAAAAAAGATCAATTAACTCAATTGCTTGCTACCATTATACAGCCCAAAATAGAAGATATAGAAATTTTATACCTAAATATGGGGGAAGAAGGGGGAATATTTGTCTTGAATATACCTCAAAGTTATACAGCTCATCAAGACAAATTAAACTATCTGTATTATAAAAGGAGAAATGCTGTAGTTGATAAGATGGAAGATTATGAAATAAGAGATGTAATGAATCGATCAAAAACTCCCATCGTAAAATTATCATTCGAACTTCACAAAAAAACGATAGAAATAATTCACAAAGGTTCTCTAATGGGAATCAAAAGATTGCCTGAAAAAAAGTCTATAAGTGATAGTTATACTCTTAACGTATCGCTTATTAATGAAGGGCAGATTTTAGCACAATATATAAACTTCTTCTTATACCTTCCGAAAGAAATAATAAATGAAGAAGATCAATATAAGATGACGGAAGAAGGCATGGGAGTATTTTTTGGAGACAATACAGTTCACGACTTAACAGGTTTTAATGGTGGACAAAGATTATATGGCCCATATAGATACAACCCTTTATTGCCTGGTATTAAAAAATATAATATGTCCATAAAGTTAACATTTGATAAAATAGATTTTGACCAAGTTAAAAAAATAGATTTAAAATATGTTATACACGCAGACAATGCGCCTGCAAAAACTTATAATATTAGGCTTGATGACATTTTTTGTATTGAAGATTCTAAAGAGACAAGAATTGACGACCCTTTTACTAATAATTTGCCATATATATAGTTGGCAAGTTTCAAATTCTTCAACTCTAATTCGATATAATATATAGAGTAATTCGTAAAAAGTGTCCAGAAAATAAGAGTAGACTAAATACGGCGTTGGACTGGCACCTGACTAGGCAGTTGAATAACCATTACATTTTCCAGATTTCGTGATGGAAGTGATTCCGAAATCAGGTGCCTTTTGTTTATCGTTTCCACTTCATACGCTGACTGTATTCATCATCAACATCATTCACGTTCATGTTACCGCCAACCTCGTATTCACGATTGGCATCTTTGGAACCGGCATTACTATTCACAGAAGGACGAGGCGCGGATGATGACTGTTGTGGTTTCTGTTCTGCCTGAGGATGAGCAGGTCTTGCTACCTTGGCGATGCCTTTTGACTCCAAGTAGTTGGCATGGAGCTGACGGACAACGGACTCTTTCAATTTGATGGTCTCCCCGTTCCATGACACGGTACCCTTGTGGATACGTGTGCCAAACTGCCGGTAGAGGATGCGGTTGATGTCGAGCGTGGTGAGCTTCGGATTGTCGGCCAACAACTCGTCGATCGTCTTTTCAATCTTGGCAAACCGGGTGTCAGCATTCTCGAACTGCAGTAGCTCTTTGATGCTGAGGAACTCGCCTCCCTTGAAGACGGTCTTGTTCTTATGATCTACTACGGCGTAGCCGTATGGGCTGTCTTTCTGACCGAAGAACACCAGACTGATGCCAAACTTCTTCTTCATGTGGGCGGCAAGCTCCTCTTTGTTGGCACTGAGACTACGGTACTTCTGAAGGATGGCGCGTAACTGCTGACGTCGCCTGTTGTCGGGACTGTTATCTTTCAGTGCGTGCTGCATGATGAGCTGCACGGGTATCGTACCCAGCTCTTCCCCACCGCGGTACAGATGTACTACCGGCTTCTCGTCATCATCCTTACAATCATAGCCCAAGCTCTCCATGATGGCACTGAATTGCGCCTTGGACGTGTATCGATAAGCAAGTGCCTCTTTGACGATGTCGTTGACTTCCGGCTCCTGCTTCTGACTAGAGAAATCCTCCATTATCTTCTGTGTTACCTGATGCGAACGCCGCTTTTCGTGGTTATGGTCAATCTTATGGCCATCGGGAGCCACACGGGAGGTAATGATATGGATGTGGTTGTTGTCCGTGTCATGATGGGCATAGACGAGCAGCGGCTGCCCATCCTCCGCATACCCCATCTCCTTGAGATAACGGTGCGCGATGTCAAGCAACTGCTCATGAGTGTACTCGTTCCCCTTGCAGCTAACTGCTACATGAAATTGGGCATTTTGAATGTGCGTATTCCTCGATGAGTAGTCGAGGAAGAACTGCCGAAGCTTTTCGGGTGTGTAATTCTCCGGTCTGAGCCCAAGGATGTTCTGTGCCTCCAGGAGCGTAGCCACACCTTTCTCAACCTTCATCTCATTATAGGCGATGGCATGGAAGTTGGCAGACGACGGAAGGATGGTGATGATCATGTCGATATATGGCTGAAAAGTTTATGCTTCTCCTTGCTAATGGTTATGTCTCCTCTTGCTTGTCGTGGATGGCATCCAGCTCTGCTTTGAAAGCCATGATAGCCTTCACAGCCTTTCGGGTCTCCGGAAACAGTATGCTTCGGAAGTACTCCTCGGAAAGTTCACCAGCTATCGCCAGCTCATTTGCCCGGTGCATACACTGGTTAAAGTTTCCGCCG
>Ga0256406_1006812_pt1 | contig 11225 bp, 7 predicted proteins | sample RumenRJG_03DNA_FD_185986 | JGI IMG/M metagenome (GOLD analysis project Ga0256406, IMG submission 185986) | Bovine rumen microbial communities from Lethbridge, Alberta, Canada - RJG_03 | ecosystem: Host-associated > Mammals > Digestive system > Stomach > Rumen | place: Canada: Alberta | collected...
GGGGTCCGAGACGGTGAAGCTCACGGCCGCATCCTTGTTGATGCCGGTCGTCTTGGCGAGCAAATCGACTTCGCTCGCGTCCTTCACGCTCACCTTCCCCTTGAGGGAATCGGCGACGGCGACGCGGATCGTGTAATCCCCGACCGGGACGTTCTCGGCCTTGCGGGATTCGATCTCGTGGACCGTCCCAGTGCCGACTTCGGTCGCGCCTTTGGCCAATAGGCCGTTGGAGTCGCGCATCTCGACCCAGACTTTGTCGCCGGGGGCGCAGTAATCGCCGTTATAGAAGCGGGCGCCCTTGACGAGCTCTCCGTTCTCATCGACCTTCATGCGGTAGAAGGCGGAGAAGTTGGCGGTCTTCCCCTCGGCGTAGCCGAACTTGTAGGAGCGGGATTCGCTCGGGAACTGGATGCCCACGTTGGCGTAAGGCATCTCGAAGGTGAAGGAGCCGTCGGTTTCTTCGACGACCGCCAGGGTGGCGACCTTCTCCCCGTCCGAATCCAGAGTGTAGACGGAAGGGGCTCCCGTGACGGAGACGCCGCTTCCCGCGGCGATCGCGTAGGAGAGGTTGACCTTCTCCCCCGCTTGATAGACGCCTAAGCCGGAGACGATGATCCCATCGATCCCCGTCTGGTTTTCCACCGTGTAGGAAGCCGGCTCGCCCTCGACTTTGATGAGGGCGTTTTTCTTGGGCATCAAGAAGGCATAAGCCCCCTCGCCCTCCTCCATCGGGGAGAGTCCGTTGACGGTCAACGACTTCACCGCGTAATGGGTTTTGTCGAAACGGAGGGTGAAATGGACAAGTTCGCCCTCCTCCGCCTTCAGAGGCGCCTCAACGGCAAAGCCCTCGTCCGCCTCGACGGTGACGGAGTACTTTGCCTTCACTTCTACGACTTCACTCGAGCTCGCAGGGGTGAGGTGACCGTTGTTGCCGCCGCAGGCGGCCAATCCACCCGAGAGCAAAATCGATGCGCTCAGGCAGAGAATTGCTGTTTTCCTCTTCATGGAACCTCCTAAAAACTTGCCTAACGAGAGGCAAATTTCTTTAAGAAATCATGAAAACCGTTGAAAAAATGTCAACTCTCACTTTTTGCATTTTTCGTTCTGTGCGAAAAAGATGCGAAAAGAACGGGAGGAAACGGCGTTAATATTTTGCTTCTTCCGGCTTCAGGTAGTGGAAATAGGCGGCGATGACGGCGGAAAGAAGGGCTACCGCGAATAAGGCGGGCCCCACGGGAGGCATGTTGGGGTAAAGCTTCTCCAAGGGGAAGGGGCTCGGGGAGGCCAAGGATAAAGCGGCGGGCTGGCTTAAGGAAGACAAGACGGCCCATATCCCTCCCACGAGGGAAAGAACGGCGAGGGCGAGGATGAGCTTGAGCTCCCTCCTGGTCCGCATCTGCCTCTCCTTGGGGCAGCCCAGATAGGCGAACTCATAAAAGAATAAGGAACAGGGGAATAGGCTGAAGACGAAGTAAGAGGATAAGGAGGCGGAGGAGACGGCCACCGGATCCTTCAGCTCGGAGAAGAAGGAGATCAGCCCTCCTTGGGCGTAGAGGGCGAAGAGGGCGTAGAGGGAATAAGAAAGCGCATGGAGGATCTTCCGGCCCACCGGCTCCTCGTGGGGGCGCAAAGGCCTCTCCCCCACCTTATTCTTCACGCCTAAGGCGAGGAGGCAGGCGCCATAAAGGGCCGCGAGGGGAGTGAGGATCATCGCGTCCAAGGGGTATAGGGGGCTTCCGCCGCCGTTCGTCCAGGAAGGGAAGGCGCCCTGCGCGGCCTTCACGAAAAGGAAAATCGAGGAGGCGAGGCCAAAGGCAAGCAAAATCGGCCCGTTGACGAGGAAAAGCCTCCTCGTCCCCTCCCTGGTTTTGGGGTGGAGCGAGAAATAGGAGACGAATAAGGCGTACGTCAAAAGGAAGGCGAGGAAGAGCAGGGGCAGCGTTTTGCCCCACGCCTCGCCGCTTCCTTTCCCCGAAAGCAGAGAAACGAACGAGGAAAAGCCGCGGAAGAGGAAGAAAGAAGCCAAAAGGAAAAGGGCGATCCGCCAAAGGAAGGGCCACGCCCTCTTCACTTCTTGCTCTCCTTCTGTGCCTTTTTCTCCGCTTTCTCCACCTTCTTTTTTTCGATTTCTTGGATTCGCTTCGCCTCGGCGCCCGCCAATTGGGCCGGGTCGGCCTCGGTGTGGTGGTCGATCCGCTTCCACGTCACGTGGGCGAAGAGGGAGAAGAAGGTGACGAGGCTATACGACATCTGCCAAAACGGGAAGGTCCAGATGTAACGGGCGGTCTCCCCTTTGCTTAGGTGGAACCTCTTCCATTCGCGGAGGATGACAATAAAATCCTGGAAGAGCATCGAAAAATAAGTGCTCGCGATCAAGGAAAGCGGCCACGTCCAGAAGGAGCGCCAGTCGTAGCCCTGATTGCCGAAGACGAGGAAGAAGATGAGGGAGAGGACGTTGTAGAGGATGCCCAGGACGAAGGTGACGAAGCCACTGGGGAAAACCTGCCAGTGGAGGTCATATTTCGCCCAAGTGGGGTGCTTGAAGAAGGAAAGGATGAGCTTAGGGCCCACCTTGGGATAGAGGATAAGGCCGCCTTTGCCCCAGCGGGCCTGCTGGCGGATGAGGGTCTTTAGTTTCGTGGGCTCCTCCTCGTAGACGCGGGCCTCCTCGCAATAGCCGATCCGCTTGCCCTCGGCGGTGAGGACGGCGTAGGCCTCGCTATCTTCCACGATCGTCGTCCAATCCCATCCGTCGGCGAGGACGTCGCTTCGGAAGGTCATGGAGGGGCCGTAGAGCTCTTGGCCGGTCTTTAGGACGGAGCGGGCCCTCAGACTATTGAAGGTCACGGTATAGACGTTCATGCCGCACATGGCGCTGAACCAAGACTCGTCCATGTTCTTGACGTTGCGGTAGCCGATCGCCGCGTCGAAATTCCCGCTTTGGAGGCAATCGTTCATCTTGTCGAGGAAATCGGGGGCGAAGACGTTGTCCGCGTCAAGGTGGACGAAGGCGTAGTAATCCTTGATCTTCCCCTCCGCCTTCAATTTTTCGTAGAAGTAATGGAGGGCCCAGCCCTTGCGCTTATGGGAGGGGACGTCGTCGAAGCGCTCGACCACGGTCGCCCCGTTGTTTCGAGCGATCTCGGCGGTTTTGTCCGTGCAGTTGTCCGCGATGATGTATAAGTCGATTAGTTCTTGGGGATAGCTCATCGCGTGGACGGACTGGCAGAGGTTGGCGATGACCTTCTCCTCGTTCCGGGCGGAGCAGACGATGGCGTAGCGCTTGTCCTTGGGCATCGAAGGGTAAGTCCTGCTCTTGCCAAAGAGGCCTAAGAAAAAGTAGAGGACGCGGTAGGCCATGAAGATGCCTAATAGGGTGACGATGCATTGGTTGATGAGAATAAGGTAAGCCTGGGCGGGGATGGGGGTCCCATTCTCCGAGGCCTTCAGCATCAAATCGATGCTGTAAAGCCGGAGGAAATAGTTTCGCAGCATGGCAGCGATCTTCTCCCAAAAGGAGGGGGCAGCTTCGTCTTGCAGCAGGGAAAAAAGGTTCATGTTCATAATTTTATCGGAGGAAAAGGAAAGCCCCTTCCCCGGGTTTTAAACTAAGCGAGACGATCTCGTCCTTCCGCGTGCATAAAGGCGAGGAGCCAAGGCCGAGGCAGACGGCGATTTCTTGCTTCAAGAGGAAGATGACTTGGTTCCTCCTGCCGCGGCTGGGATCCTCGAGGTTCACGACGGCCAAACACGTCGAATCCCCCTTCGCCAAGCGGGTGAAGAGGACGCTGGCGGTCGAGGACATGACCGCGTCGATCCCGGGCTCTTCCGCGTGGAAGGGCAGATAATCGTAGCCTTGCTCGGGCAGGGAGCGCGCGCCCCCGCCGGGGGCTTGGACGAAGACGTTGGCCGAGCGGTAGCGATACCCCTCCAGTTTGGGGACGAAGAGGGACAATTCCTCGTTCAGCTTCTTCACCGCGACGTATTCCGCGCTTTCGCGGTGGCCTTCCTCGTAGGTGTAGTTCACGATGGCCGATTGCACGGAGGAGGGCGCCCCGTCTAAGCAATAGCAGAAATAGGAGAAGCGCTTCGCCCCGAAGGCGAGGCCCATCGTGATCTGCCAGCGCAGCCCCCTCTCCCCGCAGGAGCGGAAGCCATGGTCGGAGCCAAAGCTTTGCAGGCATAGCCGCCACCCCGTCCCCTTTTGGGCGTCGATTTGGGCGATCGCTTGGTAATTGTTCAGGCAAGTTGGGGAGATGTAGTTGCCTTCGAAAATCTTCTTGCCGTCTTCTTCTATCTTGCCCTGGCGGAGGACGAAGAAGGGGAGGGAAGCGCTTTGATAGTCGCCCGTCTCCTTTTGATAGACGGAGAGGTATAGGCCGAAGGCGGCCGCGTTTTCCAAACTTGAGGCCCGGGGCATGAGCTCGGCGAAGGAGGTGTGCGTCCCAAAGAAGGAATCGACCTTCCCCACCGCTTGGCGGATTTGGCGGATCGCAGTGAAGCTATCGGCCCTCGGGGCGTCTTTCAGGCAGAGCCCCGCGTAGGCTTTTTTGACCGCGTAGGGGCGCATCAGCCAAAGCAAGAGGCGGAAGAGCTCCTCCTCATCGGCGAATTGGTAGATGATGCGGCGGGCCTTCTCGTCGACGCGGCGATTCTGCTCGTCGTGGTAAATCATCGTCATGGTCGGCTCGTACACCTCGGCGTTTCGGTCGGGGTAATGCCACTCCCCCGCCTCGCTTTGGAAGGCGATGGGCTTTTTGGGGGAGCCTGGCTCGGCGCATAAAGAAAGCCGGACCGAGGAAAGGGAGAGGATCGTCGGGTCGCGGACGATCAGCTTCAAATCGAGCTTCTCGCCCTTTTCGGGCTCCGCCTCGCCCGAAGAGAGGAAGGCGAGGAGGCGGTCGGTGTCGCTTCCCGGGAAGCTATCGTATTCAAAAGGACCGTAGGAGACGTTGAGCGGCGATTCGATCAGGACGTCGAATCCGCAGCGTTGGTATTGCAGGAGGTTGCCCTGAGAAGTCAGGGAAACCCCCTCTTCGTCAAAACTAACGGCCGGTCCGCCGAAGGCGTATGAATGCACGAGGTCGCTCATGAGCCCCGCTATTCTACCCCCGAAGAGGGGATGCGGTCGACACCCTTTTGCTCGCCCCATCGTCCCGCTACTTTGCTATGATGTCCCCATGCTGAAACACGTTCCCCTATTCGAAGACAAGAAACTGCTCGTCTATTACATCGTCTTGGTTCTCTTCACCGCCGGCTTTTTGACGGCCGGCTCCCTCATCGCCGCCGGGGTGTGGACGCCGCAGGGGCAGAAGGCGTTTTACCTCCTCATCTTCTACTTCGTCGGCGCGGTGTGCCTACCCTTCACGGTCGTCACCCCGCTGGAGGAGATCAAACTGGAGGGGGACACCCTCACCTATCGGAAGATGTTCAAAAAGGAGACCTATTCCCTGAAGGGGGTGGAGCTCCTCTTCGGCTTCAAAGACAAGAGGAAAAAGGAAAGGTCTTCGGGCACCAGCGACTTCTACCTCGCGGGGAGGAAGAAGGGGAAGAAAGAGCCCCTCTTCTACCTCGTCTATGGCGACTATTACAGCCTAAACGTCCCCAAGATCATTAAAAAATGGGCGCCCGCCCTCGAAGAGGCGTCGGGAAGCCCGGTGGCCCTAGACGAAACGGTCGAGGCCCTGATGAAGAAAGAGGAAGGGGATTAAGCCCTCTTCTTTTTCTTTTCGAGCAGAAGGACGGGATAGGGGTCGTATTCCACCGAGACGACCTTATCCTGGAATAGGAGCAGGGGCGAGATCCCCGTCTCGTCGTAGAAGGCCTTCAACGTCTCGAAGGGGAGGAAGCTGTGAAAGCCCAAGAGGCGCTCCTTCAAAGGCTTCAAGGCGGCGATGGAGGGCTTTTGCCCCACCACCCCCAAATCGGGGTCGTAGGCGTATTTGCCTTCGCCCGAGAGGATGTAGGCCAATAGCCCCTTCGTCTTGGCGAGGTTGCTCGAGAAGAGGTACTGCTTCGTGTCAAAAAGGCAGTCCAGCGCCCTTTCGGGGTTATTCTCTCCCAGGAAGTGCCCCACCTTCTCCTCCAAGTCGAGGGCGGAGTAGGCGACGATCGAGGGGGCGCGAGAGCCTTCGTAAAGGCAAGACACCTTCACCGCGTTCAGCACGAACTCCGGGTTCAAGGCGTAGCCGTATTTCCTCCCCCCGGCCCCGAAGGAATCGATGGGCTCAAAGAGCACCCATTTGGTGAGGACGCTTAAATCATGGAAGCCATATTCCTCGAGGAGGGCGGCGTCTTTCTTTAATGGGGTCGGCAGATCCCGCGCGTTGAAGGCGTTGGCCAGAAGGAGATCGCTGGCGAAGGGGCGGTCGATGAAGTGGTATTTGGAAAGCACCCGCCTCTCCTCGGGGGAGACGCCCTCCGGGGTGGGGTAAAAGAGGTAATGCCAGTCCAAGTCGACGGCGTTTAATTCCCGCTTGCTCTCCTCAAGGTCGTAGGCGAACGACCAAAGGGCCATCTGGTGTTGGGAGGCCTCCGCGGGGGACATCCCCTGCTTGGCGATGAGCCTCGCCATGTACTCCACCTGGCCAAAGCCGAGCTGGAAGAAGTCGAGGTAATGCCTGACGCCCACCCTTTGGTAGAAGGAGACGAGCTTGGGGGAGGCGGTGAGGAGATCCGCCAGAAAAGGAAGGAAGAAGTTGGGGCAGGCCAACCCTTCGCGGCCCTCGGGCCAATAGAGGAAGTCATTGCCCCGGCGGTCCATCTCGAGGTGCTCCCAGGGGAGGATCCCATAGCCGAGGGAGGAGAGCTCCTCGTGGAGGCGGAGGGAAGGCGCCTTCTCCAAAAGGCGATGGTAGTTCATGCCGTTTAAATCCCCCATCACGGCCACCTCCAAATCCTCGATGATCTTCGCGAAAGCGGGGCTCTCCACCTTGGCGAAGGGGAAGGGGGATTTGTTTAAAGAAAGCAGGACCTCATCGGAGGGGGAAGCGTCTTCGGGGAAGAGGGGAAGGGGCTTCTCCGTGTGGAAGTTGAAGCCGTAGAGGAAAAGCTCCTCGTAGATAAGCGCCCCCTTCGCCGCATCGTCTTGGTAGGCGTAGCGGAGATAGTCCAAGGGAAAGCTCTCCCCCGAGGCGATCTTGATGCCGTGCACGAGGAAGAAGTAGCGCGTCTTCCAGCTGAAGCGGATGTGCTCCGCGTGGAGGGGGAAGACGATGGTTTCGTCGTAATGGGACATAGCCTAAGTGTATCGGCAGGATAACGATAAGAAAAGGGGAATGCCCCACGGCATCCCCTTTTTTTGCCTTAATCCAAGAAGGCGAACTGCGAATTGTAGAGGGAGGCGTAGAAGCCGTTTTTGGCTAGTAGCTCCTCATGGGTGCCCTGCTCGACGATGTCGCCGTCCTTCATCACCAGGATCAAGTCGGCGTTTTTCACCGTGAAGAGGCGGTGGGCGATGATGAAGGAGGTGCGCCCCTTTGAGAGCTTGTCCATCGCCACCTGGATCTTCTCCTCGGTGCAGGTGTCCACGTTGGAGGTGGCCTCGTCGAGGATGAGCAAGGGCGCCTTCTTGAGCATCGCCCTCGCGATGGTGAGCAGTTGCTTCTCCCCCGAGGAAAGCGCGTCGGCGCCCCCAATGGGGGAATCGAGGCCCTGGGGCAGGCTCTCGAGGAAGTGGGATAGCCCCACCTCTTCCAACACTTGGCGGATCTCGTCGTCGCCGATCCCCTTGGCGTTGTAGACGAGGTTCTCCCGGAGGGTTCCCTCGAAGATCCAGGTGTCCTGCAAGACCATGGCGAAGATGTCGCGGATCTCCTCGCGCGGCATCTCCTTGATCGGCACCCCGTCGATCGAAATCGAGCCGGAGTTCACCTCGTAGAAGCGCATCAGCAGGTTGACCATCGTGGTCTTGCCCGCGCCAGTTGGGCCGACGATGGCGACCTTTTGGCCGGGTTTGGCCACCGTGGAGAAATCATGGATGATCTCGCGGCTTGGGTCATAGGAGAAGTTCACGTGGTCGAAGACGACCTCGCCCTTCACCACTTCTTTGCCGTTTTGCGAGAGTTTCCTCGCCTTCCCCGCCTCGTTCTCCATCTCGGGCTGGCCGAGGAATTCAAAGACGCGCTGGGAGGCGGCGACGCCGGATTGGAGGCTATTGACCGACTGGGCGATCTGGGAAAGCGGGCTCTGGAAGAGGCGGACGTAGACGAGGAACTGGCTGATGGAGCCGTAATCGATCCCCTTCCGCCCCGCGTTCATGAGGAGGCCGCCGACCAAGCAGACGGCCGCGTAGGCCAAATAGGAGGCGAAGGAGGAGATGGGCTGCATCGTCCCGCCGATCAAGTCGCCCGTGAAGAGGGAATGGCTCATCTGCTCGTTCTTCTCGTCGAAGGAGGCGATGGAGCGTTCCTCCGCCCCGAAGGCCTTGATGATGGTCTGCCCCGCGTAAGCCTCCTCGTTTTGGGCCTCGATTTCGCCGAGGGTCTTCTGCCTGGCCATGAAGGCGGGCATGCCGATCTTGGCCATGAGGAGGACCGAGGCGATGGTGACGGGGAGGACGGCGACGACCACCAAAGCCATCTCCCAAGAGGAGACGAACATGGCGATCGAGGTGCCCACGAGCATCAGGATGGATTCGACCAAGGTGCCGATGGACTGCTCGATGGATTGGCCCATCGTGTCCACGTCGTTGGTGATGCGGGAGAGGATGTCGCCATAGGGCGTCTTATCGAAGTAAGAGAGGGGGAGGCGCTGAATCTTGGCGATGATCTCCTTCCGAAGTTCGCGGGAATAAAGCTGGGCGATCGAGCGGAGCAAATAAGAGCCCACGTAGGAGCATAAGGCGGCCACGCCGTAAAGGATGGCCAAGAGGATGGCGTAGGTCTGGACGGAAGACAGGTTGATCTTCTGCCCTTTCAAAGAGACGGCGATCGCATTGGTGAGCCCCGCCAGGTAAGTCGGGGCGAAGATTTGGCAAAGCACGTCTCCGATGAGCAAGAGGGAGGCGATGAGGAAAGGCACGAAATAGGGTTTCAGCGAAGCGGCGAATTTGCGGGTCGCCTCCTTCCTCGTTTTGGGGTCAAGCTTCTGGGCTTGGATGGGGCCTCTTCTACTCATAAGCCAAGTTCCTCCGCGCTTAACTGGGAAAGGGCGATGTCACGGTAGGTTGGGCAGTTCTCGAGCAGTTCTCGGTGCTTACCCACCCCCACGGCTTTCCCGTCCTTTAAAACGACGATTAAGTCGGCGTCCATGATCGTTCCAATCCGCTGGGCGACCAATACCTTGGTCGTCTCGGGGAAGGTGTTCTTGAGGTTCTCCCGAAGGAGCCGGTCCGTCTTGAAATCGAGGGCCGAGAAAGAGTCGTCGAAGATGAGAATCTCGGGATCCGCGGCGATGGCCCTGGCGATGCATAGCCTCTGCTTCTGGCCGCCGGAGACGTTGGTTCCCCCTTGGGCGATGTGGGATTCGAAGCCCTCCGGCATCTCCTTGACGAAGTCGCAGCAGGCCACCTCGGCCGCTTTCTCGACCCGTTCCATGGGGAGGTCGGGGTTGGAGAAAGCGATATTCGAATGGACGGTGCCGGAGAAAAGGACGGCCTTTTGGGGGATGAGGCCGACGATGCGATTCAGGGTGGAGGATTTTAGCTCCTTCACGTTCACCCCATCGACGAGCACTTCGCCGGAGGTGGCGTCGAAGAGGCGCGGGATGAGATTGATCGCCGTCGACTTGCCCGAGCCGGTCGCCCCAATGAAGGCGACGGTCTGCCCCTTCGTGGCCTTGAAGGAGACGTGGGAGATGCTTTCCGCCGCCGCGCCGGGGTAGGCGAAGCCGACGTCGCGGAACTCCAGGCTGCCCCGCTCAGCCTCCTGAATCGGCGTCTCGGTTACGGGTTCGACGATGCGGTTCTTCGAATCGAGCACTTCGTTGATGCGCTTGGCTGAGGCCTCGGCACGCGGAATCATGACGAAGGTGAGCAGGAGCATCAAGAAGGCGATGACGATCTGCGAGGCGAGCATCATGTATTGGGTGACGCCGGCGTAGTTGATGTTGGAGTCGCCGCTGATGAGATAGGCGCCGACCCAATAGATGGCGAGGGTGATGCCGTTCATGATCAAGGTGAGCATCGGGCTCATAAGGGCCAATAGGCGCGAGGTGAAGAGCTGAAGCTTGGTTAAGCTCCCGTTGGCGGAGGCGAACTTATCCTCTTCGTATTGCTCCGCGTTGTAGGCGCGGACGACGCGGACGCCGGTGAGGTTGTCGCGGGTGATGCCGTTGACGCGGTCAATCCATTTCTGGATGACGCGGAAACGGGGCAACGCGAATACCAGAATGCATATCACCCCAATGAGCAAAAGCACGATGCCGAGCGCAGTTACCAAGGTAAGCTGCCACGCGCCGGAGGCTTGGATCTTCAAGACGGCCCAAATCGCGGTGACTGGGGCGCTGAAAATCATGCGGAAGGCCATGACGAAGGCGAATTGGACCTGCTGCACGTCGTTGGTGGTTCGGGTGACCAACGAGGAGACTTGGAACTTGCCGATTTCCTCCAGAGACATATGGGTGATTTTGTCGTTTTCCGCTTTGCGGACCGAGGTGGCGAAATCGGCGGAAACTTTGGAGGAGAAGGCGGAGGTGATGATCTGCCCCGCCATCATGACCGCGGCGAAGAGGATCATCATGCCAGCGTTCCACCAGATTTGAGAGGCGGAAGCGTTGGCCACCGCGTCAAAGGCAGATTTGGGAACGGCCTGGCCCGAGGCGATGGTCGCTTGGTAGAAGGCGTTCCAGTCTCCGCCGAACGCGGTATTTACCGTTCCGGCCCATTCGTTATGGGTTTGGAGGTTGCTGATGGCTTTGATGATTCCCGATACGTAATCGGTCATCTCCATGGTGCCCCACACCGACAAAACGGTGAAGCCGAGGATGAGGGTTAAGAAGACCCAGTCTTTCGCTTTGAAGAATCGGAATAATTTGAACATCTTTTCTTACCGCCATTTCCTAAGGAAATGCGTTAATGATAGAAAGGTAAATATTCACGTCAAGGAGGAAAGAAAGGAAATTTAAAGCTTCTCGAAAATAAAGTTATAAGAAGGAAAAGAAATAGGATAAGTCCAGTCAACTGGTTTTTTCTCTTTTCGCGCTTTCTCTTTTCTTCGCATATCGAAAACGAGGCGTTCGAAAACTTTGAGTTCCATGATTTTGCATGCCAAGAAACCGTGGAACTA
>Ga0256406_1006813_pt1 | contig 11225 bp, 11 predicted proteins | sample RumenRJG_03DNA_FD_185986 | JGI IMG/M metagenome (GOLD analysis project Ga0256406, IMG submission 185986) | Bovine rumen microbial communities from Lethbridge, Alberta, Canada - RJG_03 | ecosystem: Host-associated > Mammals > Digestive system > Stomach > Rumen | place: Canada: Alberta | collected...
CCGCCGGGCAGACCGTGTTCCACTTCCATATTCATCTGATTCCGCGGTACAAGGACGGCCCGGCCATCGTCGCCAACTGGCCGCAGAGTCCGCTGACAGACGGGGACCGCGACGCGATCCTCTCGGCATTCAGAAAAGTCATGGCAGGAAAGTCGTGATGCGGCCGCACCGTCCCGCACATCATTCTCTGCACACCGTGTAACCGCATCGGGCGAAGGAAATCCGGGAGCCGTCGGAGAGAGGAATCGCTTCTCTCCCGACGGCTTTTTTTCCGTCCACTGTCGTTCCGTTCCGCGAGCCCATATCGCTGAGATACCAGACTCCGTCCGTCTTCACCAGCCGCGCGTGTATCCGGCTCACGGTCGGATCATCGATCGGAACGTCGGACGGACCTCCGCGCTGGCCGATCAGCAGCTCGCTGCCGGTGAGCGGGATGACCGCAAGTCCGCCGGCCGGATCAGACGGGCGAAGCAGCCACTCTTTCTCTCCTTTTCCGGCTGAAATGCCCCCCAGCAGCACAGTCCGCCCGCCTCCGTCATCCTCCCTGCCCGCGTACCAGCTCTCCTCCACATCCGGCGCGCCGTCCGCGTCCCAAACGTCTTCCTGAGGCGAAGGCGGAAGCGGAATCTCCTCCGTCTTCTCATCCGTCTCTCCTCCTTTCCTTCGCCGAAGCCGCCCGGCTATGACCAGACTCAGTGCCACCGCACCGGCCAGCGCGGCGGCGCTGACGGCGGATTCCACCCGGGTAAGGACGAGCCACCTCTGCATCTGAAGCGCCGCGTAAAGACCACCCGCCGCCGGTACCAGGACCGCGGCGGTCAGCACAGTCTGCCTGTCCGGCAGAAAGCGCGCGGCCGGATATACCGGTACATTCTCTTCCGCCTCACCTCCGGACAGATCAGAGCCGCCCGCCGTTTTCTCCTCCGTCTCATACGGAAGGGATGCAAAGTCCGGCTCCGCTTCCTCTCCTCCTTCATGAGCGATTCCCTGCTCCAGCAGTTTCCTTAAGTCACCCGGTTCCGTCCCCGGCTCCTGCAGCGCGTGCAGAAACCGGCACGTCTGGATGACCGCCTCCTGATTGCCGCAGCCGATGATTCTCAGAAGATACTCCGTGAGCCCCGTCAGTCCTTTCCGGATTTCCTCACGGTGGAACGGATTATAGGCCGCCCAGATCCGTCCGGTCTCCCACGAGACATACAGATAGTCCGGATCCAGCAGAAGTCTCTCCGCTTCCAGAAGATAATCCTCCGCCTGCATCATCGTATCCAGCAGTCCCCCGAACAGTGTACGGAGATCCTCCACCCGGAAGGTATGCGTCTCGGAATAATCCCTGAAAGGCATCAGCGAAGTGATCTCATACCGGAAATACTGCCGGTTGTCCACATGCTCCTCGGTCATCGGAAGGATTCCCTCGATCCGGCTGGACGCGAGGATCCGGAGCTGGTAATTGTCCGGCACCTCCGTTCCCTCTTCGCTGAATCTCATATAACAATGCGTCAGGCTGCGCTGATAATCCGCCTTCATCTTACGTTCTCCTCCGCCGTCTCACTCATCCGCGTACAGGACCACAACCGCATGCGCTTTCCGCGTGAAAGCGACCGGTCTGAACCGTTCGTATGTCTCCGATACGCGGATATCCCACAGCTTTTCCCCTGTATACCAGAGCGTGCCCGCGGACGCCCCGCAGGTCCGCGCCGTCTCCGTTTCCGAGTGCGTCACCTGAAGCCCGGATACGGCCGGCAGCCCGGGCGGATCCTGCTCGCGGCCGCTCACCGCCTGTTCCGCGCAGCCGGCCGTAAGCGAAGCCCGGTTATGAAGATGAAAGCAGAAATAGACGCAGGTGAACACAACGGCGAAAATCACCGGCATCAGCATGGCCGTTTCCGCCGTAAACGATCCCGGAAGAGCGAATCCGCTATTCTGCGGCCTCTTTCTCAAATTCTCTCTTCTCATCCTGTTTTCCCTTTCTCCTGCCCCCGCAAAAGCGTCCAAGGCGCCTCCCGCAGCCGCCCGGCTCTCCGTCGTTCGCCTCACGCCGTCATCCGGGCAACGGCGCGTTCAGAAATCCGGCGGCCTCCGGCGAAAACAGCAGACTGAGAAGGAAACCGGCCAGCAGAAACGGAAGAAAAGGAAACGATGTTTCTTTTCCCTTTCCGGCCGTCAGGAGTCCGAGGGCCCATAGTCCGCCGGCAGCAAGCGCCGCGATCAGCGTATGCCAGACAGTTTCCGGGCTGTTCCACGCGCCCAGAGCCAGCAGCGTCAGTCCGTCTCCGGATCCGATCCGGCCGCCTGTCGCCGGCGTCATGATGAGCAGAAGACCGCCCGGAAGAAGCGCGCCGGCGCACGTCGCCCGCGCATCACGCCATCCCGCTGAAAGAAGACCGGCCGTCAGCACCAGAAGGAGCGGGAGAACCGGCACGCTTCTCGTCCGCACGTCCTGCCATGCCGAAAAGGAAAGCATCCCCAGCGTGACACAGATTGCCACGGCCTCCATCATCCCGCCTTCCCCGCCCGGTCCCGGGCCGCACAGCGCTCACACTCCTTCAGATCCGCCACGGACTGCTTCTTTACCATCCGCACGTGACGCGTGAGACTCCCGTAGGAAGACGACGGATAATAGTAGCGTCCCTTGGCCGTGGCGTAGACGGTTCCCTGATACCCCTCCGGAAAGCCGGGGCAGCGCCGGTAGCGTCTTCCGTAGACATTCCGGAGCGTCCCGATCCTGGCCGTCGTACTCTGATAAACGGAAAGATCAAGATGGGTGCAGTCAGCATGCGTGTGCCAGACGGACTCGTTTTCCGTGACGAGTACCATCTCCTCTTTCGCGCTGCCGGCCCGCTTCCGGCTCCGAAGACCGCCCTTCATCCCCGTCCACGGATACACTCTGGCCCGCACGGCGATCTTCAGCTTCGGAATCCCCGGCAGGGAAAACGGGTAATCGAAGGTCCTGTTTTCCGCCAGATCGATCCATGCTTCCGGTCTTTTATCCCCCTGCGCGGCACCGGCCGCCATCGAGAGTTTTCTCGCCCGGTTGGACAGTCTGAGGCTCGCCTCAACCTGAAGGCTGACCGCATTCATGAACAGAATCAGCGTCAGCACGGTCATGAAGAAAAGCGGCAGCACGGCCGCGCACTCCAGCGTCATCGAGCCGGCAAAGGACAAGACTCCGGACCGTCCGCTCCGCCGGCATACCTGAGCTGCGTTTGCGACGTTCTTCCGTCTCCGGACAGTCCGGATCCTTCCCATGTTCTCTCCTTTCCGCACAGCATTGTTCCCCGCTGCGCCCCCTCCCGTTCTCCACCGCCGCCGGCAGGATCAGAGATCCCCGTAGCAGAGCGAGCGGCTCACCGGAAAGGTCGTCCGTTTCTCCGCGCAGACCTTCATCTCGGCGGACAGCGCGTAGATGCAGTGGTCCATCCGGAACCCCGGATTCCCGTTCCCGCGGATCTCGGCTTCCGTCATATCCATGGCGCGCATGACCAGACTGCCCTGCCGTTCAAGCAGAATGATCCCGAGATACTCCTCATAATCAAGACCGGACGGATCGCTTTTCACCAGCCCGTCCAGATCCGCCCCCGCGCCGATCAGAGAATCCGGCGCAGTCTGCCAGTACGCCGCCTGCTTCGTCAGAGAGACGCGGCCGCCGGTGAGCAGACAGCGAAGATCAACCACACTCTCCGCGTAGGCCCAGAGGCCGGCCAGAACCAGCTTGAACGCCGGCGCCAGCTCCGGCACGCCGAGAGACAGACCGATCAGATCGGCCGTTCTTGAAAGAGAACGGCTGAGAGACGGGTTCGCGTACAGGCACGCGATGTTGTCCGCCTCGCGGTTCAGCATCAGATACCGGACCGTTTCCTTCATATTGTCAAGATCGCTGCTTTTACCGCAAAGAATGTATTCCAGCTGGTATGAGAGGACGGAATGAACGGATGGATTCCGGTACGTCCGGTAGTGATCGAGCAGGTAGGCCTTGAACGCCAGCTCGCTTCCTCCCGTATCCGCCCTCATCACGCCGAAGCCCTTCCCCAGACTGCGGCCGCTGACCAGATCCCCCGGATCCGCTTTCTTCGCGGAGACGCCGTCCGGCGCCACAAGATCGAGCACCGACGCGGACGTCAGCTGCTCAAGCATCGGGATCGGATTCATGAAGCCCTCCGGCAGCGCGGGCGGTTCCGCTTCCGTCTCCACGCCTTCCGCCGCGAGTGCGGCGCGGCGCTCCTCCTCTTTTCGTCTTTTCTCCGCGGCCTGCTGCGTAAGACTTCCGTAGCTCTTCTTCTGAGCGCCCCGGAGATATTCCCGTCCGGCTTTCTGACGCTTCCCCGCCGCTTTCTTCCTTTCCCTCAGTCTTCTGATCAGCGCCAGTCCGCCTGTATCCTTCACGGCCTGCACCGCCTCGGCCCGGAAGGCCGCCCCGCCCGCGTCGGTCGCCAGCGTACAGCCGGTCAGCGAGCAGGAATCCCTCGTCAGGTGGAGAAGGTTCCTGCCGCCGAACAGACGACGTCCCCGGTTGGGCCGGAGCAGATAGTCCGCCGCGTCCTCCAGCTCGTCGACACAGGCGGCAAAATCCAGTCCGCCGGAAGCACTTCCGGCGTCCAGAAAGAACAGGGCGTACGTCTCGTCAAGCTGCCGGTCGTATTTTGCGAAAAGAGAGTACATCGCCTGATCCATGGCGTTCGCCGCCTGCATCCGTCCCGCACGAATTTTCACGGAGGTGATGGAAGCAAGAATCAGTGAGACCATCACGGCCAGTGTAAGCGCCAGGTAAACCGTGATGCTCCCTCCCGCCCTTCTTCCGCCGTCCGTTCCGTTTCGCTTCATGCCGTCCGCCTTTCCCGTCCGGATCAGACCGATCCGCTCTGCGATGCCGCCTTGCCGAGTATTGTCTTCAGCACATTGGTGATCTGCGATTTGAAGATCAGTACCAGAGCGATCAGAACCAGCAGGATCAGCACGACCTCGACGACCGCCACACCGTCTTCCTCTTCCAGAAAACGACTCAGTTCGTTCATCTGCCCCCTCCTCCTTTCCGGCGCCCGCCCTCTGCGCGGCGGGGACCGGGCCGGAACGGCCCGAAAGAGACACGGGCATGCTTCTCCCGTTTTTCCCCGCATAGAGGGTACGCCAAAGTAAGACGGATGACATCGGTCTTTCGCCTCTGTCTCCGGAGCTCCGCTTATCGATTGTGGTTCGTATATGGATTTCGGCAGAACTGGAACCGGTCTGCCCATCTGAATGGCTGATAAGGCAAGTATACCCGAGCCGGAGCGGTTCCGGCAATCCGGAATACCTTCTGAATCGTCATATGCCGGCTTCGCGCAGAATGCACGAAAACGCGGCGGAGACAAAAGCGTTTCGCTTATGTCTCCGCCGCGTCATGTCTCCGGCATTCTTCCTGCAGCGTCCTGTTCCGCCCGGCCATTTCCTCTGATGCCCGATGCCGGCTGCCGGCCGCTCTGCGCCTCCGGCTCAATATCCGAACGTCCGGCTGACCCTGTGGGTAAGCGGCCGTCCGTCCAGCCAGGCGGACAGATTGCCGGCCGAGATCCGGACGACACGGGTCAGCGTCTCCGGAAGAAAGAACCATCCCGCCGCGTGGGGCGTGAGAACGACATTGTCAAAGTCCCACAGCGGATCGTCCGCCGGAAGCGGCTCCGGATCCGTGACGTCGAGTCCCGCGCCGGCAAGCCTGCCGGCTGCGAGAGCCTCCCGGAGGGCGGCGGTGTCAACTGCATTTCCCCGTCCGACGTTGATCAGACAGCTCCCCTTTCGCATAAGGCCCAGTCTCCGTTCATCCATAAGATGAAACGTCTCCGGCGAGCCCGGCAGCGCCATCGCCACGATATCCGCCCGGGGCAGCACCTTATCCAGCGCATCCAGCGTGTACTGCTCGTCAAGCCATTCCGGCTTTTCCCGTTCCGTCCGCCGTACGCCGATGGTGTAAGCGCCAAGCGCCTTCATCTTCCGGGCGTAGGCGCCCCCGATATCGCCCAGTCCGAGCACGGCGGTCACGGAATGTTCCACGGAGATGACGTCACCCATCGCCTTCCACACGTGGCGGACCTGATTCCGGCCGTACTGGCCGAACCGGCGGATCACCGCGAAGGTCAGGGCCAGCATATGCTCCGAGACAGCCGGTCCGTATGCGCCGGAAGCGTTTGTGAGCTCCGTCCCCGCCGGCAGCACGCCCGCGCCTGTATAGGCGTCTGCACCGGCGCTGCTCAGCTGCAGCCACGTAAGACGCCGGCAGATCGCGAGCCTCTCCGGCGGTACGTTCCCGATGATGGCATCGGCCTGCTCCAGCTCGCCGTCCCTGACCGCGGCCGCGCTTTTCCAGAGAAAGGCAGCCCGCTCCCCGGCCGTCTCCTCCAGATATTCCTTCTGCTCCTCCGTCACCGGAAGCGTGACCAGCACTGTCTTCTTCTCCATATGCCTCTGCCTCAGATCCTGACCATATCGCGCGTGATGTCGGACAGCGTGTTCGCGCCGCACATCAGCATCGTATCCTCGAGCTCTCCTCCGATCTTCCGCACATAGGCCTCCACGCCCTCGCGGCCGCCCCCGAAGACGGCCGTGACGAACGGCCGGGCGATCACGACGCCGTCCGCGCCCAGCGCCAGCGCCTTGAAGACGTCCGTCCCCGAACGGATCCCTCCGTCCACAAGGATCCTGGCGCGGCCGCCCACCGCGTCCGCGATCTCCGGAAGGACCTCGGCTGTGGCCGCGCACTGATCCAGCACGCGTCCGCCGTGGTTGGAGACGAGGATGGCCGCCGCGCCGGCCTCCACTGCCTTCTCCGCGCCCTTCACCGTCATGATGCCCTTGACGATGAACGGCACGCCCGCTCCTTCGATGATGCGCTTCAGCTGGGAGACGGATTTCCGGCCCGCCGGAGGATTAAGCCCCTTGAGGAACGGAAGCCCCGCCGCGTCCACATCCATCGCAGCCGCGAAGGCGCCGGACTCCCGCACCATCCGCATTTTCTCTTCCACCGTCGCCTCGTCCCAGGGCTTCACCGTCGGGATGCCGGCTCCGCCCGCTTCACGGATCGCGGCAACCGCCGCCGTGAAGACGCCGGGATTCGTCCCGTCCCCGGTGAACGCGGCGATGCCAAGCTGAGCGCATGCGGCAACCAGCAGCTTGTTGTAGCTCGCGTCATCGTAGACATCGCCGTAGTGCATGTTGATCGCCCCCACCGGGCCCGCGAAGAACGGATACCGGAAGGTCCGTCCGAACAGTTCAAGCGACGGATCGGGCTCCGCGGCCTCCGCGATCGTATCCATATTCACGCGGATTTTCTGCCACGCGTCGTAGTTCCGGATCGCCGTGTCTCCGGTTCCCTTCGCCCCCGGTCCCGGGATCTGACTGCCGCAGGCGCGTCCGTTGCAGATCGAACACGCCTTGCAGTATTTTCCCACACAGTTTTTTGCCTTCGCCAGCACTTCCTCATATGTCATCACAGCCTTATCCTCCTTTATCTGAGTCCGTCCCCGCGGCTCTGGCCGACCTCGCGCTCGCCGGCCAGCACCTTCTGATAGTCCTCGTAATTCTTCCGAAGCAGTTCGGGCGTGTTCAGCTCGTACGGGCACTTCTTCGTGCAGGCCCGGCAGTTGAGACACGTCTCGATCTTCTTCATCTCCTCCTGCCAGTAGGGCGTCAGCCAGGCATCGGAGGGCGCGCGCCGGATCATCAGCGACATCCGCGCGCACTGGTTGATCTGGATTCCCTGCGGGCAGGGCATGCAGTAGCCGCAGCCGCGGCAGAAATCGCCGGACAGCTCCTCCTGCTCCTTCCGGACATACGCGGCCAGAGAGCCGGTCATCTCCGGCGTTTCCTTCATGTAGCCCAGCCACTCATCCAGCTCCTTATCCCGCTGGATGCCCCAGATCGGCAGCACATTGTCGTACTGGTTCATGAAGGCCATCGCGGCCTCGGAGCGGGTGATCAGCCCGCCGGCGAGCCCCTTCATGGCGATAAAGCCGACGCCCTGCTCCCCGCAGAGGCGGACCAGCTCTTTTTCCCTGTCCGAGGCAAGATAGCTGAACGGAAACTGAATCGTCTCATAGAGTCCGGAGACCGCCGCGTCCAGCGCGACCTGAATCCGGTGCGCCGTGATGCCGATATGGCGGATCTTCCCGGACCGCTTTGCCTCCAGCATGCATTCATAGAGTCCCGTCCCGTCTCCCGGTGCATACACCTGAGAGGCCATATGGAACTGGTAGACATCGATGTAATCCGTCCGCAGCTTCTCAAGAGAAACGTCAAGATCCTCCCGGAATGCATCCGGTGTCTTCGCAGCCGTCTTGGTGGCGATCAGAACCTTGTCCCTCATTCCGTCGAACGCGGCCCCGACCTTCTCCTCACTGTCCGAGTACGCGCGCGCGGTGTCAAAATAGCGCATGCCGCCGTCCCATGCCTTCCTCAGAAGGCGCACCGCCGTCTCCTTCGAATCCCGCTGGATCGGCAGCGCGCCGAATCCGTTCTGCGGGACCGTGATACCTGTCCGTCCCAGTGTAATCTGTCTCATCGTTTCCTCCTTTTAGGCGCACCGCCGTCAAAGAACCGTCTGCTCCCTCACGCCGCGCAGCCTTCCGCTTTCCGGCACCTCTCCGGCCTCCTCCATCAGATCCCGGACATAGTCGGCCAGCACGGATGCCGGAGCGACGGGCGGCTGCTCCCGGATCCAGACAAGCTCATACTCCGCGATCCGCTCCGGCTCCGTGATCACCTTCGAGGCCACGCCCGGGTACGGTCCGTCCTGCGTCTCGGGATAGATGCAGATCCCCGCTCCCGCAGCGGCAACCGCCGCCGCGTCATTGAAGCTGGAAAGCGTGCAGATCACCCGCGGCTCCCGCCCGATCCCGGAGAACCACCGGAGAACCGCCTCCTGCCTCGACTTGCGCTGCGGAATCACCAGCGGCACCTCGGCGAGCTCGGAGAGACGGATCTCGGTTCCGGGCCGCTGCGCCAGAGGATGCGATGCCGGAATCAGGGCCGTCCAGGGCTCCTTCCAGACCGGAATCCCCTCGAGATGCTCCGTGTCATACGGCGCCACGATCAGCGCAAGATCCGCCAGCCCCCTGTGAAGCCGGTCCAGCACGTCGTCGCTGGAGCCGTTCCACAGAGAAAATTCAACCAGCGGATATTCCTCCCGGAATCCCGCCATCCAGCCCGCGGCGATCGCCGGCGCACGGCCGTCCGCAATCGCAAGACAGATCCGTCCCGACAGCTCCCGTCCGAAGGACCTCATCTCGCTCCTCGTCTTGTCCGCGAGTTCCAGCATCTGCGACGCGCGCCGGTAGAGCAGCCGGCCCGCCTCGGTGAGCTGCAGATGCCGCTTCCCTCTTATGAAAAGCGTCACGCCGAGATCCTCCTCCATCTGACGGATCCGGCTGCTGAGCGGAGGCTGGCTCATATGAAGTTTTTCGGCGGCGCGGGAAAAATTCAGTTCCTGCGCCACTGTCATGAAGTACTGCAGTCCTTTGAAATCCATGGGCGTCTACTATACGAAAAACATATGATACTGGCAATGGAATGCGTATTTTACAAATGCATCCGCAGCCGGTAAGATGAACTCAGATGAAGATTCGGAGAGATCTTCCCTCTTTCATCATCCTGACAGTTTCTGACTGTAGCCATAGCGTGAGCCGTGTGACGGGACAGCGACCTGCACACGGCTTCTTTGCGTCTCCGCGGCCGGCGCGAACCGATGCATGGGCCGGCGGCACCGCCCGCCTGAAACCGCGCTGCCGGTTCGCCGCCTGCCGGCGGCTTACCGTCTCAGTTCTCCCACGGCGCGCCCTCGGGGGATCCGTCCGCCGCAGAAGAACGGTCCGCCTCCGGCGCTTTCTCCATCCCGGTGTCCGCCTCCGCTGACGCGGCCCTCTCTCCGGCCGACGCCGAGACGGCCGTTCCGTTCACCGTTACGGTGCCGTCCGCCGGAATCAGAATGTACTCTCTTCCGTCAATGATACGCGTCCGGATCAGCTGTGCCTTGTCGATGGGGACCTTCAGCGTCATCGCATCCGTCTTCACCGTGATGCAGCTTTCCGCTACCGCGTCCAGCGCGATCTGTGTATCGCCGATCGTCTCATCGTAGATTTCGTCAAAATCCTCCATAGGAGCGCCCGCCGCCTCGGCAATCTTCCGCACGGTCTGTTTCTCCAGCGTCTGCGGCGCGTCCTCCTCCGCCGCCTTCTCCACCAGATTCTCGCTGATCGCGGCGGCGCTCTCGAGATTGACGTCCATCTGACCCAGCAGGTCACTGAACAGAGCCCGCTGCGTCTCGGCGCCCACCGGCGCCGCCTCCGCCTGCACCGCGAACAGAGCCGTCAGGAAATCCTCCCCGTCCGGCGCGTTGGAACGGAGCATCACTTCGTTCCGGTCCTCCAGCCGCTCTGAGAAAGAGGGATAGAGGAAGCCCGCCACCGGATTGCCGATCTGCCATCTCCGGTCCAGCTCCGCCACGCGGTCCTCCCGGAAGCCGAGCGCGGCCCGGGTGAGTTTGGCCGGACAGACGGCCAGCAGCAGCGCCTCATAGACCACGTCGCCGTCCTCCAGCTTCCTCCCGTCCGTGCCCTTGAGCGGCACATCGTAGACGATGCGTGTCAGCGTCGCGTAATAGGGATCCGTATGCGTGTACCCTGCGGTAAACGCATCCCGGAACGCTTCGAGCGCGGCCGTATCGCCGCCGTCCGTGGAACGGAGCGCGAGCAGCGCCTCGTTCTGTTCCGTCAGCGCGACGCTGAAGGTATCCCGGCCGATCCGCGTGCTCAGCACCCGCTGAAACATCGCCACATGGCGGAACCGCTCCGCGTCCTCCATATCCGCAAGACGCATGACCTGATCCCAGACCGTGTTGTTGTCCGCGTCCACATAGAAGCCGTAAACCCAGTCGACGATGTTGTCTCTCGCCTTGACGGCCTTCCGAAGCTCTCTGATGTCTGCCTTTTCCATATCTGTCTTTCTTTCCTTCCGACGTCTCTTCCGTCCGGCGCTCAGTATTTGATGAACCGGTCGATCGCCTCGTTCATCCGCTCGATGGACGCCTGATCGCCCTGCTCCGCCGCCTCGACAATACAGTGCTCCAGGTGTTCCTTCAGCAGCGCCTTGCCGGCATTGGTCAGCTCTGACCGGACCGCGGCCATCTGGATCAGCACGTCCGAGCAGTCCTCTCCCCGCTCGACCATATGCTTAACAGCCTCCAGGTGCCCCGCGCAGCGGGACAG
>Ga0256406_1006814_pt1 | contig 11224 bp, 6 predicted proteins | sample RumenRJG_03DNA_FD_185986 | JGI IMG/M metagenome (GOLD analysis project Ga0256406, IMG submission 185986) | Bovine rumen microbial communities from Lethbridge, Alberta, Canada - RJG_03 | ecosystem: Host-associated > Mammals > Digestive system > Stomach > Rumen | place: Canada: Alberta | collected...
TTCACCTCGAAGCCGTCCTTTGTCGGACGTATGCCCTGGATGAAGTCCTCATAGCTATAGCTCTGGTGGAACTGCACCATGGCAATATTTGCGTCATTCTGCTCACCCATCATCTGATAGGCTACCTTCCTTGCAAGGAAAGTCTTTCCTACGCCCGGAGCACCTTGCAGGATGATGTTCTTGAACCGCTTGAGCAATTCTACTATATGCAGGAACTCGTCTTTGTCAATGAAAGGCTTGTCCCTGTCCTTGTCGAAGTCATAGGTGTCATAGTCGGGCTGGGGACTGTCAGAAGAGGAGCTTGTACGCTCTTCTTTGCTTGCCATCTCCACAATGGCTTGATATTCCTCATAAGACAACCCGAACAACGAGCCTTGCACGCCCTTGCCCGGCTCACTGTTTCTGAACACCTCATTCTGTATCAGCTCCGACCATGGCACTTGGTACTTCACCTTGTCGGTAATGACAAATTCCAGCACTTCGCCCTCCTTTGACTTGTGCAAACCCTTGGTGATTTCACAAAGAGCCTTCACACGCTTCACGGGAGTCGTCTCATAGCAAATCAGCTTGTCGCCAGCCTTCGCTTTTTCAAAGTACTTGAATATCCTTCGTTTCTTGCCCTTGTCGCCGTAAGCTGTATAGGTCTGCTTGTCACCGACATTGTATTCATCTACATCCCATAACGTAGGACTGTCATTGAGCCAGAAATATTGCGTGCCGTCATGTGGGGCTTTGGCGACAACATCGGCATCGGGTTCGGCCACGATACCGCTGTCCTCATAAGCCAGTGCCGTGAAGTCTATGAAATTGTCACAAGGAACCTCACGGTTGTACATCTTCGTGTTCAGCTCGTCCATGATGTTGAGATAGTCGGCATAGTTCATGTTGTTTTTAACATAAATGCCATAGTGGTTCAACAGTTGTCGGTTATTGCTGTCGAGAGAAAGATAAGTCTTGGGCTTAATCCAATACAAGGCAATCGTAGCACGAAACCTTATACCTTTTTGTTCCTTTACGATATCGTAAATTTCACCAATCTCTTTATCTCCCTTATTGTTGATAACAGCATCGAGAAGCTTCCACAAGTTCTGAATGTTGGCTTCTCTTTCTTCTGAGGTAATATCAGACCAATAGTACACTGACTTCTGTGGGTTAAGCTGTGGTACACCTTCATAATCAATAGGAGTGTCAGAGCTCATATTGAATATTCGTTTGAAAACAGTACATATCTCCGTCTTTTTTGAAATAAGTGTCAGACGGTTGATGATACCCATAACAGTAAATGGATCGATATCCTTTGGCGGAAATTTACTGCTCGAGTTGATATGGTTTGTGAAACTTGGGTCGAGCGACTTGAGGACCAGCTCCCGAAGCTGCTCCTGTCTGTCCTTGTAAGTCAGCAGTTTCTCTGCCAACTCATGAAAGAACGGAACCCATGTGTATTTATCCTTGTATGTTGCCATATTCAATCTGTGCGGACGGCCACAAGGGCCGCGCCCTGAATTAACGGACGGCCACAAGGGCCGCACCCTGCTATTTCATTATCTTATTATATAATGTGTCCCAGGAATTGACGACATCGTACTGGACATCGCTCGCGCCGATACTTTGGAAGTGCTTGGTGGCACAAGCTATCTTGGCTTTCTCCACGTCACGCAAATCTGCTTCAATGATAGAACCCTTGGTCTCGGCGATGAAGTAGATATGCCTGACACCGCTGTCTTCCTTGAACACCACTGCCCAGTCGGGATTGTAATGACCCATAGGGGTATTGATGTAGAAACCACGGGGCAGCTTGGTATAGACCTGCACCATATCCTGTTTCTCCAAAGCCTCGGCAAAATCCATCTCGCCTTTTGAGTCCACCACGACAAGGTCGTAGAGGCTCTTCTTCGATGCCATGGCGTTCTCGCCAAGCTTGCCACGCAGCGTGTTCTCGGTGAACACGTCCTTGTCATAGGTGCCGTCCATCTTGTTGTACTCGATATGCTCGATGACCGACATGGCTTTGCAGGAGTTGATGATGCGCGCCGACTTCATGATGAACTCCTCGGGGTTGAGCTGGAACTGGTGGAAGGTTTTCTTCGGGTCAATGCCCTGGAGGATGGCAACAATGGTCTTGCGGGTCAGTCCCGTCTTGGAGACAAGCTGTCCGATGAGGTCATAGCGCACGCTGCCCACGCCCTCATGTACTTGTACCGTGCGGTTCTTGCCCTGCTTCATGGCGGTTCCCTCCTCAAGTTGCTGTTTGCTCTCAATCTTCTCAAGGCTACCCGTACTGATGACCACCTTAATCTCAGTTACGTTCAAGCTCTTGTCGAGTTGCTGGACTGCCTTATCTATGAGTTCCTGCGAGTCGAAATGCACCGTATAGTAGCTGTGGATGTTGATTTCCTTCCACAAGCCCATGAATTCGTCCTTGAACTTCTGCTCGTTGAAGTGTCCTTCCACGGTGCCGCGTCCATTAGTCGGTTTCACCTTCTTCGGGTCAAACACGCCGTCAAGCAGGTTGACGATGGTATCCTTGATATTATCCAAGTCGCTGAAATCGAGCTTGTCCGCATCTTTGTCGGCGAAGTATTTGTCTGTTAGCTTGCCACGATGGATATAGCCTTGCTCTATCAGCATCTCCTGGATGTCGTCGGCAACACCATCGGTAATGGTGTGCTCCGTTCCGTCCTCTGTCGTATATTTCACGCCGACGAACAAGTCTTCTGTTACCTTCACGGGGCGGTCGGCGCAGGCTTCGGCAATCTCATGTTGTAAGCCGTCGGCAAAACGATCATAGCTCTCACTGGCAATGACGGTAAGGATGTTCGTATTGAACACACCGTCCTCTCCAAGCACATCGGCATCCTGGCGGTCGCCACGCTCGTTGACGCAAAGACGCATGCCACGACCCACTTCCTGCCGTTTTTTGTTTTCGTTGTCACTCTCTTTCAGAGTGCAGATTTGGAAGACGTTGGGATTGTCCCAGCCTTCCTTCAGCGCACTGTGGGAGAAGATGAACCTGACAGGCTCTTTCAGACTAAGCAGCCGTTCCTTGTCCTTCATGATGAGGTCATAGGCGCTCTCGTCGTTGCTGTTGTCGCTGCCACGCTCCGTCTTCGGGTCCACCATGTGGCCTTTCTTGTCCATCGAGAAATAGCCTTGATGGATGTTCTCGGCTGCATTCCGTGGATCTTGCAGATAGCGCAGGTAGGCGGAATCGGTCAGATAAGGGATGTATTCTTGTAGTACACGGGGGTATTCCTCCTCGAACATCTTGGCAAACTTACCCTTAGTCTCCTCACCGCCATACAGCCTGTAACTGCTTACATGGTCGATGAAGAACAGCGACAACACCTTGATGTGCTTGGGATACAACTGGCTCTCACGCTCGATGTGCTTGCGGATGGTCTCACGTATCTGGTTGCGGCGGATGACATCCTCTGTAGTCTTGCCAATCATCTGTCCCGGTTCCAACGTCTGACCATTGACGAATTGGATTTCTTGCGCTTTTCCATCAATGCGGTCAATGACGAAGCCGTCGCGGTACTCCTCCAGTCCCCCACTCTGCTCATAGAGGTCGAAGCCGTCGCTGACGACTTTCGACTGCTGGGCCACCGTACCGCTCTTGCGCATCACGTCGTAGTTGATACGGGCCTGTGGGTTGCCAGTGGAGATAAGTATCTGTTCGAGATAAACGTAGCCGTTAGTGGCTGTCGTGCCTTTCTGCTCCACACCGACCACCTCAATCTTCTTCACCAAGTGCTTGTTATAAGCATCCATAGCATCAAGACGATACACCATGTTGGCGATGTCGTCCTTGCGGTGTGTGGCACTGTAGAGAAGCTTGAAGAGAGAATTAAACAATTTCAAGCCCTTGCGTGTCTGGTTCGTCTTGTTGGCACCGAGCACGCTCTGGGGCTCGTCGATGATCATGATGGGGTGCGTGGCGGCGAGGATGTCAATAGGACGGCGTGAGCGAAATTCGTCACGACGGGAGAAGATGATACGGGCGGCAGCGTCTCCGGCACGGCCTTCCTTGTTCTTGTCCTCGTTGAGAGAAGTGTTGAAGGCCTGCGTGTTGATAATCATCACGTGTATGCCGGCATCGGCGGCGAAAGAGTCTATCTTGGAGAGCTGTTTGGAGTTATAGACGAAGTACTGGATACGCTTGCCGTATTCCTGTGCGAAATACTCGCTCATGCTGTCGAAGCTGCTGAGCACGCCCTCACGGATGGCGATGCTCGGCACCACGACAATAAACTTTGTCCAACCATAGAGCTTGTTCAGCTCAAACATCGTCTTGATATAGGTGAACGTCTTTCCCGTTCCCGTCTCCATCTCGATGGTCAGCGTGCGGCCGTCACCCTCCAACTGGTCGATGGGCTTCAGACCGAACGAGGTCTGCACCCTGCGGATGTTGTCGCGCAAGGGCACACCGGGCTCCAACGGAGCGTTGGCAAAGCCCTCCAAGGTGAGCATGCTCCGCTGACCGTTCTCGATACCCTGGTCAACGAGAAAGTTGCTCGTTCCGTCGTAGTGCGGTTGACCTAGGAAGCAGTCCGTCACGGCACGGGCAGCATCCTCTTGGAAACGCTGGTGTTTATATTTGAGTTTCATTCTTGTCTTGCTTTTGTTTTCACCCAAGGGTGAGATGACCACGACAATTTGTCTGTCGTTACCAAGGCGTGGTAATCCTATTACCAGGACGTGGTAATCCTGTTACCAAGGCGTGGTAAGGACATTACCAAGGTGGGGTAAGGGTGTCAAATCACGCGGATGTTGTTCAACGCCTCATCGTCTGACCAGCCTAAGAGTTGCTTGAACTGCTCGAAGATGTTGATTTTCTGCTCGTCTTTTTCGAAGCAATTATCACGGAAGAGTACACGAAGTGGAGCTTTGTCTGCGATTGCTTTGACAACATTGTCGGTTATAGGTTTCCCAAAGCAAGCTACGAGATCGCCTTCATTAACAGTATAGATTTTTACTCCGACTACAGTTTCAGTCTCTAAAGGCAAAGACAATTCAACTCCCCAATCTACCATGCTACCATAAAGCAAGTCAAGATCCGTACGGTCTTCCTTTACATTGTCGGCAAAGAGCTCAAGGTCTTTAGGCTTTAAATCCTTTGGAGCGAAGTATACATCTTTCATGTTGCTTGAATCAACACGGAATACACGGAAACCTGTATCAAGTTGCGATTTATTGCCATTCTCAAACAAGTCAGGCAGTTTTGCCTTTAGTTCGTCTTGGATCTTTTTACCAGCACGACGGATGCGTTCTTCACCAAGTTCACATATCGTTTTAAACCCTTTTTTGTATGCAGGATCATTTTCCTCAATCTTCTCGGGAAGTTGAATCATAATAAACTTTCTTTTGCCATTATCTTCACTATTAAGTTGAAGTACAGCATGAGCTGTTGAGGCTGAGCCTGAGAAGAAATCTAGAACTATAGATTCCTCATTATTGGGGACTAAGCTAATTAAATATTTGATTAATCCTACGGGCTTTGCAAAGTCAAAGGGAATATCTAATTCCTTTAATTCTTTTGCACTCTGTCGATTCTCATACTTTGTAATAAAGTTAACTGGCGTCATACCTGAATCTTGTCTGTCATTTAGCCATATTTTGGTATAGACATTCCATTTTGCAGGCTTACCATTAGAATCAATGAGAACACCATCAGATTTTTTGAATTCTATATTCCCTTTTTCTTTTTCCTCTTGATATCGTTCACGAGACCACCGCCATACTTTGTCGTCACTTGTCTTAGGTGTTACTTGGGCACCATCAACCGGCTCCTTTGGCATAGAGTTACCTGGTGGAATCAGTAATGTTCCATCAGGGGCTTCTATGTAGTATCTTTGGTTAGTACAGCCTCTCAATGGATCCAATGATGACTGGTATAAACCAAAAGGTCTGTAGTGTTCACCCTTTCTATTTCCTTCTTTTTCTACTGAAGTATAAAGTCTTTTGATTATATCTTCAGATATTGGCTCTCGAAAAGAACCTGCAAGATCTATATTTTTGGCATAAATAATAACATAGTCAATATTTGGCGAGAAAAATTGACCTTTTCCTCCACCGCTTTTCATTACTCTTGGAACTACGCCTATTTCATTAATCTCGCCAAATACTTCATCAAAGCATTTAATTATGTTACTTAGTTCCTTTTCTCCTATAGAAGCAAATATAATGCCGTTGTCACAAAGTAATGAATGAGCTATCTGTAATCTTGGATAAATCATTGAACACCAATCCGAATGAAATCTTCCATTTGAATCCGTATTCTTTACGAAGCGATTACCTAATTCATCAACATACCCTGCTTCTTCAGAATATTCATCTTGACTTTGCTTGAAGTTATCATGATATACAAAATCACTACCAGTATTATAAGGAGGATCAAAGTACATTATTTTAATCTTACCAAGATAGGATTTCTGCAATAGCTTCAGCGCATCGAGGTTGTCACCCTCAATGTATATATTCTGCGTATTCTCCCAATCAACACTACTCTCTGGTACAGGCCGAAGAGTCTTGTTGATGGGTGTGGCAGCCTCACGCCGTGCAGCCTGCTTGCCCACCCAAGTGAACTCATAGGCTTCCGGCTCATCCTCCACGGCATTGTCACCGAGCAGCTGACGCAACTTATTGAAGTCAACCACATGGCGCAACGCCCCCGTCTTTTCGTCACGGGCCTCTGTGAAGCACGACGGCGCAATCTTATAGAGTACGTCGAGGTTCACCTGCGTTCCGTCCTCAGTGGTTAATGGTAAATGGTTAAAGTCCATATATGTTGATGTTTTGTTGCGAATTAAATTGCTTCAATATAAGTGGCATTCATGCCGGTCTCTTTCTTATATTCATCGGCCAGCACTTTCTTCATCCGTTCTATTGTATTTTTCTTGTTCTGCTTGACTTCACGAAGCCACTGGTAAACTTGCTCTTTTGTCATTTCCATATACTCATCATGAATTTATTGTTGCGGCTTGTCGTTCAGCAATGTAACCGTGTCACTGAATTCCCTAATCACTTCTTTCAGACGTGGATGGTCTTGACGAATGATAATCGACGCATAGTTTAATATACCATTTTCATCGGGAATCGAAGCCGTCAGGAACATAATTTTCCACTTCTTCTTGTAGTGGTTGAACCAATATTCAAATAGACGATTGCGCATGGACTGCTTACCGTCTCCAGTCTCGCATATATACAGCATTACTTCCTGATTCTCCATGAAAAAGTTCTCGACAATGGCAATAATCGTTTCACGTACTTTCGGGTCGCGTGGCGATTTCTTGTTATTACCATTAATGATTGAGAACTGGTAGGTTTCGGTAAATGGCATCGTAGTGTCATCCTTATCGAAACCTGCTGCATACTGTACGCCATAGTCTGTAAGGAAACTTACAAAGTCCGAGCCAGGTATGGGCGAGACCTTATATGGAGCTTTGGCATTGATACGCTCAATGTTCAACTTCATAATGTTTCGATATAAGTAGGCTTTTCGCCTGTTCTCTTTTCAAAGTCTTTAATCAACCAGTCGGTCATTTTGTCAATCGTCTTTCTCTTATTCTGCTTGACTTCCTTCAGCCATTGCAGAGCTTGTTCTTTTGTCATTTCCATATATTTGAGCTTTATTTGTTCTATATTGCAAAAATAGGCTTTTTCTTCGAACCTTCCAACTTTATTCGCTGTTTTTTGCTTTTATCTCCACTATTTGCTCCTCAAGGGAAGCAATCTCACGCTTCAGCTGTCGTGCCTTGGTGTTCATCTCTACCTGTCGGTTGAACTGCCGTTCTTTCCGAATTTTCTTCTGCAAAGCCTCACACGCCTTAGTTTTCTGCTTGATTTGTTCCTCAAGGGCGATGATGGCATGTGTGGTTTCCGAAGATGTGGTCTGATAGTCGGAGATGACACCCGCAAAATGTTCCCATACGTCGTCGAGGGTGTTTCCGGCAATCGTTAGTCGTAGGTCGTCAGCCTTAGTCCATTCGCCCTTGAACGTCTTGATGATGCGGAACGGGTGGCTTTCATCCTTGGTTCTATCCTTGTAGTTGATCAGCAAGCGGTATTCGTCATTGTAGCACTGGATGAAGACGATATACTGCGGCATGAACGAGTCGATGAGGGTAAACACGTCATCGGGACAGTCCTGCTCCTTGACGACCACGGCAAAGAAGTCTATCTCCACGATGTGCTTGCCGCCGGGGACGTTGACCGTTCCCTTGCCGAGTTTGTAAAGCCATGTCAGCGATGCCACGTCATCAACAAAATGCTGCCGTTGCTTGGCGCTCAGATCCCAATGCTCATAGAAGGCTTTCTTCGAGATATTTCGGTTGACAAGTGTCGTCGGAGGGAAGTGCAGCAGATTATCCATGTCAACGGATGATTAAGAACGTTATCAACTCAAAGTCATCAAGACCTTTGATATCACCTTGCAAGGCGGTAGTGGGACCAGGCTCAAAGAGACTGTCGATGTCGCTCTCCTGCTTCACGGAGATGATGCTTTCAATGGCTTGCTGGAGCTGGTCGCTGTACTTGCGCATGTCGCGTCCGTCGCGTGTCTCCTTGTTCACCTCACGGCATAAGTCCATATTCGGCTTTGTCTTGCCCTTGCAGAGATGGCGCATGGTGTCAAGCAGGGCTTTCGGCTGCAAGTGGTCGGTAATAACAGTGCCGTCATTGCCGAGATAGACCATATAAAACGGGTGTAGCAAGTTCTTGTGGTCAATATTTACAGCGTTGTTGCGGTTCTTCAATATGAAAATAACACCCGGCTTTGCAAGGTCAGTATGTTCTACCACCGCATCCATACCGTATGGCGCATGCTCTACGTCTGGATTATCCTTGACGTATGCAAGCAAGTCCATTCGGAATTCGTTTAGCCCCAAGTCCATGATATTGATACCGCTGTCCATGTCCTCAATGTCAACGACCTCTTCTTGCAGTTTCTTTAGCTGATTGCGACGGTACTCCAAATCGCCTTCTTCCTTTGCTGACAGAGGGTTGTCATCGCCTGTTGAGGTCAGCACAGTGGCCTTCATGCGGCTTTCAACACGACCTTTAAGCTTGATGTACTCATCGAGTTCCATGTCCGGCCAGTAGTTGACGAGCTGGATGACCTCATTCTTGGAGCCGATACGGTCAATACGTCCGAAACGCTGGATGATGCGGACGGGATTCCAGTGGATGTCGTAGTTGATGAGATAGTCGCAGTCCTGCAAGTTCTGACCTTCGGAGATGCAGTCGGTGGCTATCAGCACGTCGATGTTCTCGGAACGGTAATCGCCCTTTGCAGGGTGCGGCCCTTGTGGCCGTCCGCCAAACAATGCCTCCTTGTCTTTGGATATGGGGGAAAAGAACGTGAGGATATTGTTGAAGCTGAGCGGGAACCTGGGTATCGTACACTTGCCATCCGTTGTACCGGTGATGAGCGCGACGTTCATGCCCGTCTCTTGCTTGATCCGGGTGGCAAGCTGCTCATAGAGATAGTCGGCGGTGTCGGCAAAGGCCGTGAAGATAAGGACTTTCTTGTTGCCCTCGTTGATTGGGTGGACAAACTTACCCTTCAAGTCGTTGACCAGCATTTGGAGCTTGCTGTCGTGCTGGGGCGTGATGGGCTCCAACTGCGCAAGCATCTCGTCGAAGATGGCAAGATCACGCTTCATGTCATTGCGCCAGCGCACATAGTCCATGTCGCGGAGGTTGATCTTATTCTTACGTCCTACAAACGGATCAGCATCAGTACCGTCGCCCTCAGCATTGAGAGGATCGTCGATATCCACGGTGCTGTTTAAGCCTGTCTGTTCGTATTTGTCAATAGCCTTAATGGTGGTCTCTATCAGTTCTTTGATACGTCCGAGTGTCAGACGGAAGGAGTTGACGGAGCTCTCCAGACGCTTGAGGAGGTTGATAGCCATGAGCTTGCGCATACCTTTCTCACGACCATCAATGGAAATGCCCGAACCCTCCAAGCGTATCTCATACCGCTCCTTCATGCTGTCATAAATATATAGCGACGGCGTATAGATGGAGAGGTTGAGCATGTCGAGAGTCGTGGCAATCTGCTTGAAGGTGATGGCGTCTGGCAGGTCAGTCAATGGCGGCCGGCGGGAGATGGGCGGCAACCGGTGTGGGAACTTGCCAATGTCCTTCGTATCGTAATACTTGATGATATGCTGTCGGCTGCGGGCAATGGTCACCGCGTCAAGGACGGTGAAGAAGTCGAAGCTCAGACTTTTTAGAAGCTGCTGTGTGGTGTGCTGCTCCTGTGGCAGTTTTGTCCACGCATTGTAAGCAGCCTGAGCCTGACGGAAGATGTCGTCGATGCTGCTGTGGGTGTCAAGCAGTTCGTCGATGCGGTCAGAATGGCCTTCATAGGCTAACTGCAACTGGTTCTTGAGGTCATTGAAGCGGTTGTTGACTGGCGTTGCAGACAGCATCAGCACTTTGGTCTGTACACCGGCACGGATGACACGGTTCATCAGCCGCACATAGCGGTTCTCCTTGTGGTCGTCATCATCGTCGTCCTCAAAGCCCTCGTCAATGTCACCGCCATTGCGGAAGTTATGGCTCTCGTCAATCACTACGAGATCGTAGTTGCCCCAGTTGACACGACTGAGGTCTATGCCATTGCTCTCGCCGTGGTCACGGGTGAGGTCGGTGTGGAAGAGGATGTCATAACGGAGACGGTCGGCTGCAATAGGATTATTCTTGTAGTTAGTGCGAAACGTCATCCAGTTGTCGTTCAACTTCTTGGGACAAAGGACAAGCACGCTCTTGTTCCTGTTCTCATAGTACTTGATAACGGCAAGAGCCGTGAAAGTCTTACCAAGTCCAACGGAGTCAGCAAGTATGCAGCCATTGTACTTCTCCAACTTGTTGATGATGGCAAGGGCTGCATCACGCTGGAAGTTATAGAGCTTGTTCCAAATGATGCTGTTCTTGAAGCCCGTGCGCTCATTGGGCAGCACATCCTCGGAGATGTCCTCCAAGAACTCGTTGAAGATATTGTACAACGTGATGAAGTAGATGTATTCCGGTGCATTCTCGTTATAGACGGTATCAACGTAGTCGAGGACACGCTGAGTGACATCGGAGAAATGTTCGTCATCATTCCATTGCTCGTTGAAAACTTTTAGGTATGCTTCTGCCGTAGGCGCAGAAAATACATTTACCAGAGTGTAGATATTGTCGCCACGGTCGAAACCTAACTGCGTGGTAGTAAAAT
>Ga0256406_1006816_pt1 | contig 11223 bp, 11 predicted proteins | sample RumenRJG_03DNA_FD_185986 | JGI IMG/M metagenome (GOLD analysis project Ga0256406, IMG submission 185986) | Bovine rumen microbial communities from Lethbridge, Alberta, Canada - RJG_03 | ecosystem: Host-associated > Mammals > Digestive system > Stomach > Rumen | place: Canada: Alberta | collected...
CAAATTCCTTTCGTTCCTCCTCGCTCATGCTGTTGTATTGGTTAGCAAGCTCCAGCTGCTTGTTATAGTTTTTAACTCCTCCGGCACTTATAACTCCCGGCAAGGTTGTCCCTGCACTCATCATTCCGCCGGCAAGCGCACCGCCGATAAAGCTCTCAAGATTTCCGTAAACACTTAAAGTGTCAATGTTCTGTTCTTCAAAACAAATGCCTAATTATAACATATTTATTGTGTACTATTGGTTGTTTTGTACCGTGCAGGAAATGTCGCAATAATAAACGCTCCCGGAAACGGTATTGCGGACGACAAGGGAATTTACTATTTCGTTCCGAAGATGATAAAATATTATCTCGGCGAGGACCCGATTTTGAAAAATGCTCCGACTTATCTGCCCTTTTATGATGAAGACAGAAAATATGTTCTCGACAACCTTGAAAAGCTTGTTATTAAAGATGTTTCCGAGGTGGGAGGCTAAAAAGGTTCTTTATTCAATTCAGTCACCATACCGTGAGGCTATGGATATAATCAGCTACAAATTCGGAACGGGAGAAAAATCCATGTGCGTTGTTGGGGCAATGCGCGGCAATGAGGTACAGCAGATGTATGTCTGTTCTCAGCTTATCTGCCGTCTTAAGGAGCTTGAAAGCAAGGGAGCAATAACTTGTGGAAACGAAATAATGATTGTCCCCTGCGTTAACTACTACTCAATGAATCTGGGAAAGAGATTTTGGACCATGGATAATACCGATATAAACCGTATGTTTCCCGGATACTGTCTCGGAGAAACCACGCAGTGAATAGCAGACGGACTGTTTAAGGAGATCCATGGCTACACATACGGGGTACAAAAGCATTCTCGCTGTATACAAACGCAACCGACACAATAGACGAACCGTCTGCAAAGATTGCGGTAGATGCCCTTCTGCATTTTATGTCCAAGCGCGGAATAATTAACGCAAAAATCGTAAACGGATACAGTACGGAAATTTACCGTCACCTGCATTTCCTTGAGTATATCTGTGATCTCACGCTGAAAATCGGGGCTTTCTATTCCGTATATTTTTATGAACTTGCATTTGTGTGAAACCATGAATTTACTGCTGGTATGAAGAATCAGCTGTGCCGCAAGGATAATTAATGTCGCTGAAAATCCAATTATGTACATTCCTCCACCTATCGCCATACCGATACCGGAGGTCGCCCATAACCCAGCCGCAGTCGTAAGAGCGCATATATTGCTACGCTGTACATAGATAATTCCTGCTCCAAGAAAACCGACACCGGTAACGATGCCCTGAGCCATTCGCGACGGGTCAAGACGCACATCCGCAGTGGTATACATCTGTATCAGATCCTCAAAGCCGTACTTTGAAATTATCATCATCATCGCAGAGGCACACGCAACGATACAATGTGTCCTCACGCCCGCCTCCTTGGCACGGTTTTTTCTTTCAAAACCAATGGCGATGCCGCACATACAGCTTACCAGCATTCTGAATATCATATTTATATGATATTCTGTAAGCACATTATATATTTTTCATATACCGCCTTCTTTCTCATAATTCTGTTATTGTCCCATTTCCGTTTTCTATTTTAACACTGTGTTTCTTGACCGTTGCCGTAACGATTTATCTATACGCCGAAACAGTAATTAGTTTTTAACTCCATAGCTGAATTTTGCGGCAAGCCGCTCTTCAAACAAATCATTGACATATGCTCCCATTCTTACCACGGAAACAGTTTTTGATTTTCGGTCTAAAACATAGAAGTTAATCGCATCCTCCGATATTGTATCGGGAATCCTCGGCAAATCGGAAATTTCATCTCCTATATTATGATACCCCTCCGGGAAACAACCCGAACAGGTCATACCCAGCGAAAGCTGATTGGGATAAGAGGGCAGATAACCGATATAGTCACCATGTCGATGACCGTTCATCCAACATATGAATTCCGATTTTTTTGTAAATTCACATTCAATTTTAACTTTATTTCCGCTCTTTTCCCATACATATTCCCTTTTAAGCACCTTTCCGTTTTGAAATGCATCTACCAAATCCGCCGCAATATTACAACAGTTGTTTGGCATCGGTGCCCCCCATGGGTGAGGCTCGGCCCGCTGACAAAATCCCTTACCGTTACTTCCCGGAATAACTGCTTCATCCGCTTCATGCGCTGCAATTATAACGCCAAGTTCCTTTTCCTCGCAGTCTTTCAACACCTTTGCCAACCAACTGCATTGTTCCTGCATAAGCTCATATGTTCTGTCATTATACCTTTCAACCGCATCGTTTTCATAATCATTCAGCACAATAAGACGTATTTTTTGTTCCGTAAAATCAGTGTAATAGTATCCTTTCCCTGTTGTATTGATATTTTTAAGCGGTTTTATGTATCGGTCATGCAGATACTCATTTTTCAGAACCTCTTCTCCTCTAAAAGTATCATGATTACCCAGACAATTGTACACAGGAATATCACATTCATTTATCCGATTAAAAAACTCCTCCCACTCATCGTTGGAGTCCCAACAAACAAGGTCACCGGTATGTATTGCAAAATCCGGCTTGAAATACTCAATCATGGTAAGAATATTCTCAAACCTTTTCCAGTCTCCGTGCAAATCAGAAAAATGACATATAACCGTTTTGGAATGCGACTCTGACAGTATTCCGTTTCCCTCAATAAAGTTTTTCTTAGCTGCACACAAATATTGTTCTGCGCGGCTGTTTCTTAAAATAACATCTTTCTTCTCCATATATAAATATCATCTCCCATATTTATTCAATTTAACCTTATAATATTAATCCGTAATAAATTTCACAACTACGCCCGGTTCGGATGTATCACCCTCAGGCTGTGCCATCGTTCCGATTCTGTGAATGAGATGTCCCCGAATAATGATTTTCTTGTTCTCAAATATTGTGTCATCTGTGATGTCATACGCCGTTTCATCTGCTAAATCCTGCATAAATACTGCTTTGATATTTTTTAATTCTGTTTTAATTATAAGCTTCTCGTATTCACCGAAAACACCTATAATATCAGCACCTTCCGCATTAATCGTTACATCGCATTCAGGGATTTCATAAACTCGTCCCAGCGTTCTTCCCAATGTCAAAACAGAAAATGCACCGTTAGGATTCTTTGATGTTACAATATACGGGACATTTCCGTTTTTGTCGGGTATGACTTCTGCCATTTTACATCTTCGCGCAATCTGTTTTGTTGCAGAGATCGTAACTACATCGTTTTTCACATATGGAGTAAATTCAGGTAAATCAAGCTCAAGCCACCATGATTCAATTTCCACATCTTTGTTTTCAAATTCCCAGTAATCTGTGAGGACGTTTTCATCAATATTAACATTCCCGTCTACACCAAAAGCAGGGGCAAGCCTATGCCAACGAACAGCACGAACCACTTCATACATTTTTGTTTTCAAATTTCTATGCACTGTCGGGAAAGACATATCCTCTCTGCCATCGATAAATGCACCTCTGTACGGATGACGCATAATTCCCATTGTAAAGCCACCCGCTGCTGCTACATATGCCTCATCTTCACAGTTAATCAGTCCCATAGCTGTTTCTGCAATCTGTCTATCGGCTAAAATTTCGTGCAGTTTTTTCATAGTCATAGGTATTGACATTATAGCCGGAACGTCATATGTGCGGAACACATCCCCATTAGGAATTATCTCATTAACCTTTGCGTGTTCAATTATCAGCTTGGGTGCAAACTTTTTTCCTGTTTCAGTTAACATTCTACGGAAATTAACATCATTGATTTTTTCGCCCCAATCAACTTTCCAATAAGATATTCCGGCTTCATGTGCTTCCTGTATTGCTTTTTTCCAATATTCCTCAGATGTTATATTTTTCGAAAACTTCTTTTCCGATTCCTGAGCACATACCCAAAGTCCAAACCCTTTCCAGCCTAATTCTTTTATCCTCTCGGTTATATTCTTTAAAGCCTCAGCATTTGTTTTTTCTCCCTTTGTCGCTTCAGGAAACTTTTCTTTATTTAGCAAAAGGCTGCCGTAATACGCACTGTCACCATCCATAGGAACATCCCATCCATCGTCTGCAACAATAAACAAGTCACGACGTGATTGCTCATAGAAATCAGCCCATCCATATGGTTTTTCTTTACCAAACAATCCCTTTTCACTCACTATTTCTCTTTGTTTTGCGGGTTTACCGTCACAAGTCGCATACAGCTGCGTCTGCCATGTGCAATAATAGTCCGGTGACATATTCACCGTATCCGGTACTAAATTCATATCAATCTTTTTCATTCAATCCCACCTTATTTCCTATTCTCGGTTACAACAATATTACTTCCGAAAACATCGGCAATAACAATATCGCCTATATGAACCGGCAGTGTTACAACACTCTTATTTATTATATTCATACATTCGTAAATATTTGCTTTCGGTATCGGCGTTACTGTTTTTACCGGAATAACCGTTCCATCCGAACAGCGCATTGTCGATGTAACAGTACGCATGGGGTTTGTACATTCGTTTTCGGCATACTCCGCACCCCTTTTGCACGTATTGCCCGTCACTCCCAAAACCTTGCCGTTTTCGTCAAGCTCCGCTTTTAACGCACAACCCTTAGGGCATATAATACATGTTAATTCTCTTACCGCCATATCAAAGAACCTCCAATCCGATGTTTAATTTTTCCGCATTTTCAAGCTGCTGTGCCTTCAGTGTTATGCACTGCATTTCACCCGGTGCGACCTTAGGCTTTCTTGTTTTAAATATTACCTCATCGCCGCTGTATACCTTTATCTCTGCATTTTCATATACGTTTGCAACTCTGAAAAATACCTTTGTGTCCTTTTTCTCGGTTATTCTCTGTGGTACTGTATATCTGACTTTTCCATCCGGCTCAATCGGAATATCAACTTCGTTTTGAAGATCACCCTTTATGTAAAGAGCGGCATTTTTTCCGGCAATTTCCGCCTCCTCCGAAACGTAGTCCACAAGGTCATGAACGTGCAGAACATTTCCGCAGGCAAAGACTCCGGGTATAGATGTTTCTCTGCTCTGCGTTACATCGGCGCCGTTTGTAATTCTGTTAAGATCTATTCCGGCTGATTTTGTAAGTTCGTTTTCGGGGATAAGTCCTACCGACAAAAGCAATGTATCACATTCGATAAACTGCATTGTTTCCTTAATCGGCTTGCCCTTTTCATCAACCTTTGCAATCGTTACGCCCTCGACACGTTTTTTGCCGTGTATCTTTACAACCGTATGGCTTAAAAGCAGAGGGATATTAAAATCATTCAGACACTGCTCAATGTTTCTCGCAAGACCGCCCGAATACGGCATAAGCTCGCATACTGCTTTTACTTCCGCACCCTCAAGCGACATTCTCCTCGCCATTATTAGACCTATATCACCCGATCCTAATATAACTACTTTTTTACCGGGCATAAAGCCTTTCATGTTTACAAGCTTTTGAGCCGTTCCGGCACTGTACACACCTGCCGGACGAGTTCCGGCAATATTTAATGCACCTCTTGAACGTTCACGACATCCCATTGCAAGTATGATTGCTTTTGCCTCTATCGTAAATATTCCGTCCGTTGGATTTGTTGCCGTAATCTTCTTATCCTCGGTAATATCCAGTACCATAGTATTGAGTTTAAACGGAATACCCAATTCCCTCACACGCTCCTCATATCTCCATGCGTATTCAGGTCCCGTAAGCTCCTCGCCGAAACGATGAAGTCCGAAACCGTTATGTATACACTGCTGCAATATTCCACCCAAGCGTTCATCTCTTTCAAGAATCAATATATTCCTTATACCGTTTTCATAGGCTGCAAGAGCCGCACTCATTCCGGCCGGGCCTCCGCCTATTATCACAAGGTCTGTCATATCTCACAATCCTCCTTTGTCTTTCCTGTCATAAGCTTTGAGCTGCCGCCGTTTTTTGTTATGCTCTCATAGGTCACACCCAATTCCTCCGAAAGTATTTCCGTTATGTACGGCATACAGAATCCACCCTGACATCTGCCCATCTGTGCTCTTGTTCTGCGCTTTACGCCGTCAAGGTCACGTGCGGGAGGATTTGTTCTTATTGCTTCTCTTATCTCGCCCTCGGAAACTCCCTCGCATCGACAGATAATTCTGCCGTAGGCGCTGTTTTTCGATATTACTTTGTTTTTTTCGTCAATCGACGCTTCTCTGAAGTAATGTGCCGGTTTTCTTATCGGATTGCAGCTTTCGTTTTTGATAAGCTCAAGTCCCATATCTTTTAGCATTTCCGTTATATACTCCGCTATAGCCGGTGATGCACTGAGTCCCGGCGACTCTATTCCTGCCGCATTTATAAAATGCTCCGCAGTGGAATTTATGATAAAATCACCTGTATTGCCTACCGCTCTTAAGCCGCAGAACGATGTTATCGTATCTCTTAAATTGATACCCGTTGTTGTTTCCGTACAGCGTGTAAGCACTGTTGAAAGCCCGTCGGCGGTTGTTGCGGTGTCGTTCTTATCTTCTATGTCCTCCGCCGTAGGTCCGAGCAAGAGATTTCCGTCAACTGTAGGTGATACAAGTATGCCCTTGCCCATAGCCGACGGTGTTCTGAATATAGTATGCGAAACAACTCCGCCGCTTGTCTTATCAAGCAGTACATATTCGCCTCGTCTGGGGTGTATCTCTATATCCGACTGTCCTGTCATAGCCGAAACGGCATCGGAATTAACTCCGGCGGCATTGACAACGTATGCCGCATTTACCTTATCTCCGGTTGATGAAATAATTTCAAATTCGGCTCCGATTTTATTTATTTTAGAAACCTCAAAATTAACCTTTAAATCAGCACCGTTATCCATAGCGTTGCCGATTGCCGCAATAGTTAGCTCATACGGACATACGATTGCGCCTGTTGGTGCGTTTAACGCACAAACGGCATCGGGTGAAATATTAGGCTCAATCTCATGCAGCTCTTCACTGTCAAGAATAGAAAGCTCTCTTACTCCGTTTTTCACACCTCTGTCATATAATTCCTCAATCTTCTTTTTGTCCTCATCGCTAAAGCATACAACGAGCGAGCCGTTTCTTTTGTATTTTACACCGAGTTCCTTTGCTGTTTGTTCCATCATTTCAGAGCCTTTGACATTAAGCTTTGCTTTAAGCGTTTCCGGCTCAGCGTCAAAGCCTGCGTGTACAATAGCCGAGTTTGCCTTGCTTGCTCCCATTGCCACATCGTTTTCTTTTTCAAGAATACAAATTTTCAGCTTGTAAGCGGAAAGCGTTCTTGCAAGCATACCGCCAACAACTCCGCCGCCTATTATTGCAACATCATACATTATTAATTTTACTCCTTCAATAAAATATATATTTTAGAAAATCGTATTGTAGACTATTCCAAAATGTTACTTGTTATATAATCAACACCACATTCAACAAGGCTTTCACCATCCTCTGAATCATTGCACGTCCAACAATTTACTTCAATATTGTTTTCTTTCAAGGTTTGAATTATATCTTTGTTGACACTATGATATTCTATATCAAGATCAAGTTTATACTTTTTAAGATTTTCAAGTATTTCATTTGAAAACTCTGCTGTGAGATACTGAGCTTTCTGATTTGGACGAATTTGCCTTAAAGAAATAAGGTTGTTAATACAAAATGATATGAATGTAGTGTCATAAAGATATTCATATGATTCGATTATTCCAACAAGTTCTTTTATGTCCTCATGTTTGAAACTGTTTTTCAGCTCAAGAACTGCGTGCTTATTATACTTTTTGCATATGCTGATATAATCGCCCAATAACGGAATAATCAAATCTCTTCTTCCTTGCTTTCCGTTAGTATCATTAAGGGTTAATTCGCACAGTTCCTTATAAGTTACCTCTTCAACAACCATGTCTTTATTTGTCATTCTTCCGGTATTGTCATCATGAAATATTACATAAAAACCATCAGCTGTTTTATGTACATCAGTTTCAATACCCCAATAACTTCTGTTTCCGGCAGCAACAAAGGCTGAGTTTGTGTTTTCGGTTTCAATTCCGCTTAAGCCTCTGTGGGCAATTACCTTTACATCTTTTTTGCTAAACTTTACAGTATCCATTTTGTCTTATTCCTTTCATAAAAGAATTATATAATTAACCGCTATCGAGATTTATCGTCCCGTATATCTTGAAACAGAATTATTTAATTTACCTTAGTTAATTCTGTTTCAATTTTTTCAAAATCACTTGTATGAGGATACTCCGCCATATCGGGATGATGCCTGAACGCCTCTTTTGCGTTATCCTCATTCAGGGATATGGCAGCCAGCATACATCCGCTGTTTCTTATCTCCTCTATATTCTCATCCGAAAAATCTCCGGTATATACATAACATTTTGCCGGATAATCCTTAACTGTTTTCAAAGCCTCTTTTGTATAATTTTGCTTTGTATCAATAAATCGTGCCTGTGGGTCTATTGAAAGAATTAAATTAATAGCCTTCGCACCGGCACCGTTTGTTGCATAAACACATCGTCCGCGCAGACCCATTCCGACAACTAACTTCGCTATCTCTTCGGCATTTTTTATACCTTCCTTTAAGTCAATATTTATACACATTCCTCTGAAATACGCAAGATGCAGAGCCTCCTTAAGTGTGGGAATTCTATTTTCCTCAACCCTTTCCCTAAGCAAGCTTATACTCCTAATAACGGAATAATCGGTTTCTGAAATCACAAATTTGACTTCATTTCCGAATTCATCAAAACCCTTGACATCTTCATCATGGTTTACGATTAAAACCCCGTCCTTTGTCTTTCTTGCATCAATTTCTATCATATCAGCGCCCTTTTTTGCGGCAAGCTTATATGCAGCCAAAGTGTTTGAGTGTAAATTTTCGTCTACAAAGCCCTGATGTGCTGAGGTTATCCATGTTTTATTTCTCTTTCTCATTATTTTAGTTCTCCTTTTCAAGTTTATCGCATAATTCCCGAATATTACTGTATATATAATCAGGATAAATCTTATACTCCTCAATATCCTCTTTTGTTCCCTCGCCGCTAAGTACAAATATTGTACTTATTCCGGCATTGACACCGCAGGCAATATCGGTATACAGTCTGTCGCCCATAACGGCTGTTTCTGATTTGTCAAACCCCGTCATCTTCATCGCCAGCTCCGCCATTGCCGGCTCCGGTTTGCCGATAAATTTCGGTTTCTTTCCTGTTGCTCTCGCAAGCATTTCACTTATTGAACCGCAGTCCGGCGCATAGCCGTAGCGTGTGGGACATACCCAATCGGGATTTGTCGCAATATACGCAATATCCTCATTTAAAAGTATGCACGCATCTTCAAGCTTTTTATATGTAAGCTCTGTATCATATCCCATACACAGGCAGTCAATCCCCTCTGATACCTCATCCGTTATGTTAAGTCCCGACATTACAAGCTGTTCTTTAAAGGACTCCGTTCCGAGCGCATATATTTTTTTAAAATTACATTTTTTTAGATATTCTATCGTTGCATCGGTTGATGTGAGAAAATCATTTTTATCCGCCGATATTCCCATTCCGTTAAGTTTTTCTATGTATTTACCCACACTTTTTGAGGAATTGTTCGTTAAAAATATATATCGTCCGTCGATGCTTTTCACATAATCAAGAAAATCCGTTGTTCCGTCAAATAAATTGTTATCAAGATATATAGTACCGTCCATATCGAGTAAAAAGAGTTTAATTCGTTTCAATCTGTCCATTGTCCACACCTCACACTCCGGAACGATAGAAGAGGCAATAGTACAGCCACAGTACCGAATATCTGTCCTTTAAATCCTTTGCATACCATTTCGCATTTTCAAGCTTTTTTGCACCGTACATTTTTTCAAAATCGGAAATATCAAGTCCGACACTTTGAAGATATGCCGTGATTTCATCCGCAGACGGAGCATCCTCCAATATGCTTCGTATCTCACTCCACTTCTTCTTGTATACGGATATTTTATCCTCACCATATACTCCCGCCTTATTCTGAAGCTCAATCACTCCCTGTGCGGCAGTGCCGTAAACAGAGCATATTTTACTTTCCCATTCCGCACGGTCAAACTCCTGTGCCTGTTCGGGTACGTCAAGCTTTAATATCTCCTCACGCATACGACAGGTATAAACCGTTGAAAAAGCAACGTCCGTGCCGTGCATAAAATACGGCTCATTATTCATGATACCCGTAATTTCAAAGAAATGCGATAAATGATGCTCACTGCCCGACGCGGGTCTTGAATTTCCCACATATGCCATGGCAATTCCCACTCCGATAAGTGCCTCGGTGAGCCGCTTAATTGCCTCTGTATCACGATTGAGCAGCAGTTCTCCATCGTCCTTAATACTGTCTGTCATCTGCATTGTAAGGTCGTATACATATTGACAAAAGTATTCATTATTTACCGCCGCCGCAAGACGCCAGTCATTCAGGCATGACAGCTTGCCTATAATATCGCCGTAGCCCGACTGTATCATTTCCATAGGTGCATTCTTTAAAATATCAACATCGGCTATTATTGCCTGCGGCACATGAGCGTTATACGTTACTTTCATATTTCCCATAATCATAGCCGCACCTGTTGATGCGTATCCGTCCATCGACGGTGCTGTTGCCGCGATATAATACGGCAGCCCTCTTTTAAAGCTCACATACTTGCATAAATCCTGAATTACACCCGAACCTACTCCCAAGATTAAATCGGTTGTATCGGAAACAATACCATTGAGTCTCTCCACCGCTGTTTCATCCGGTATCAGCAAATCATCCTCAAAAACAAGCTTATCTTGAAGCTTTTCCTTTAAAAACTCTTCCGCTTTTCTTCCGCATACATCATATGTATTCTTATCGGCAACAAGAATAATACTCTCATACTTTGCCGCCAAATCATATATTCTGTTTATTGCACCTTCCTCGATAACAACCTTCTCGATATTGCAGATATGACTTTTACCGCAGGCACAATCCCGTCCTTTCAACAGTTTCGAAATATTCATCTTGCATCTCCTTGTAAATATTATTGAACATTTTTGATTAATTCTTATTGACATTATCAATGTATTTATTATAGGTAACCTCTAAAAATTCATAAAAAATTGTTGAAAAAATCGTCAGATTATGGTATAATAAAGATACTATAATAAAGGCGGTTGAAATGAAATGCAGATCAATCTTTTTGCGGAAGAAACACAATT
>Ga0256406_1006817_pt1 | contig 11223 bp, 17 predicted proteins | sample RumenRJG_03DNA_FD_185986 | JGI IMG/M metagenome (GOLD analysis project Ga0256406, IMG submission 185986) | Bovine rumen microbial communities from Lethbridge, Alberta, Canada - RJG_03 | ecosystem: Host-associated > Mammals > Digestive system > Stomach > Rumen | place: Canada: Alberta | collected...
GAGTGGCTGCTGCAGGCACTCGAGCCATGTCTTGTCATGGATGTTGGCGTTCGAGTAGTGGATGAAGACGCATGGTTCGACGTCGCCAGCTGCGGTCACGTGACAGTATGCCCTGCCACCCGCGATGCACCCTTTGACGAACTCGCCGTCATTCTGGAAGTCCATCGCCATGATTGGGTAGCCGCCTTCGTAACCGCGAATCTCGCGGATGCGGTGCAGCATGTACTCGCGCTGCTCGACGGTTGGCATGAGGTCGGCATTCGCTCCCTCGCCGACTGGCATATAGTGGAAATACCACGCCCATAGTGCGCCCTTGTCGACGAGCATCTGGAAGTATTCGTCTGATGTGACTGCATACACGTTGTCGCGTGTGTAGGCAGTCGACACACCAAATGGCACTCCGCTCTCTCTCATGAGATCGAACGCGCTCATGACCTTGGCGAAGTCGCCGCTGCCGCGCCTGCCGTCGTTTGCCTGCTCGGTGCCCTCTAGCGACACAGAGAACAGCACGTTCCCGAGACGCTTGCAGTCATCGCATACCTGCTGCGTGATGAGCGTGCCGTTCGTGAACAGCCCGAATACGCAGTCATCATGCTTCTCCGCGAGCTTTGTGATGTCCTTCCAGCGGATCATCGGCTCGCCGCCTGTCATCATGAAGAAGTGCGTGCCGAGTTCCTTCGCTTGTGACACCAGGTTGTCCATGTCATCATACGAGAGGCTCACTGCCTTCGAGTAGTCGGCAGCCCAGCATCCGATGCAGTGGCAATTGCATGCCGTCGTCGGGTCGAACAGGATGACCCACGGCACGTTACACTGGTTGCGTTCCGCACTGATTGTCGTCTCCCGCAGTCCCCTGAACGCCGCCTCGTATGCCCCATTCAGCAGTGCGGTATGCAGGATGTTCGGGTCAATCCTCCTGCCCATGTCGATGACCATCTTCTCCCACTTCGAGCCGGGATAGAACGCCGAGTGAAGAGATGCTGCCATGTCAGGAGCAGTGCCCGCGAGCAGCTTGTCGCCCATAGACAGGAAGCGTTCGATTGACTCCTCTGGATGGTCGCCCTGCACGCCCTTGATTGCTGCGTCAATCGCCGCGGAGAACGCCTTGCGCTCGACGGCATGTTGGATCTTGTTTTGCATGTATCCTCCTTTTGTCTTCCTGCGAATGCACGCGGCATGCTGACGTTCACATGAGCAATATGAACAGCTTTGTGCCACACGCCCTGGCAACCTTGACAATCGCCGTCGGCTGAAAAAGCGATGGCATGAATGCCGCGTCTCCAATGATATCGCAACATGAGAGAGTCTCCAAGTTTCAGCTGAATTCGCTATCAGCAAGTGCGAGTCATTATTATATGCTGTCCGAATGGCATGAAACGGGTATCGCGTGCTAGACTCTGGGAAACTCGAATCAGCAGGAAGGACGCCTTTTTCAAATGGGAGAGCAGCACAGGGATGTCAGGGAGCGAGACGCAGAGGAACGAATGGGCAGCGAACGACGCAAACAATTTCGTCACTGACGAAGCTGGCGAATGGCAGCTTGGGAACGCTATGCCTGTCGTGAATACGGATAGACACGTAACACGACAACAGGCACGGCATGCCACAGTAGTGCCGACGAATGCAAAGACAGCCGTGCCCGAAAATAACGCCAAGGATGACACTGGGCTTGGGCTGTCCATGCCGAGCGTCATAGGCACAGCTCTCGCTGCTGTCACGGCAACGGTATTATCCACGCAGATAGGCATCGCTGGCAGTCTCATAGGCACGGTCGTCGCAAGCATTGTGTCGAACGTCGCCTCGAAAGTATATGAGAGGATGATGAGTGCTTCGATTGATGCAATCACTAGCAAGGCACAAGAACACTTGGGGCAGCAGGAAGACAACGACGACAAGGAAAGCAGCACGATCGTAGGACGGGCAAGCGACGCAGAAGGCAATATGTCTGACACGATGAGGATGCCGTGCATCGACGAGATAGGCGAATCGCCACAGACGAACGGTGGCAGGAAGGGACGAGAAGAACATGGTGGCAGCAGCATGACAAGCATGCTACATGACATCACTCATGACAAGAAGGCGATGACTATCATCGTAGCGATAGCCGCCGCACTCATCAGTATGGCAGTCGTCGCCGTCATCATCAACACAACCACGAACGGTGAGGGCATCGGAACGAAACCGACATACACGTACACGGCACCAACCATCAGCAGCGTCACAGAAGATGATAACAACGTCAATAATGCAAATCAGGCATACGGTATCGTTTCACGAAACGGCGAGGGACTTCACTCAGATAACGTGAATGCTGAAGATACGAACAGGAACGCAGAGAACGCCAACAGGAATACAACTAATGCAGACGCCGTGAATTCCAACAGGAACGTCACAAGCACGGAGAACACGAACGCCGACAGCGGCACAGGCACGTCATCTAATGTCGGCAATGTCAGTTGAAGGGCGGGACGAAAACGGTCCGCCCTTCAACGAGATAGACGCTGAGATAGCGAGGATGCAAAAGGCTATCGAGGATTAACGAGTAAAGGGGCCGCGCGCATGGCCCCTTTACCCTGCATGGAGGAAGCCGGAATGAAGGGCTCACCATGCGTTGGAGGTTGTACCACGGCCCCGCTTCGGCGGGGCTTTGCCATGCCCTCGTTCCCACGGCAGCGCGACGGCGGCGCCGTCTGGAGCGGGCGGTCGGGGATGCCGCCCGTTCCGCGCTCCGACCAGCGGCAAGGCACGGCCTTTCCGCGCCGCCCTGCAGATAGTTTGGCCCCGGTCCGAAAACCGACCACCGTTCAACTTGGCGGATACAGGGGCCCGCTTTCGTATGTGGACTGCCCACTGGGCACGTCTCGTGTCATCGACCCACCGGATTATCGGCCGGACGGGCCCCATATGACCACGAGCCTCCAGTAGTGCGCGCCCTGCCCGTCAGAGCTCTCGCGCCTCTGGCAGAACGCATCGAGCGGAGGCTCGCCGACATGGCGCGCCAACGTCCTGTACCGCGTGCTTCGCGCGGATATGTCGGCCACGTCCGTGCCGGCGGCCGACACGATGACGTGTGGCTTCGCCGACGACCCAGCTGGCGTGGGCACGGTCCTCGTCGTGACGGGAAGGCGCACGGCATTGTCGCCGACCCTCGGCCCGCTCCACTCCCGGATGTACAGGATCACGACATCCGCGTCGTTGGGGACAAGGTAGCCTAGGTCGCCAGCGATGCTCATCGCGACTGAGTCTGGCAGGAGCATCTCGACCGTGGGGATGCCCTTGGCGTAGGTGCCCGACCTCCTCATCCTCACCCTCACCGGTCCGCCCGCAGACGCCAGCTTACGGAACGCAACCTCATATGTCCTCGTTTCACCAAACACGCGGCCGTCAACGGCCAGGGCAACGCCGCCGTCCCTCTTGGTGTTCCACGTCGTTCCCGTGAGCGTGCTGCGGAGCTTGGTAGGCCGAGTTACCACCTCGGCATAGAACTCCTGCCCACTGGAGATGCCGCGCAGCGGCTTCCCGTCGTAGACGTATACGCCGCCATCCGCATGGCTTCCCTCAACCGTCTGCCATTCGGCGGCGCGGACGGCGCCCACGTCGGTATCTCCGACGGATTCGAGAATCCTCCTAAACAAGGTCATAACGATCAACCCCCTAGCTAAGCCGTGCCCTCCACCACTCCAGCCGCTCCATCGTTTGACCCCGGTCCGAAAACCGACCGCTATTCAACCGCACAGGCGCTGTTATCTCGCCGGCCGGTACGACCCCGTCATGCGCTTCCGGCGCCGCAGCTGCGCGACAAAGTTCACGAGCAGCACCAGCACGCCAGCCGCCGCGCATGCGTAACTCACGGGCACGAGCCAGAAGTCCTCGTGCAGCACGCCGCTCGCATCCACATAGCTCACCGAGTTTGTGGCCACCACGGCAATCACGGTCGCGACCACGATGAGCACTGCGCCCACGACAGACATCGCCAGGCTCATGCGCATCCATCTGCCCTCGCTGCCGTCACGGATGAGCTTGTCGGCCATGCTGTTCGTCTCGCCTGAGTCATGTGTCATGTCTTCTCCTCCCAGAATGAGCTCGTCAAGGGAGATGCCAAACGTCTTGGACAAGGCGATGACCACCTCGATGTCGGGCAGGTTGCGGCCGTTCTCCCAGTTGGAGACCGCCTGCCGCGTCACCCCAAGGCGCGACGCGAACTGCTCCTGCGTGAGGCCCGCGCTGGTGCGCACGGCCTTGACCCTCTCGCCAAATTCCATGAGTTCCTCTCCCTTCCTAGCCCCAGCTTCATCCGGCCAAAGACATTACGCAAGAAAGCGTAGCTTGCACGGCGGCGCGCGACCCGACAGCAGAACTGTCGCAACATCTACCTGGTGTTTTTTCGTCTCTCCCGCGCACGAAGATGGTGACTCGATGCGCACGCGAGGAATCGCGCAAGCTAGTCCCTCGCGCTTTTCTCGTTGTGTTTGACCCCGGTCCGAAAACGACCGCCATTCAACAGGAGCATCTGACACTCGAAGTCATCGCGCTGTACGTTGAAGGGCGGGACGAAAACGGTCCGCCCTTCAACTCACCTCAGGCAAATAGTCGCCGCGCGGTCACGCGGCATGAAGAAGGCCCCCGCCGTGGATGGCGAGGGCCTGAAGCGTGGCGTATTCTTGGACTGGCTAGGAGCGCGCGGCCTCCTCCTCGGCGAAGCGCTCCATGATTGTCTGCTCTAACTCGTCATGTGAGAACGACTGCCCGGTCTCGTCCTTAATCTCAATTACGAGACCTGCCTCTCTGCGGAAAAGCCTGGCGTCGCTGTCAGAAAGCCCAGAAAGACGCATGCGCAGTAGTGGCGCATATGCGTCACCGGCAACGCCGTCCATTGAATCCTTGACCTCACGCCAAACGCTCAACGCTTACTCCAAGCCTCGTCTTGTACGCGTCGAATAGCTTCTCATCGATGTCGTAGTGGTCTATGAGTTGCTGCACGTTCTGCTCGTTTACTTCATACCCGCCAGCCGGCTTTCCGGTAATGCTGGACTTAATCAAAGAGCCGTCATTGCACGCGATGACGCCGAACGATGCGCCATTATCCCTAAGGCTGATGATGTCGGCGGCTGACGGTGCGGAGCTTCCAGGGTGGTTGTGCGCTATGGCTATCCTATGCCCCGCAGCCCTCGCTCTCTTCATTCCGTCTTTCAGTTGAATGGTGGGACGTTTTCGTTCCGCCATTCAGCCGCCGCGTGCGTGGCATCCTGGCGCCGTGCGGCGCGTTCTTTTCGTGTCTCCGCCCGTACGGGCGGTTAAGCCAACGTGGCCTTTTCGCCACCACGGCGTCTGTGATAGAGTCAAGCCGGAGCGACTGAACGCTGGGAAGGGCCTGTGGCCCAGATCCGAGCCTTGAGGTCGCTCCTTCTCATTTCATCGTCCTTACCGATGAGTCAGCCCCAGGACGAACAGCGTGAATTCGTCTCAACGTCGCCGCTTTCGCTCCGCCACTGAATCCACGCGACCATTGAAGCTTTCTCGGTCATCCTCGAGCCTCAGCGTTTAGCGATGGATTTCATGTTTTCCTTGACCACCGTCCTGATTACAGCAGGACGGTGGCTTTTTTTGTTTATTTCAAACCAGCCTGTGCCATAGCAGCAACTTTGCCGTCCTGGAAGGTTACCGACGCAGAAGATCCGGGAGCCTCACCAGCCCAGGTGTACACCTCAGCGGTCGAGGATACACTGCCAACGGAAGCGGATCCGGAAGCAGCTGACGTACCATCGAAACCAAAGATCTTATTGACTTCGTCAAGGGTCATACCCTCCTTGACCTGCTTATAAGCGTCCAGTGTGGCATAGGATGTCGTCTCCGTCTCACTGGATGCTGACGTTTGTGTTGTAGACGATGAACTGCTTGCCGGTGTGCTTGGGCTTCCGCACGCCGCGAGTGAAGTTGCCATAGCCGCCGTAATGATAAGCACTGCAAATATCTTTTTCATAATGAGTTCCTCCTTTATATGGCGTTTAATAATTATGGTGTTAAATAGTATATGTGTTGGCCATGACAAGGACCGGCATCCCGAACATGAATGGTTCAGGATCCGTCGTGGGCGGCTCCACGAGGGTGGGGTCGTCAATGCCGCACCTCACGAGCTTCAGTATCCCCGTAGCTCGGGTCCCAGGATTTTCCAATCCTAGGTTCTCCCTAGTCTCGGCGATATCATTGGTCCTCTCGCTCAATCCGCGACACCTCCTCGTCGAGCAGCTTCCGCAACCTCATTGCAAGGTCAGTGCACCCATCGGACTCGGCCCTATCTATCTCCAGGCCATATGCGTGCTCTTCCATTTCGACTCGGGCTTCAGGATGTTCAAGGGTGAATGGTGGGACGTTTTCGTTCCGCCATTCAGCTCTTGCTTTCTGCGTCTGCATAACGCTGCGTCCGGCTCGACGCCAGTAGGCGTAAAGGTCATCTACCTGTATCGTCGGCACCGCCAGTGCCGGGGAACGTCGCACGCACGAAGTCGTCCTCGTAGACATCCTGGATTGTTCCTGGCGCCGTCAGTATCGACACGTTCGCTATACCGTTCGAGGAGTCCGTCTCGCTCTCGTAGTTTGCGAAGTCCCCCGACACCATAGCCCCCTCGTCCGTGTAGAACGCCCCGCAACCGTGCTGCAGGAAGTACCTGCACGCCTTCTTGAAATCAGTCTCTACGTGCATCACTCTTGGCCTCCCACGACTGACAGCCGGGACTATGTGCGCCCCGCGCTCGGAGTAGTGAATCGTGAACGAGTCCGTCTTCGTTGCCATGCCATCGAACCCGGTTACGTACGTGCCTATCGTTGAATGGTGGGACGTTTTCGTTCCGCCATTCAGCAGAACCGGCTATTTCTTGCGAGGTAGCTCATTCCCCCAGTGCCTCCTTGCGCTTGGCCACCCATTCGGCGTAGTCCTCGCTGTCGAGCACCGCGCGCACGTCATCGTCTCTGTACATGACGAACACTTCGGGTATGTGCGCCCTGCCAACGTGCTTGGCCTCGAACGAACACAAGATGGCCTTAGAGAGGGTCCCGTCGACCAGCTTGCCTGAAGCCCTGTACTTCTCTACGTACAAACCGTTCATAGGCCTCCCCCCCTCTTGTCGTATATCTGAAGTCATATTCGCCCGCATGCGTTGAATGGTGGGACGTTTTCGTTCCGCCATTCAGCTATGCCGCGCATAGGGACGAGCTCCTCGAGCGCAGGCTGGCGAGGCTCGAGGCGGAGTGGGGCGCCTACGGCCTCACGCTCCAGTACTACGGCCTGTACCCGACGGTTACGACGCACAGGGGAGGCGGCGACGTGATACATCTCGACTACTTCGACTAGGATTTCGGGCACGACGGGAGGGCCGCGCATTCCCGGACCACGCGGAGAGGGCTCCCGCAGGGAGCATGGGAAACGCGATTTCGGATTGGACTTGCTATGGCGATCGGTGAGGTATGCAAGGCGACGGCGCTCCACGACGTCGCGAGGGAGTGCCCGTTCTGCGGCGGGAGGAAGGTCTATCTTGCGGAGACCAGGGCCGAGGGCAGGGCGACGCGCTACGGCGTAAGGTGCGCGAGCTGCTCGGCGAGCGTGGAGTCGGGCCGGTTCAGGCACCCGTGGGAGGCCATCGACGCCTGGAACGGCGGCGAGCGGGGCAGGTACTGCGACCGCAGGGACGCCGACTAGCGCGATTTCGCGTGTCGACTGGGCGCATTCTGCAGGGTTGGGCTGAATGGTGGGACGTTTTCGTTCCGCCCTTCAACTCGCGCACGCGGGACGCTATCCCTCGCGCCCGGGACCGGGCGCGACGTCTCCGTCGCCGCCCTGGGCTGAGTCCTGGCCCCCGCGCTTGACAGTGCCGTCCAGGATCAGGGTCTCCCCGTGCCCCACAAGCTGGAGCGTATAACCGCACGCCGCCGCGAGGTCTGCCAGGACGCGAGTCGACGGGTCAACCCCCCTCGATAGCATCACCGACACATATGCTGGCGCGCGCCCCGCCTTGCGGGATACCTCGTAGCCTGACAGGCCAGACCGGTCTACCATCCTACGTACTGCGTCACTAGGCTTCATGCATGCCCCAATCTACCTGCGGAAACGTCGTCTACATCATAGTACGGTCCCTAGCGCTAGGTATCGTTTGTGTGGAATTATGTAGTCGCTAGTTACCACTTGCACTTGCAAGCTGAATGGTGGGACGTTTTCGCTCCGCCCTTCAGCCACCTACGCCCTGATGCAGAACCACGTGCACGGCAAGGACGTCGGCACCGTCTCCGTGACGAAGGACAACTACGGCAGCATCAAGGTCGCGTCCTACACCTGGAACCGTCCTACACCTGGAACGGCAAGGCCTGTGACGTGACCGCAAAGGAGGTCGGCGACGATTTCAAGGTCGACGACGGCGCGTCGTGCAACGACGCAGCCGCGGCCTATCACGCCGCATACCAGGAGTATGCGCCGAAGGCCCAGGAGGCCACCAGCAGGTGGTCCGACTACCAGAACGACGTCTTCGAGGACATCGTCCTGGTCATGTACGGCGTCGAGGCATGGGTTCTTTCGAAGGCGGCTTTTGTGATGCGGGCCATCTGCGTTCTCGGGGCCGTCCCCTATGGCACGGAGGCGGTGCTGGCGCTCCTCGAGCGCCATCCGGGCAGATGGCCCACGTCCTTATCCGACCGCAATGACGTGCCGTCCGGGCTGTCGGTCGCGCCCCTCGTCATCGCATTCGCCCTCTTCGCCATGGCCGCCGTGTTCCTCCCCCACGACGACCCGTCGGCCATCGTGCGGGAGTTTGCTAGACTGCCTGCAAAGCTGTCACCAACCTAGCGGAGGTGCCCCATGATCAACGTGCTTGACGTCGCCACGCCCCGTGACGGGTATTTCGCCACTGCCGTCCCCGGCACCGTCTCGGAGGTCATCGCGTCCCAGCTCGTGGCCGCAGGCTACCTCGCCGAGACGCTCGATGCGGAGGGCTTCCTGTCCGAGGGCGAGCGGCAGGCCGCGGTGTCGACGTTCCGTCGCTACCCCACCGTCCGCGACCGCGGGGTGAGGGCACTCGTCTCCAACTACGACCAGGAACAGGTCGCGGCAATCGCCGACGCCCTTGCCGACGATCCTGCGTTCCGTCGCACGTGGTCCGCGGCCGAGGGGCTGCCGGGCTCGTGGCTCGACGGCGTGCCTGCCGAGGTTGAGCGGGAGCGCAGCCTCCTTCTGGCGGACTGGCGGTGACCGGCTGAATGGTGGGACGTTTTCGTTCCGCCCTTCAACCGAAGACCACAAGGGCATGGGACCGCATGCGCACGACGGGTATGATCACGGCGGTGATGCGAGGAAGCTCAGCCCGAAGGAACGCAGGACGCTCGCAATCGTCAGAGGGTACATCAGGTCGAGAGGAGGCATCGGGTAGCGATGGAGAAGTACACGTTCAAAAAGCATTACGGGGACTTCGAAATGGAAGACTTCTTCGATGCCATCGATTGCGAATATGACATGAAGATCATCACCTACAAGGGGCGAGACTACATCGCATACGGGCGTACGGACAAGTCCACCGGCGAGGAAGACTGGTGGCTGTGCGATGCGAGCGAGTACATCGCCAAAGCGAAGAAGGGAAAGCGACCGAGCAAGCTGTCGGACGTCTACCACAGTCTTGACGAACTCGTGCGCGCCCCAATACTTGACGGGAAATCGATCGTCGAGCGTTACGACGAGATAGGTAAATGCGACTGGTACGACGTCGAATAGGCCTCGATAACATTTGAATTTGCAGACAGCCGTCCTTCGGGGCGGCTTTTCTATTACCATCGGGCCGTCCTTCGGGGCGGCCTTTTCATGTCCGGAAGGAGGCACCGCATGCCAGTGGACAAGCCCGCGAGCGTCGCCAACGACCGTTCAGGTCAGCGAAATGGGACGAGCTGACGAGCGGGCGCGACTTCGCGCCGTCGGACGCGCCGACCCTCGCGCTCCTGTGCGCGTGGTACCAGGTGGTGGACAAGTGCATGTCCGACATCGACGTGGGCGGCGGCGTGCAGGTGGCCTACCAGAACGACGCGGGCGACATAAAGGCGCTGCCGCAGCTGTCCACGATGAAGCAGGCGAGCGCCGAGGTCCGCGCTCTGAGCAGGCAGCTCGGCATCAGCGACGAAGTTGAATGGTGGGACGTTTTCGTTCCGCCATTCAGCGGCGTACTCGACGTTCGTGCCTATCGCCTCGTGGCGCTCGTCCAGTCGCGCGTGCGTTATCGAGTTGCGCAGGCGGCCCGTGTCCACGGGGCAGGCGGCCTTGGCGTGGCCCTCGGCGACGAGGCCGACCTCCTCCAGGCCGCGCGAGAGCGCCTGATTGAGCGCCGAGAGCCACGCCTCCGTGTTGTTCTCGCGAATCTCTACCAGGCCGTCCACGTCGGCGTCCGTGAGCCCGCGCGTCTCGTACGCCCTCATCCCCATCTCGACGCCATGCTGGTTGACCTTGCCGGTACCCCTCTTTGCCATGCCGCATCACCTCGCGACACATGGTCGCGCCCCCGTCACGCGGGACGAAGAAGGCCCCCGCCGTGGTGGCGAGGGCCTTGAATTAACGATTGATGTTGCTGCGTGCTAGAGCTTCTCAGGAGTGCTGTTGAATAGCTCGAAGCTCTTCCTTGCACGCTCTGGTGCCTCGTCAGTGATAACGAACTTTCCATCGACAATCTTCCACCAGCGCTTGTCCGTCTGCCAGTAAAGCGGCTCTGGGTCGTACGTCATGGCAGCCTCCTCAGCACCTCGTCGTAGATTGCCTTTGCCAAATCATTCCCGCTGTTCCCCTAATACCCCGAGAACGCCTCGCTTATCACCTCGATGCCGCTCGAGAACGACGCCGAGTACCTCGATAGGTTGTCTCTGGCGTATACAAGAGCCTCAGCGTCTACAAGGCCTGTGGCGGACATCAAAACGTCCAATGTTGAATGGTGGGACGTTTTCGTTCCGCCATTCAGCCGAAGCAGAACTGATGAGATCTGGGCTGGACTACAACACCGCGCACGCAATGGCTGAGAAAGCTGGGCATAATTATGCAAAGGCCCTCAGAGAGTGGAAGGAATCTGCCGGCAATGCTTAAATTTTTTCTTGAGCGTGACGACGGCAACAGCCTCGTGTTCACATACCTTCCCGAGGGCAATGAGGATGACCCTGGGACTGTGGTCTGGGACTTTGAGAAAAGAGATGCAAGAGTTGGCAGCAAGGCTA
>Ga0256406_1006818_pt1 | contig 11222 bp, 10 predicted proteins | sample RumenRJG_03DNA_FD_185986 | JGI IMG/M metagenome (GOLD analysis project Ga0256406, IMG submission 185986) | Bovine rumen microbial communities from Lethbridge, Alberta, Canada - RJG_03 | ecosystem: Host-associated > Mammals > Digestive system > Stomach > Rumen | place: Canada: Alberta | collected...
CTGTCGGAGGAAATGGCGGGAGGCGGAGGAACTGTGAGAGGGAAATCCAGCTGAAGCGCCGTGAAATGGCGTTTCCGTGGATTTCTGTCGGAGGGAATGATATGGTGCGGCGGGACTGGGGGATGCTGCAAAACTGGTGGAGGAAAATCCAGTTGAAATGCCGTGGAATGATGTTTTTGTGGATTTCTCCAGGCGGAAATTACGGGATGCGGCGGAACTGGGGGCGATACGCCCCTGTTCATCCTGAACTCGATTCAGAATCTGTTGTTCGCAGGAATAGATTCCGGGTCAAGCCCGGATAGACAGGAGAAAAAGCCCGGAATGCCAGGGAAGGGGAAGGATGACAAGAGGGCCAGGCCCGGATGACAGGAGGTAATCAGGATGGCAAAGAGGCATGAAATATTTCTTCTGATTATCAGCCACTTACGGAGGCACCTCTTACCACCTTGTGGGATTGAATGAGCTGCGAGTGAGAAGTGCACTGCTGCTAACCTGCCAGCGTTGCACTTCTATCTTGAATCTTCAGTGACAATCGCCTTGCAATACGGAAGTGCCGCGGGGCAGTTTTGATTGTAAGATGCGAGAGAATAATCACCCGAAGATTTCGCGGAGGATGGCAAGGGATCGGATATTGAGACTGGTTTCGGTGTGGTAGGAAATGTAGCGGATGATGGCTTCTGCGATTTCGTTGCGATCTGCGCCGCGGAGTGGCTGCAAGAGTGCTTTTGCGAGTCCGACCGAGGAACCTTGGGAATCGTCATGCGAGAAAGAAGGTTGGGAAAGCCTGTCCTGAAACGGAGAAGATTGGGGAAGCCCGTCCTGAAACGAAGAAGATTGGGAAAGCCTGTCCTGAAACGGAGAAGATTGGGGAAGCCCGTCCTGAAACGAAGAAGATTGGGAAAGCCTGTCCTGAAACGGAGAAGATTGGGAAAGCCTGTCCTGAAACGAGGCCGATTGGGAGTTTCCGTCCCGGGAAGAGAATCCTTGGGAATCTCGGTAATAATTCCGCAGCAGGGCTTCGATGTTGCTAAGCTGGGTGCCGGCGAAAGGAGCTAAGCCGGGAAGAGAGGGGCTGAAGCCGAGGGCAGAACATAGGTCCAGCAGGAACAGCAGATGAAAATTGGAAAAGTCACTTTTTAAAGCATCCAGAGTCAGGATTTCTTGTTTCAGCCAAGAAGCCAGGCCACCCTCATTGGTGTCTTCCAGAATGGCTCTGTAAAGAACCTCGCTCATGAAAACCGTCATGGTGTTCTTGCGGATATCTCCTCGGATGCCATTCAGCGGTGAAAGGCAAACAAAATTCGATGCCCTCCAAAGCTGCGACTTCGGGTTTTCGGAAATCTCAGCCTCCAGGATATTCATAGGAAGGAAAAGCGCCATGGAACTCTTAGCGCCGGCTCGCACCAGAAACCCACGCCTGCCATATTCATTGCTGAGAGTATGGAGGATTATGGTGTTTTCACCGAACTTGGTGTGATTCAGGACTATAAGCTCTGCCTTGGTATTCATTGCCCGCTAATATAGTAAAATGAAACCCTTTGGCAAAGAGTTCTGGAATATGCTGACATAGCGACCTTGTTGGGGTTGGACGGCGGAATCATGCACTTGCGCGTGGTTCTGGAATATGCTGACATAGCGACCATGCTGGGGTTGGACGGCGGAATCATGCACTTGCACGTGGTTCTGAATATGCTGACGCAGCGGCTATGGTCTACCTAAAGGTGGCGAGGTAGCCAGCCATCGCCCGCAAGGCCTTGCCTCGGTGCGAGATGGCATTCTTCTGCTCTTCCGTGATGTCAGCAAGGGTGCGATCCGGATATTCGTCCGGAATGAATATGGGATCGTAGCCGAATCCGCCATGGCCGCTCTTCGAACGAGCTATGGCGCCGTTCAGAATGCCTTCGAATTGTCGCACCTTCCCGTCCATGATCAGCGTCACCACGCACCGGAAACGAGCCCGGCGAGAAACACCGGGAATGCGAGACTCTTGATGCGCAAGTTCCTCAAGGACTTTGCCCATGTTCTTATTGAAGTCTTTCTCGGGACCGGCGAAACGAGCAGTATATACCCCCGGAGCCCCGCCAAGAGCCTCGACTTCCAGACCTGTATCGTCCGAGAAGCAATCACAGCCCTTATGTTCGAATATATAGCGAGCTTTCTGCAAGGAATTCTCCTCCAAAGTCTTGCCAGTCTCGGGAATATCTTCCGGCAAACCAATCTCTGCCGGAGTCACTAGCGAGAAGCCCTCGCCGAGTATCTCGGAAGCCTCCCGCAGCTTCCCCATATTCCCAGTAGCGAAAACTATCTGTCTCATATCAATGAAGCGCCACCAGAGGCGCATCAGCTTATTAGAATGAAATCAGAGGCTTGGTAAGGGCATCGCGAAGCTCGTCGTCGTAGCGAATGCGAATCTTGATGCCAGCCTCTTGGTAATAGTAGCGAACTGCGATCTCCTCCTCGATGAACGGGACGATCTCCGGCTTCTTAAGGTTCAGGAAAGTCTCTTTATCCATGTCTATCGCCTTCTGGAGCGCATCAATCTGAGCCTTCGCCCCATCCGCCAGACCGTCTTTCTGCAGCTCCTTCTTCATCTGGTCGAAATATGTCTGAGCCGAAGACCTGTAATCGAACTTCTTATCCTTGGCGAAAGCCACGAAGTCGGCATATTCCTTATCGGAAAGGTAGAAATCCTCCGCCACATTCTTATGCTCAGTGACATATTTGATGGCATATTCATTAATTATCCCATTCATTACCAATGAATACACCAGCCGGCTATATTCCTTGCTCTTTAAAGTGTCATCAGGAGTGATGCCGCCACCGTCGCGCACCGTCCGGCCATGAGCAGTCTTGAACTCATGCGTCAGCGAATCAGGAATGTGTCCTACGCTGCCATCCTCATTGCGATGAGCGTAATCTATCGCCTGCACGCAGCGACCCGAAGGAGTGTAATACTTTGCAGTCGTGACCTTCAGCTGTCCGTTGTATGGCAAAGGACGGATGCTCTGGACGAGGCCTTTCCCATAAGTTCTCTCGCCCATGATGGTAGCGCGGTCCAAGTCCTGCAGCGCCCCGGAAACTATCTCCGAAGAAGAGGCCGTGCCGGAATCCACGAGGACGATTATCGGAATCCTTGTATCCAGAGGTTCCGTAGAGGTTCTGTATTCCCGATCGGTACCCGGAGCCAAGCCCTTGCAGGAAACCACCAGAGAGCCCTTCGGAACGAACAGCGAAACGATGCTCACAGCCTCGTTCATGAGCCCGCCTCCATTCCCGCGAAGATCCAGAACCAGCTTTTCCATGCCCTGGCCTTTAAGCTTCAGGAAGGCCTCCTTGACAGCAAGAGAGACATTCTCCGTGAATCCGCTCTGGTAGATGTATCCAGTCTTGCCATCGGAAAGCATTCCGGCATATTCCACGTCCGGAAGGTGTATCCTCTCCCTCGTGACCACCACATCCACAGTATCTTTGGAATAAACTTTCACCACCTTGAACTTCACCTGGGTGCCAGGCTTGCCGCGCATCCTCTCCGAACTCTGCTGGCTCGTAAGCCCATGGGTGGAGAGCCCGTCGATGGTCATGATCTCATCCCCGCAACGCAGGCCTGCCTTGACAGCGGGAGAACCAGCATACGGCTCATTGATGATCACGTTCCCATTCACATCAGGCTTAAAAATCACTGCCCCGATGCCGCCGTAGGTCTTGTTGATCATCATCTGCAAATCCTCGTTCTCCTCTTCCGGGATGTAGACCGTGTAAGGATCCAAGCTGCTGAGCATGGCGTCAATGCCAGCCCTTTCTATCCTATCCACAGGCAGAGTGTCCACATAAGAGCGGCTAAGCTCCTGCAAAACGGCATTTTGAATTTCCGTCCACTTGCCCAGCTTGAAATTCTGCGACTGGGCGAAAACAGTTGCGCTGGTCAGCAAGGCAGCCGACGCAGTCAATAAATATCTTGCTTTCATTTCTTTCTCTTTTTGTAAGATGCTCTTGAGCGTGTCTTCGGAGAATTCCCGGAAGGCGCTACCGTAACGGAATCACCGTCTGAGCCAAGAGCAGCAGTCCCACCTTTGGCGGCTGCATCATCGACGAGCTCGTAATCGAGGAGACGCTGCTCCAGATTAGTGGCTTTGACACGAATCTTCACAGGGTCACCTAGGCGGTATATCTTGTGAGTGCGCTTGCCGGCCAATTGATATTTTTCTTCATCAAATTCGTAGAAATCTGACTTGATGTCCCGAAGAGCGACCATTCCCTCGATCATAGTAGGCTCTATCTCCACGTACATTCCCCAGTCAGTGAGCCCTGAAATGATTCCGCTGTACTCACGGCCAACCTTGTCTTGCATGAATTCTATGAGCTTGTACTTTGTGCTGTCACGCTCTGCATTCGCGGCGATTTGCTCGCGCTCCGAAGCATGCTGGCACTGCTGTTCGTAATATTCCTTGCTCTGGCTTTCCGCATTGTCAAGGTACATCGCCAGCAGCCTGTGCACCATCGTGTCAGGGTAGCGCCTGATAGGAGAGGTGAAATGAGTGTAGAACTTGAAATTCAGGCCGTAGTGGCCGATGTTGTCAGTTGAATATATCGCCTTCGCCATGGAGCGTAAAGCCAGCATCTGGAATGCATCGCACTCTGGCTTGCCTTTCGACTCCGCCAGCAAGGCATTCAGGGACTTGGCGATGTCCCTGCCGTTGTCCGTGGCTCCTAATTTATAGCCGAAGCTGTGGGCGAACTCGCCCAACCCTGCGATTTTCTCAGAATTAGGTTCTCCGTGAATACGATAGACGAATGTCTTCGCATTCTTGTCCTGCCTGCCATCGAAACGCCCGCTAGTGGCGATGTACTCGGCCACCGAACGGTTCGCTAGCAGCATATATTCCTCAATCAGCCAGTTGGCCTCTTTCGTTATCACCTCATGCACGTCGACAGGCCTCCCTGCCGCATCCACCACCACTTTCATCTCTGGCCTCTCGAAGCTGATGGCGCCAGAATCGAATCGACGCTTGCGAAGAATGGCGGCCACGGACCATAGATCCAGGATAGCTTCTTTTATCTCTAGCGGAATCACGCAGCCCTCATATATTCCTTGACCCATGGCAGCCTCTCCCCTCGCCGCAGCCTTCCTCTCCTCTTCTTCCATTCGAGCAGCAGCCTCAGGAGTGTGATCCAGCACGGGATCCGCTACAGGCACGGTTTTTCCATCTGTGCCACCTCGCAGCTCCATATTCATTGACTCCCGTCCATTATCGATAATTTGCTGGGCAGTCTCGTAAGCAAACCGGTAGTCCGAGCGAATCACTGTCCTGCCGAACCAGCGGCTAACGACCTCTGCCTTAGGAGTTAACTCGAAGACAGCAGAGAAGGTGAGCTTGTCCTCATTCGGACGAAGCGAACACATTCTGTTCGAGAGCTTCTCCGGCAGCATTGGAACGGTCCTGTCCACCAGATAAACAGAAGTGCCACGTTCCTGAGCCTCCTTGTCCAAGATTGAGCCTGGCCTTACGTAATATGACACGTCGGCGATATGCACGCCGATCTCGTAATTGCCGTCAGACAGCTTCTTGAAAGATATGGCATCATCGAAATCTTTGGCATCAGCTGGGTCGATAGTGAACGTAAGAGTGTCGCGGAAATCCCGCCGGCCCTGAAGATCTTTCTCTGTGATCTTATCTGAAATAGCCTCTGCAGCCTTTTCCACCTCTGGCTCAAACCTGTACGGCAGGCCGTATTCAGCGAGAATCGCATGCATCTCGGTGTCATTTGCTCCCGGCTCTCCCAACACATCCACGATGTGGCCGCTAGGATTGGTCTCTCCCCTATCCCATTTGTCTATCACGACCGCCACCTTCATGCCTTTCTTGGCTTCCTTAGGCAGCGTGGCGAAATCTACCTTGATGTCGTAAGGCATCACCCTGGACTGCATCAGCACCCACGCCTGCGCCCCGATGGTGTGCAATATTCCCACGAAAGGCTTTTTGCTGCGCTCCACAATCTCGACAACCTCTCCCTCACGCCTCTTGCTCTGGGGATCCCTGCCTTTTCCCGCAGGCTTCTCTCTGGTTACGGCGACTTTAACTATATCGCCGTTCAATGCACCCCTTGTCTTGGAAGCCTTCACGAACACATCATTGTCCGGCTCTTCCGGCACCTCGACGAACGCATAGCCTTCCCTCGTCATGCTCACCGTGCCTTGAACCACAGGATATTTATTGTTACTGCTAGCCCTGCGGTCACCGAATTGTCTGTCACGGCTTTTTTTCAGAGCCTGCCTGCCGTCTTTTCCTCCATGACGGCGCTTGTTTTCTTTTCGCATAAATTATTCTGTTACCCTTAAAAAATCGGACAAAGGTACGAAATTTCATCTGAATGAATACGATAAATAACTATCTTTGTGCGATATGAATAAAAAATAGCGCCAAGAATATGCCAAACATTCACAACGACGAAAGAATTGTGCTCACCCTGGATGCAGGAGGCACGAATATGGTTTTTGGAGCCATGAAAGGTGGCTCTTTCATTGGAGAGACAATCACTCAGCCATCGAATGCGCAAGACCTTGCGCTCTGCCTGAACGGAATGGTTGAAGGATTTAAGAGGGTAATAGCAAACCTGGGAGACCAGAAGCCGGTCGCCATTAGCTTTTGCTTCCCAGGGCCAGCTGACTATCCTCACGGAATAATCGGAGGCTTCCTGCCGAATTTCCCTTCTTTCAGGGACGGAGTGGCTCTGGGGCCATTTCTCCAGCGCCAGTTCGGGATTCCTGTGTACATCAACAACGATGGCGACCTTTATGCATACGGCGAATCGATAGGTGGCGCTTTGCCGGAAGTGAACGAGAGGCTGGCAAAGGCAGGGAGCGCCAAACGCTACCAAAACCTCATCGGATACACCCTGGGCACGGGCCTGGGAATAGGAATAGTCGTGAACGGACAGTTGAACAGAGGGGACAACTCCTGCGTGGAGACCTTCTGCCTGAAACACCCTGACTGGCCAGACATAATGCTGGAAGATGGTGCTTCCATAAGGGCCGTGAAGAGAGTCTATGGCGAGCTTTCGGGAAACATGAATCATGGGCTCGACCCAAAGGAAATAGGAGCGATAGCTAAAGGAGAGATGCCAGGCGACAAGAATGCCGCCATCGGAGCTTTCGAGAAATGCGGAGAAGTCATCGGGGACGCAATGGCCACGGCAGTGACTTTGACGGACGGCCTGATAGTGATTGGCGGCGGGGTCATGCACAACAGGGATTTCATCATGCCGGGTATATTGAAAGTGATGCGTTCCAAGATGCATCAGCTGACTGGCGAAGAGCTGAACAGGGTGCAAATGAAAGTCTATGACCTGGATAATGATGCAGAGTTCCAGGAGTTCGCAAAGGGTGACGCTCGCAAAATCAAGGTCTATGGCTCTGAAGAGGAAGTAACCTACGACCCGCAGAAACGCACAGGAGTGATGTGCTCTAAGATAGGAGCGAGCAAGGCCATTTCCCTCGGCGCCTACGCCTTTGCTCTTGAACAGTTAGAAAAATAAAAGCCTAGAAATATAAAACGAATATGTACCCTCTTAAATTCGAACCTTTCCTGAGAACCATGGTCTGGGGCGGAGAGAAAATCGCCCCTTTCAAAGGCATCAAGACCAACCAAGAAAAGATTGGCGAGAGCTGGGAAATTTCCAGCGTGGAAGGGCATGTCTCCACAATAACAAACGGGCCTCTCAAAGGCAGAAGCCTTCAGGAAGTGATTCATGAATATGGCGCCGAGCTCGTTGGGAGCAAAGTCCGGCAGAAGTTCGGCGATGAATTCCCTCTGTTAATAAAGTTCATCGATGCGAAAGAAGATCTCTCCATACAAGTTCACCCGAATGATGAGCTTGCGGCGAAAACCCACCCAGGGATGCTTGGAAAGACGGAAATGTGGTATGTCATCGGAGCTGATGAGGGAGCCGCCCTACTGAGCGGGCTCACGAAGGAAATAACCCCTGATGAATACGAGGAAAGGGTCCGGAACCACACCATAACAGACGTGCTAGCCAGGCACGAGATTAAGCCCGGCGATGTTTTCTATCTGCCAGCAGGGCGAATCCATGCAATCTGCAAAGGCGCTTTCGTTGCCGAGATTCAGGAAACCTCAGACCTGACCTACAGGATTTACGACTACGGAAGGCTGGGCCTTGACGGAAAGCCTCGCGAGCTGCACATCGAGCAGGCCAAGGAAGCCATTGACTATAAGGTTTATCCTTCCTACGAAACAAAATATTCAGAAATCATCAACGCCGAAACGCCACTTGTGAAATGCAGCCACTTCACCACGAACCTCTATGACCTGGATGAAGGATTCGAAAAAGATCTTTCTTCCCTGGACTGCTTCTTCATCGTAATCTGCGTCAAAGGCTCCGGAAAAATCATTGATATTGAAGCAGATGGCAGCATTCACGAAGAACTGGTGCGTCAAGGTCAGACGGTGCTCATTCCGGCAAGCTCTAATCGCCTGCGCCTGGAACCAGACAAGGGCTCTCGCATGACATGCCTTGGAAGTTTCACGGAATGATCGTAATATTTTCTTAATGGTCGTGCAAGATTCCTGAAAGGGCGCATTTAGTTTCATTGCGAGATAACATTAATCACGTATTATCATGAAAAACTACATCAAATGCATTATGGTCTGCCTGTTTGCAGCCTTTTCACTAATGTCATGCAATGACGACAACAATGACCGCGACCTGACTCCAGAGGAAATCAATTCCATCATCAACGGGTTCAATGGATACTACCAAGGGAAATTGATATCTGCTACCGACTACAATGCCGATACTCAAAAATTCCTTCAGCAGGACACCATCATGACAGAAGCGGCCTTCGGACTGGACACTACGGTGACATTCTCCGGTTTCCCGGTAACGTACCTCGCCAAGAAAATAAAAAGCGATGGCAATGCCGAGCTGAAGGAAGCCTTGGAGGCTGCCGACATAGTCAATGCCAGCGGGAAATTCGTTCCCAGGCTAGTGAATCCGCTGAGCGTCCTGATCAACTATGTGACTTTCCCTCTGGAATATGGCGGGAAGCAGCATAGCGTGACGATATCGTTCCTGCAATATTACTCATTCGCGCAATTCTACTCTTCCAAAGTCGTGATGCAATTGCTACCTGCCGCCGTTTACGTGGATGGCAATCTTGCAGAAGACATATTGCAGAGTTCGCAGGCCGTAGACCTGGCATATTCTTTTAATCAGGTTTAAATGTTATCTTTGCTTCGTTAAAAGCAAAGATATGATAAAAAACATTGCTCTTGTGGCTCACGACTCTAGGAAAGATGAACTCGTGAGCTGGGTGAAGTACAATGCAGGCTCGCTTAGCGAGTGCAACCTCTACTGCACCGGAACTACAGGAAGGCTTGTGAGGGAGGCTCTCGCCGCTCTTCGCGGCGAGGACATTCCGCCCGTAATATGCCTTCTGAGCGGTCCTCTTGGCGGGGATTTCGAGATTGGGGCCATGATTGCGGAGGGCAAGATAGACATGCTCGTCTTCTTCTGCGACAACCTGATAATGCAGGGCCACCAGAACGATGTGATGGGGCTCACCCGACTGGCATCGCTTTATAATATTCCTTTTGCCACGAACAGAAGCACGGCGGATTTCATAATATCCTCGCCGCTGTACAAAAGCAGGGATTACCAGAGAATCATCCCATCCTGCATCGAATCTTACAAAAACAGAAAACTCAAATAATCATGTATAAATTCATTCAGGACGGCGATAAATTCATCATTAGCATAGACAACCATCAGGAAATCATGTCCGCCTTGGCCGCATTCTGCCAGGAGCAAGGGATACTAGCCGGGGAGGTTCACGGCATCGGAGCCGTAAATAAAGCGACGCTGCGTTTCTTGAACCCTGTGACAAAGAAATACGTGGACAAGACTTTCGAGGAGCAGATGGAGGCTTCCAGCCTGGTCGGGAATATTTCCGAGAAGGACGGCAAGGTTTACCTTCACGTACATGCCAATTTCGGAAGGGCGGACTACACAGTCGTAGGAGGCCATCTTCTCAGCGCCACCTTGAACGGAGCCTGCGAGCTGGTGGTGACACGTTTTCATTGCAAGATTGGCCGTCAATTCGATGATGAGACCGGCCTGAACTTGTATAAGTTTGATTAGACCTTTCCCCTTGACGAACATAAACATAATCGAATGCCATCTCGCCGAAGTCCGAAGCCACTTGGAAGCCTTCGGCGAGACATTCATAGTCTGCGACCGGAACGTCAGCGGAATATGCCAGAAGCTGGGCGTGGCGACGAAGGGCATTCTGGAAATCGAGGCTGCCGAAGACAAGAAGGTTTTCGACACGGTTCTGGGAATATGCCGCTGGCTGTTTGGGCAGGGCGCTGACAGGAAAGCTTTCGTGCTGGGCATCGGAGGTGGCATCACCACTGACATAACTGGCTTCGCGGCATCCATCTACAAGAGAGGCGTGCGGTTCGGTTTCCTTCCTACCACGCTACTTTCGCAAGTGGATGCTGCAATCGGCGGCAAAAACGGGGTGAACCTGGATTCGTACAAGAACATGCTGGGGGTCATCCGCCAGCCGGAAATGACGTTCATCTGCCCAGAGGTGCTCGAAACTCTGTCAGATAAAGAAATCACGAGCGGAGCCGCCGAACTGCTCAAGACATTCATCATCAGAAACAAAGATGGGAATTACGAAAAGGCAGTGCAGGCACTGTCACGCTGGGCGAAAAGCGACTCCGAGAGAAATCCCGATTGGGGAAATCTGATAGGTGCGGCAGCCAAAATCAAGGCCGACATCGCCGGCAAAGATCCAGACGAACATGGAGAACGCCGCCTGCTGAACCTAGGACACACTTTCGCCCATGCAATAGAGAAAAATTCTAATGAGAGCATTGCCCACGGCCATGCTGTCGCGATTGGGATAATTCTGGCAGCTCATCTGGCCGAATCGCTAGGGCTTGCAGAAGGTGGGCTTTCAAGCAGGCTTGAGAGGGATTTCAAGTCTTGCGGATTGCCGACCGAGTGCCCATTCACAGTGGATGCTCTTGCGGACGCAATGAGAAAGGACAAGAAAGCCGACGGGTGCATAATCCATTTCGTCCTGCCGTTAGCAATAGGTAGAGTGGAAATTCGTGACCTCAGCGTGGAGGCCGCAGTCGTGGCCCTGAATAAGAAATAGACTGGCATCGTTCAGATAAATTAATATAACATATTCA
>Ga0256406_1006820_pt1 | contig 11220 bp, 12 predicted proteins | sample RumenRJG_03DNA_FD_185986 | JGI IMG/M metagenome (GOLD analysis project Ga0256406, IMG submission 185986) | Bovine rumen microbial communities from Lethbridge, Alberta, Canada - RJG_03 | ecosystem: Host-associated > Mammals > Digestive system > Stomach > Rumen | place: Canada: Alberta | collected...
TAAAGAGTATAACATATGACAACGGAAATGAGTTCAGTATGCACGAAAAAATTAACAAAACGCTTAACATAAAGAGCTATTTTTGCAAACCGTATAGTGCGTGGGAAAAGGGAACGGTAGAGAATATTAATGGAATAATCAGAAGATTCTTTCCAAAAGGAACGGATTTTGGTAAAATAAGTTCGGAGCAAATTAAATATTTAGAGAATTGGATAAATAACAGACCGATGAAAGTTCTCAACTATTTAACACCAAATGAAAAATTCGCACAGCTTAGTGTTGCGATTGCTTCTTGAATTCACCAAAAACTTATTGTTAAGATTTATTACCAATAATTTAAAAACATGTTATTTTCCGAGGTATTTAGGGAATGTATATCATGTATATAATCAGATTTTCGAACTTCTTTATTTTCTCCTACACTTACCTTTTACCTAAAGCCGTCCCCTAACAACGGCTATTTTTATGCGTGTTTTTATAAAATCATACTTTTAAAGGTGAAAAAATAAATTTTTACGGTTTATAATTTCAGTATGGATAATAACGGCTCAAAAAATAATTTGAAAATGAATTTGTTTTCAACAAACGGCTCTCAAACGTCGGCAAACCCGTTTAATGCCGTCGGTTTTCAAAAGCCCGAAACTTCGTTTGTAAAAAATCCGCCAAAACGTTTGAACGGTTATGATTCCACTATTTTAAATAATTCCAATTTCAAAGATGATGAAGAACAGGAATTAAGTATTGATTTTAAAATCCAAGAAAAAGAACAAGCCATAAAAGATTTGGATTCAAAAATAAAAATGGCTGATAACTACGGAACCCAAAACGAATCATTGGGTCTGAAAGCAAAAAGACAAAGATATATGCAGGAACTTTCTTCTTTGCAAAAGCAAAGAGCTTATGGCGGAAGAGTTCTAGGCGAAACAGATCAGCCTTATCATCAAATATTTAAAGAAAAAATGCCCGTTTTATATAAAATGCAGTCGTTTGTTTCAAGATACATACTTGCCAAAGTTTCAAAAAAAGTTAATTCTGTTATTGCGCTAAGCGATTCATTGGAACAGCTTTCTGAAATCAGCAAAAGTGTGGACGAACTTATTGATATGAATGTTCCGTACGGTGAAAAAGGGCAGAATTATGCAAAACTGACGGATTATTTGAGCAAAGCCAACGCCATACATTCAAAAATAGCAAAACGTCTGAGAGATTAATATTTGCTTTTATCTGCGTAAAAGCAAACCTATCGATTTATTTTCTTTACAAGATCTTTTATATGCTTTTTAACGGCAGGTGTGATAATCAAATCGGGTTCAGACATCGCAAAATCATCAAGCGTTGTGATTGCCTGTCTTATGTTGCCTGTTTGCTCCTGCAATAAACCGACCATAATTTGTGCAGTCGGGTTAGTTTTTTCTTTTGCTTTATATGCCGACAGCTGCGAACTTGCCTTGCCAAGCTGCTTATAACATTTTGCAAGGTTTTCATAAAATTCAAAATTCAAACTGTACTGCTTTAGTGCATCTTCAAAACATCCGACAGCCAATTCCGGATATCCGATAACAAGATAAACTTTTCCCAAGTTATTCATATATATAGCGGTAGATTGAGCTTTCGGGTTTAAACTTATTGCGATTTTAAACTCCTGAATTGCGGCATAATAACATTTTTCAGACATATATTCAACGCCTTTATTATTATGATCCCACGCATTTTTTTCAGGATCTATCGTATAAGACACTATTGTTCCCGGTTTTGCAAAAGCGGGAAGTGTTAAAGATAATAGCGCCAATATTACAAAAAACTTTTTCATAATAACCTTTTAATAATTATTTTTTGTTATTCAATATTTATCTCTAAACCCTCATAAGACATTTGAGCATTTTTATTTGTTGAAGTAACAAGTTCTTTTATTCTGTCTAATTTTGCATCATCATAAGATGGTTCATAATGGAAGAATACAAGATTTTTTGCATTTGTCTGGTGCATTGCTTCAAGTGCCATATCATATGTCGAATGTCCGTAGCCTTGCTTGGGAGAATGACTGTTTAAATAATCTTCTGCCGTATATTGAGCATCGTGAATTAATAAATCGCAATTTTTAGCAAATTGAATAAACTTTTTATCTCCGCCGAAGTAGCATTCTTTGTCCGTTGCATAAACAAGAGATTTATCTTTGTATGATATTTTATACATAATAACACCGTCCTGCGGATGAACATAGGATTTGTAATAAGTAATAACAACATCATCATCTTCGGGGTTAAGATTGTTTTCCGATATCAAAACAGGTTTTTGATCGGGTTTTAAGACTATAGCATCGCCTTTTACTAAATTTTGAACATCGATATCGCATGCGATATCACCTAAATCAAGCGGAAAAGTTTTGCCAAAAACAAGGGTAGACAAATTTTCTTTCAAATCGGCGACTTCGCTTATTCCTCCGCCAAATATAGAAATTTTGCTTGACGGGATATGCATCGGCTTAAAGAAAGTCAAACCGAGCAAATGATCCTGATGAATGTGAGATAACAATATTGTTGCGTTTATGGATTTTCTATCCTGCGGGTTGATGTTTGATGAAATGTAGTTTTCGATTAGTTCATCGCCGACTTTTACAATTCCCGTTCCCGCATCGAGAATAATTATATGCCCGCCCGCATTAACTTCAACGCACGCCGTATTCCCGCCATATTGCAAAAACCTTTTATCTGCAACGGGAAAACTGCCTCTTACACCTCTGAATTTTACTTTAAATTCGCTCATTATTTTTAACCTTCTTTTTTAAACAATTATACAAAATCCTCGACATTTAAGCAAATATTAAAATATTAATAAATTTTATTTCGGTACGCCGCAAACAATATTTATTATTATCTTGAGCGATAGCGAAAGATCACCTGATGTGCGCATAATAAGGAGATACCTCGGCTAAAGCCTCCCCAATGACCGGAAATTTTAATGTCAGGTTAAAACCTGACCTACTACTACTGGCTATCAGACAAATTTGTCGTTTTTTATAGCCCCTCTCCTGTCCTGCGGACATCCTCCCCCCAAGGGGTGGAGGAAAATAAAACCGTAAATCACTTATGAACTTATGAACCTATGGAACTTATAAACTTCTTTATTAATCCCTTTTAATCTCATAAACGCCATTACGGTCTTTTTCTTCGCCCGTATAAATTGAAGAAACCATAACCATTATTTTTGCCATTTTTTGGATAGTTTTTTCACGTGTTTCAAACCATTTCAATTCAAAAACAGTTTTATTTTTAAAGTTTTCAACGCTTACCAGACGGAAAGCATTGGGATAAGACACAAGAGCAGGAGTATCAATATACAAAACATTATTATGCTGAACGACACGTGTTGCATGATAGTGCCCCTGAAATACCCCTATAGGATTTTTATAACTTTCAATCAAGCTCATAACCTGCGATGCGTTTCTCAATCTGTGGTTAGGGCTTGCGAAAGGTTCTATGACAGGCGCATGCATAAAAATTAAAACCGTGTCGCTGCCTGCTTTATCAAGTTGTTTTTTCAACCATTTTAACTGTGTCGGATCTACATAACCTTGAGATGTAATTTCATTTGTTATAATGTCGTCCAAAACTATTACACGATAACCTTTCTTAGGAACAAACGAATAATATGCACGCTCAAACTTGAAATTCGGATTAGCTTCTCTAAGCATTTTTAAATAAACATTTGTATCAAGATATCCGCCTACACATCTGTCGTGATTGCCGAATGCAAAATACCACGGGTAATTTAATTTACCCAAATGGGGCAAAACCGCTCTTAATTCTTTTTCAAACGGTTTATCTATCAAATCTCCCGTAATCATAACAAAATCAATATCTTTTTGCTCATTTATTTGAGAAACCGCATCGTCCAACAATCTCGGGGATTCTCCTATCATTTTGAATGTCGTATTTGAGCCGTTTTCAAGGAAATGAACATCGCTAAGCTGAATAAATCTCAATGCCGCAGTATGACTGCATGCCTGCAACCCCCACATTAAAATTACCGTAAGGCAAATCGTTACAAAAGTATTACCGACTTTTGACCAAAAGTTGTCGGATTTATGTCTTTTATTGTGCTTGGGTTGATGTTTCATTGCTTTGGGTTTCCAATATTTGTTTCATTTCATTATACTTAGATTCTAAGTATTCGTCATCATTAGATAAGAGGATTGCACGATCAAAATTAGTTAAAGCGCTCTTGTAATCCTTTAACATTTCGTCGCAAAGTCCCATATATTCATAAATTTTAGAAGTTTGAATATCGTTTAACAAACTTTTAAAAAGATTTTTTGATGCCTGATAATCACCTGATTTATATAAAATTTTTGCTCTGTCAAATTGATATTCGGGACAATTGTTTATCCTTATTGCAATATCGTTATCACTTTTAGCCTGTTCAAGCATTCCTTGAGCAAATTCGGCTCTTGATTTCATCGCATAAGCCAAATCATCATCGGGGTTGAATGTCAAATACTTATCAAGCGGATTTAAAGCTGCGCTGTATTCCCCCATTTCGTAAAGTACAATTCCCGAAGATAAATAAGCGGGAGCATAATCACTCCTTGCAGATGATGAAGAATTAAATGCATCAAGCGCTTTTTTGTAATCTTTTTTTGAACGGTAGAAATTCCCGAGATAATAATATGCAAGATAAGGATTTTTATCCTGTGTCGCTTGAATCAGGGTATTTAATTCCTGAACTTCATCGCCTGATTTTTTATACTCCATAGCCTGTTTTACCATAGGCGAAATTCCGTCAAGAAAAGTTTTTTTATCGCCTGAAATTATATGATTTAAACCGTTTTTCAAATCAAGTGCATGGCGGTTGTTTGGGTTAATTGTAAGAATTTTATCAAGATACTGCATAGCGGTATTGTAATCACCCGTAACACAATAATTTGCAGCAATATCCAAATAATCGTCCTCTACTTCATTAGCACATACACTCAAACCGCACAGACTTATTATACAAATCAAGGATAGTAAAATCTTTTTCATACGTATATTATAGCATAAGGCTTTTCATTTGCAAAAATCGGAGCTTATGTTATAATCAAAACATCAGGGCTAATATAAGAGGAGATAAAGATTATGCGTAGTGAAGAAAGAACATTTGTAGCAGTAAAACCTGACGGGGTTCAAAGAGAACTTGTCGGAGAAATCATAAAAAGATTTGAAACAAAAGGTTATAAAATTACGGCTCTTAAAATGCTTCAGGTATCTGACGAACAGGCAAGAGCTCATTACGCAGAACACGAAGGGAAACCTTTTTATAACAGATTAATTAAATACATCCAAAGCGGTCCTATTGTTGCAATGGTTGTTGAAGGATACAATGCTGTTGCAGGCGTAAGACATCTTATGGGTTCAACAGATCCCGACAAAGCAGAAGTCGGAACAATCAGAGCTGACTTTGCTCAAGTTATGGAATACAATGTAGTTCACGGTTCTGATTCTGTTGAAAGTGCCGAAAGAGAAATTAAAATTTACTTTGACGAATCCGAAATTTATGATAAAAGAAAATGCATGTCGGAACTCGTAACCGAATATTTGGATGCATAGCATCAAAAGGTTACGTTATTTAAACTTTTAACCTTTTATGATATAATCAATTTATGGTAACATTTGCGCAATATTTTAAAAAATCCACAACATACCGAATATTTTCGGCTATTCTTACCAATATGGCATCGTTTTTGTCTACCATAGGTCAGATTTCGCAGGTCGGTGTGCGAATGGTCAAAAGAATGTTCGTCGACGGAATTTCGTGGAAAGAACTTATGGAGCAATGCGAAAGATTTGGTATAAGTTCGCTGCCGATTACCCTGTCAATTGTCGGAATGACTTCAATCATTGTAGCTTCACAGGTCGCAAACGAAATGGTTAAACAGGGCGGTTCGGCTTTTATCGGAATGTTGATGACAATATTGATTGTGCGTGAAGTAGGTGCCGTAATGTCAGGTTTTGCGCAGACTTCAATGATTGGTTCATCACTTGCGGCTGAACTTGCAACAATGAGAGTAACCGAGCAAATTGATGCAATTGATGTTCTCGGGGTTGATTCTGTCGGGTATTTGTTTATCCCGAGAGTTTTATCAGGCATCTTAATGATGCTGGTTGTCGTAATAATTGCCTCGGTATTTGGTGTAATACTCGGCGGGGTGGCTTCAAACATTTTCTCAGGATTATCATACAGAGCGTATTTTACATCAGTATGGCTCGGATTATATATGAAAGATTTATGCGTATGTATTTTAAAAGGCGCAGTATTTGGAGGAACGATAGCTTTAATCAGTTGCACCTGCGGGTATTTTGCCAACGGCGGAGCTAAGGGCGTAGGTCTTGCAACCACAAAAGCCGTTGTATGGTCATTTATCGCCATTGTAATCTGGGATATGATTTTTGCAATGTTATTCTTCTTTTAATAAAGGACAAAATAATGAGTATAGAAGTTAAAAATTTAATAAAAAGTTTTGATGATCAAGTCGTTATAAACGATATATCATTTAAAGTCGATGACGGAGAAATCCTTGCAATCATCGGATTTTCGGGTTCGGGGAAAAGTACCGTTCTAAAACTTATTTCAGGTTTAATTCCTCGTGATAGCGGGGAAATTATAACTTCTGACGGCGATATTGCAATGGTATTTCAGTATTCGGCGTTATTTGACTCATTGAATGTTGCGGATAATATTTCGTTTGCACTCAGAGAAAGAAAAGATTTAAGAAAACTCTACACAGAAGAACAACTTCACGATATTGTAGAACAAAAGCTTGAACTTGTCGGACTTCAAGGAATAGAAAACAAATACCCTTCCGAACTGTCCGGCGGTATGCAAAAAAGGGTAAGTTTTGCAAGAGCAATCGTAACAGAACCCAACACAATACTTTATGATGAACCGACAGCAGGTCTTGACCCTATGTCATCAACCTTAATTGAAGATTATATCGTAAGATTAAAACATGAAACAAATGCTGCATCCATTGTTGTAACTCACCAGATGTCAACAATTAAACGCACGGCGGACAGAGTAATTATGCTCTATGACGGGAAAATAGTTTTTGCCGGAACAACGGAAGAACTGTTAAAACAGGATACGCCGTATTCAAAACAGTTTGTAACGGGAGCTCTTGAAGGTCCGATGAAGATGAAAGTTTAAAAATTCATACTGTAACGATTTTTAACCGAACCGTTAAAAATTTTCATGTCGGGTTTTAATATAATCAAGAGAATATAAAAAATGTTTAATACAACAATTTCAAATATACCTATAGTACCGAATACACTTGTTTATACGCCGAGCAAAAAACTGAGAAGCCGCTCTTATGAGCATGAAATTACAACAGGCGACAAAATTCGTGCCGCAGCAGGCTCAATTCTTGGTACTGCCATACCTATGGCATTAATTATGAAAAAGCAAAAAATCAAAAATCCGTTAAAATTAAATTACGACCTGAAAGATATGATTACCCTTTCGGCATCATCTGTTACGGGCGGTGTTGCTCTCGGTATGATAGGTGAAACTAAAGAAACTAACAAAAACAAATTTAAAGAGGGTGTTTTCCAATTTTTAAACGGTTCTATTCCGACATGGATTGTTGCGGGAGTTTTAAAACTGACCGAGATGAGTAAAAAATTCAACAATGTTCCCTCTAAAATTGCTTCCGTAATTATTGCGCTGACTGTCGGAATGTTCGGAACTGCAACGGTTTCAAATTTAATTTTTGATCCGCTTGACAAAAAGCCTGACAGAAAATTAACGCTCAAAGATTGCCTTGCAAATATTGATGATGCAATAGGCGTATTTGTACTTGCAAAATTCCCGCTTGCCGATAAATTGCACCTCGAACGACTTTTACCTGCAATTTATGCATATTGCGGCTACAGAGCAGGAAAAAGTAATTAATTTTTCTCTTGCAAAACAACGGATTATTTTGTAAAATATCTACGGATATTTATATAGTAGGTCGGGATTGCCATCCCGACAATAAAAATGTCAGCATAGCAATGCCGACCTACGTACGATAAAGTCTGATTTTCTTTTCTCCTCGCAGGAGAGAAGAAATTTAATTTTTTTTTATTGCTTAAAAGGAGTATGTCTTATGCCTGAGAGTCAAAAAAGAATTTTAATTGTTGATGATGATGATGAAATAAGAGAGCTGTTGGAATTTGATATTCGTTCAAGCGGATATTTTGTAGACACGGCAAAAGACGGATTAGAAGGACTTAATAAAGCGCTGAATAATTCTTATGATTTGATATTGCTTGACGTTATGATGCCGAAAATGAACGGCTTTAACGTTTGCAAAAATATCAGAAACGCTAAATTATCCATACCGATTTTGATGTTAACCGCAAAAGGCACGATTGAAGATAAAACAAGCGGATTTGACTGCGGAGCTGATGATTACCTTGTAAAGCCGTTTGATATTCAGGAAGTTTTGTTAAGGATAAGGGTTTTGCTGCGCAGAAATCAAATCAACAGCCCGCAAAATTCTTTATCAAACGAAGTTTTAAAAAGCGGAGATATTGAAATCTTCCCTGATACACTTGAGGCTGTTATTGTTAATAAAAGGGTCAAATTGACCCCGACGGAATTTGAAATTTTATACTGTCTTATGCAGCATTTTAATCATCCCGTAACCCTTGCAACATTATTAGATGAAGTTTGGGGATATGACAGTAACGAAGATGTAAGAATGCTGAGAGTTCACGTAGGCGGATTGAGAAATAAAATCGAGCCCGATTCTAAAAAACCGAAATACCTGCACACGGTAACAAACGTCGGATATAAATTAACCCCGTTCGGAGAATAAATATAATTATGTTGAATTTTAAATTTCACAGATTGAAAATAATCGAACAAATCGCAATCGTATTTTTCTTTGCGGTTGTTATACCGATGTCTATAAGCGGGTTTGTCATAAATAACGTCAACCAGCAGGCTGTAAGGCATCAGCTTAGAGAATCGGCAATTCTTGTTGCAAGTATGGTTTCTGACGAAATGGATTATTTAATCCAATCAAGCGAAGCTACAACTTTGCAGATTGCAGATGCACTCGAATATTTGCCGACTACATATCAGAAAAATAAATTTCTTAAAGAAATGGAAAAGAAATATCCGTACTGTCAGAAATTATCCATTGTAAAAAATCAAAAAGAAATGGAAAAATTAACGGACAGTTCTAAAATCGACGAACAGCCGATAATTTCAACCCAGTTAAAAGACGGATCATTTCTTGTATTTTTATTCAATTCAAAAAATATTGATATAAGACTGTTTAAATCATTGGAAGATGATAACCGACAAATTTATATTATGCTGAACAATCATCATTTAATTGCTTCGCACAATTTTACGCCTGATGTTTTTAAAGAAACAATTGATATGCTGCCGTCAAAAAGCGAGCTGCATGTAAACAGCCCGATACTTTTCGGAGATGAAAAAAACCAGCCGATTGTTTATTTGAGATGTAAAAACCCGAAATATTCAATCATTGTAAGAACAACAGAAAGCATCGCAAAAAAAGCCATTATTGATAACAGGGTAAAAATTATTTTATCCGTTCTTATTACAATTTTATTCACAATGGTGCTTATAGGATTTTATATGTTCTATTTGTACATAAATATAAGACAGTTATTCAAAGCCATTATGGCTCTGTCAAAAGGTAATTATGAACACCAAATAAGATTGTTAAAAACATATTTCACTCCTTATGAACTTGTGTTCCTGGCAAACGAATTTAACAAAATGGCATCTGAAATCCATAAGCAATATAACGAACTTTCCAAGAAGAATAAAGAGTTGAAAGAATTAAACGAATTTCGTTCAAACTTGATAGATACGGTTTCTCACGAATTGAGAACCCCGTTAACAAGTATTCAAGGGTACACTTCAAGACTTATGCGACAGGATATTGTTATTGATGAAGAAACCAAGCAAAAATCTTTGCGCATCATTAAGGAACAATCCGAAAGATTAAACAGATTGATAGAAGATTTGCTCACAATCCCCGACATTGAGGGAATGCGCCTTAGAACGGTAAACACAAACGTCAGTTTAGACAAAATTTTTACGCAGTCCGAATTGCTATTAAGAAAGCATGAAGGACACAGAATAACGGTTAACCTTGCGCAGGATTTCCCGCAGGTAATTGCAGACAAAGGCAGATTGGAACAGGTTATCGTAAATTTATATGAAAACGCCGTCAAATATGCATATCCTGACACCGACATAATAGTTGATACGGAAGTTAAAGGCGATAAAGCAATAATAACCGTTAAGAACCAATGCGATAAAATCCCCAAGAAAAAACTTAAAAAATTGTTTGAAAAATTTATCAGATTAGATGATGAAATGACAAGAACTACAAGAGGATCAGGACTCGGACTGTTTATCGTCAAAGGGTTGGTTGAAGCAATGAACGGCACAATCTCGCTTGCTTCAACAGATGAATACGGATTTATCGCAACAATCACATTAAATATTGCAAAATAAACGAATATGACAAATACTTACATGCAAAAAGCAATAGAATCGGCACATCAGGCGGGGAATCATGAAATTCCCGTCGGCGCCGTTGTGGTAAAAGACGGAAAAATTATTGCATCAGGTTCAAATTCAACAAATAAAGACCACCTTATAACGTCGCATGCAGAACTTATAGCGCTGCGCCAAGCCTCGATTCTGCTTGGCGATTGGAGACTTGAAGATTGTGATTTGTACGTAACCCTTGAACCATGCCCGATGTGCGGATGGGCAATAGTACAATCACGCATAAGAAATTTATTTTTCGGTTCTTATGACAGCAAATACGGCGCATTCTCTGCTGCACACTTAGAAAAACTTACTGATTCAAAAACAAAAATCTATGGCGGCATTTGTGAAACAGAATGCAATAAATTAATAAAAGAGTTTTTTCAAAATATAAGAAAATAGATTAATTATGGAATTATATATAAAGTTACAGTACGATAAAAATTACCGCAATCGCAAAATTTGGGAATAACTTGTTAGCGAAATAACAACAAAAACGGTCATTGTTTGAACGATAGTGAGTTTGACCGTTTTCAAAATTGAGCTTAGAAGTTATAAGAGAATTTTGCGTGCGGGGACTTTTGTGAAACTTTTTAAAAAGTTATCGCCTCGCATTAAACGGCAACGCCTCCAATTAGTAAAAATATTCATTTTTAC
>Ga0256406_1006821_pt1 | contig 11218 bp, 8 predicted proteins | sample RumenRJG_03DNA_FD_185986 | JGI IMG/M metagenome (GOLD analysis project Ga0256406, IMG submission 185986) | Bovine rumen microbial communities from Lethbridge, Alberta, Canada - RJG_03 | ecosystem: Host-associated > Mammals > Digestive system > Stomach > Rumen | place: Canada: Alberta | collected...
AGCCAAATATTCGGACAGCTGTACCTCGCAGACTTCGACAGGAAAGCAATGCGCTTCTTCGATATAGCTGATGATACGGAGCGGCTGAACTTCTGGACAGCAAAGTACGTGGAGGGAAGAATAGTCACGGCAAAGACACCCGAAGACTACGAGGATCTTTGCCGTGGGCCTCAGTTCCTGGCAGAGAAATTCCACAAGATGGCCAAGGATGGCATCAAACATTATCACCGATTCGTTGACAACATCATCGTACTGCACGGTGACAAAGCCTTCCTCGGAATTTTCAAGATCCTTGCCATCATGATTCTGGCAAGGGATTATCACGTTATCATCAATAAGGACTACAATATCCGGCCCACATATATGGGAATCCGGATAATCGGCTATGTGTTCTACCATGACCGTGTCCTGCTCGGAAAACGTAACAAGCAAGATCTTTGCCGGCACGTTCATAAGCTCATCAAGAAAGGGAAGACGGAGGAGCAGATAAGAGTGGCCCAGTCATCAAGATTCGGTTACGCCAAGCACGTCAATTCAATTCATCTATTCAAAACTATAGGTATGGAAAAAACATTGGGAAAGATTATCAAGAACCACCGGGTGAAAGCGCCATTCGACGGGATGGAAGCACGGCAAAAGGTAAAATTCTCCTCTATTTGCAAGACAATAGCTGAACAGTATCGGGGGGGGGTAGAATGGAATAAGAAAATCTTTTTGGAAGATTTTCTCATCACAGACTCCAAAATTGACAAGTCGAAGGTCAAAGTAAACGTCACTGATGCGAACGGTGACATGAAGCAGATAGAGAAGGAGGTTCCTGGCAAGGTGCTGGCCATAAGATTCAAGAAAATCATCGAGACCGTCACAGAGATCATGGAGGACGGTACCGAGAAGGAGACATACAAATTCGAGAAGGAGAAAGACCAGAACGGTCAGTCATCACTACTCGATGCGGAGTTCTACAGCTTTACGGGCAGTAAGATTCTCATAGACCAGGCAGAGAACGACTTCTCTAAGGAAGATCTTCCTGCCCCGACCGTGATACAGCAGTTTCAGGGCAAAACTGGACAGAGTTTCTTTAAATTTACATAGCTATGAGTGAACTAAAGAAAGCGGTGTACATGACACCGCGCACATTTGAGAAGTATGACAACGGCCGAATCATCCTGTATCCGAATGAGACGGTCATCAGTGACTACACGCCCGAGGTTCCTGAAGGCAGCGACGCTACGCCAAGCAGCTTCACTGGCTATCAGTATGAAGGCGAGGAGAACGATGGCGGATATATCCGCGAGTGTGCTGACATGAAAAGCGAGCACGACCTGGCCAATGCCATCGTCCGCACTCGCTACTCCATCAGCGATGAGCTGGCGCTGCAGCGTCATTACGCCTCGGATCCGGAGACGTACGCTGATGAGTGGTCAGCATACAACACCTTTGCCGACGCTGCTGTGGCAAAGGCAAAGGAGTGGCTGAAGGGATAAGAAATTTATGATTCATATTTGTACGGCACTGGTGCGTGAGGCATCGGTGCCGTATTTTTATAGGTAAGCCTATAATCATAAATTTGCAGTGAACAAGAGATAAGATATGGATAGGACACTCAGAAACACTCTCATAGGCGCTTTCATCACTGTACTGGTGGCTTTTGTGGGCGCATGGATACAGCTTAACAGCCGTATCTCGATACTCGAGGTACAGGTACAGAACGACCACAACCTCTTCATGGACAACGGGCACGACATGAAGGAACTGAAGGATAAGATAACAGACATTCAAATCAAGGTAACAGAGCTGGGGACCCGACAGCAGCAGGACGAATATGGCCATGGGAAAGAGTATCAATAGCTCATGGAAGAGCATCAGGGACAGATGGACGGCGAAATCTCCTAAGATCTTCCGCCGTATCTGTAACATCTGCGTGGGAATCTCCACTGTGGCAGTGGCCATTCAGACGGCACTCGTGGCAGCAGGAGCAGCCACACCGGCATGGTGGACGGATGTCTTCCCATATTTAGTAGGCATCCCTGCAGGTATGGCTGCAGTAGCTAAGTTAACCAAAGAGGATAAAGATAATGAGAGACATTAAGTACATCATCGTCCATTGCTCAGCTACGGCTGAAGGCAAGGATTTCAAAGAGAAGGACATTGACAAGTGGCACCGCCAGCGCGGCTTTAACTGCATCGGTTATCACTATGTCGTCGACCTCGACGGCAAGATCGAGGTCGGCCGGCCCGAAAGCCAGGTGGGAGCGCACTGCAAAGGATATAACACTGTAAGCATCGGAGTGTGCTACGTCGGTGGTGTGGCCAAGGATGGCAAGACACCGAAGGACACACGCACGGCTGAGCAGAAAGACAGCCTCAGACGGCTGCTTATCGAGCTGAAGCGCAAATACCCCAATGCCGTCATCTGTGGGCATCGGGACATGAGCCCCGACAAGAACCACGACGGCAAGATTGAACAGTGGGAATGGATGAAGGCCTGTCCTTCATTCGATGCCAAAACTGAGTATAAGGACATCAAATAGTATCGCCATGGGAGATTGGAAAGAAGAAGTAAGGGAAGCCATCAGGACGATGGTGGAAGCCATTATAGCCACTGGCATCATCTTCATCATTGTGCTGCAGCTTTTCGGCTGCACCACAACGAAGACGTTGACGAAGGAAGTTCCGGTCGAGGTTCCTGTCTACCGCCACGACACAGTCGTGGTCAGACAGGCAGCAAAGGAGCTGCGCATCATCAAGGACAGCATCGTAAGAATGAAGGACACGTTGATGTTCTTTCATACTACGTATATCGACAAGGCCAAGCACGACACAGTCTATCTGTCGAAGACAGACACGGTGACAGTGCCGAAAATCATAAAGCAGGAGACAGCGGTTGTCAAGAACCAGCCAAGCCTGACAGGAAAGTATATAGGTTTTATTGGAACAGTAGTTTTGCTAATTGCCATTGGTTTTGCATGTTGGTCACTTTGGAAGCGACTGAAGCCGCCCAACGTAGGATAATAAGGTTATTAAGATTGTTTTCAGGAGAGCAGCTGCCCGTGTCGGGTGGCTGCTTTTCGTATTTTATCATAGCAAAGTTGGAGGTTATCTTTGCCATGTAAATTGAAGAGCTATGGCAAACAACTGGCAAGAATTCGTAACAAAGGTGAGTCTCAACACGTCAGAGGCTGAAGACAAGCTGAAGAAACTCACCGAGGAGCAGAAGCGGCTCAATGCCGAGATGAACAAACTCACCTCGGGAGGAGCCAGCAAGAAGGACGTGAACAATCTGCAGAAGCAGATTAATCAGAATGAGAAGGCGATGCGTAACCTGCAGAAGCAGGCTACCAACGTCATCGATGTCATCGACAACATGGATTCGTCATCTCTCGAGCAATTGATGCAGGCACAGAAGATGCTGAACGCAGAGATGAAGAAAACCGAACAGAATACCGAATACTTCGACCAGTTGTCCAAGCGTCTGCAGAAGGTGAACACGGCAATAGCCGGCATCCGTGAGACAACGAAGCAGAACTATTCGGAAATGAAGGGACTGGCCGATGAGACCCAGAACCTGAGTAACGTGCTCGGTAATATCAACACTTCGTCCCTCAAAGAGCTGTCACAGGCCGAAGCAACGTTGAAGAGACAGATGCAGGAGGCAATACCTGACTCGGATGCCTACAAGAAAGCAGCTGACAACCTGAAGGTAGTCCATGAACGCATCTCCGATATCAACCGTAAACAGCACGAGGTAAACACTGCCATCGATAAATACAACGAAGAACTGAAGAACTGTGGCAAATCGGCCGAAAAAATACAGCAGGAAAATAAGCTCATCAAGCAGACGCTCGACAATCTGAACCGGTCTTCCATACGTGACATGGAGGCATCGGTGCAGGTGCTGAACGAAAAACTCCGTGGTGCAAATCGAGGAACGGCGGAGTACCGGCAACTGGAAGCGCAGCTCCGGCGTGTAAAGACACAGCTCGCTGCCGTTGGTTCCGAGCAACAGGCCGTGACAAACAAGTGGCAGCGAATGGTTGACGTACTTAACAAGAACTGGGGAGCCATCACACAGGTATTAGTATCTTTCTCAGGTCTGACGATGACCATACGCAAATGCGTAAGTGACTTTGCCGAAATGGACGAAGCCATGACAAACGTCATGAAATATACGGGGCAGACCAAGGAGGAAGTGAAGGCCATGAACGAGGACTTCAAGCGCATAGACACCCGTACTTCACGTGAGCAGCTGAATGAGTTGGCCGGAGCAGCCGGAAGGCTGGGCATCACATCAAAGCAGTCCATCGAGGAGTTTGTTGATGCGGCCGACAAGATTAACGTCGCGCTCGGTGACGACCTCGGAGAGGGAGCTGTGGACCAAATCGGTAAGCTGGCAATGGCCTTCGGCGAGGATGACAGGATGGGACTGCGTGGTGCCATGCTCGCCACGGGTTCAGCACTTAATGAGCTCGCCCAGAACTCATCGGCAAATGCAGGTTACCTTGTGGATTTCACGGCACGCGTGGCAGGTGTGGCAAAGCAGCTTGGACTGACGCAGGCTCAGATCATGGGCTTCGGCGCCGTGATGGATGAGAACATGCAGAAGGACGAGATGGCTTCTACCGCCTTCTCACAGCTGCTCACGAAGATGGCGACCGACACGGACAAGTTCGCAAAGATGGCCGGGAAGAGTACGGGTGAGTTCGCAAAGATGATGAAAACGGACGTAAACGGTGCTGTCATCGCCCTTATGGAGAACCTAAGGAAAAGCGGTGGCTTCAGTGAGCTGGCCAAGATCTTCAATGACATGCAGCTCGACGGTACCAGATGCGTACAGGTACTTTCGACGATGGCAGACAAGGTCGAGGATATAAAGACACGGCAGCAGGTGGCCACACAGGCTTATGCAACAGGTACGTCTGTGCTTAATGAGTTCAACAACGCCAACAGCAGCGCACAGGCCGAGCTCGACAAGGCAAAGAAAAAGTTCCAGGAGCTAACCATAGAGTTGGGTGAGAAACTGATGCCTGTGGCACGCTATGGCATCACCACGACTTCCCTATTGGTCAAAGGACTGTCGCTACTCACTGATTTCGTTATCAAATACAGAGGAACGCTCATCAGGCTGGCTGCAACAATAGTCATCATCAATACGCTGATGAACCTGAGCAATATCGCATTCAAGGTTCAATACGCATGGATTACGCTATGTCAGAAGGCAGAGAAAGCATACACCGCTACAGTCATATTGTTGCGTTCTTCACTCGTCGCCCTTCATGCAGTATGGGCATTGCTCACCAAAGGCGTACAAGGATATATCGTCGTGATGAGAGCGGCAAAGATGGCCAGCCTCACAAATCCTTGGACGGCACTGGCCACAGTGGTGCTCTCTGTTGGCGTCGCAGTGTATGAGCTCATAGAACATCTCAAAGGAGAGAGCGAGGAAGCTGAGAAAGCAGCGCTGGCCACGGATAAGTTCTATCAGATACAAAAGAGTACAAAGGAGGTCAACGAACAGGCCAACAAAACCGTGGCTGAGGAGGTAACGCAGCTCAACAGCCTACGCCATACACTGGAGGACAACAACGCCAAGCTGGATGACCGCCGGAAGGCACTTTTGAGGATAAAGCAGATGGTGCCGTCGTATCATGGTGAGCTTACGAATGAGGGGAAGCTCATCAAGTCAAACGTCAACGTACTCGAACAGTACATCAATAACCTGGTGAGGGCAGCACGCGCACAGGCAGCCTTCAACAAAATGGTGCAGATACAGGAAAGCTCATTGAACCATGAGAGCCTACGGAACGCGAGAAAGGGCAACCAGGAGTTCTACCGTCAGAAAATGATGAGTGAGTACAACTATGACCCGAAGAGGGACAGAATTATGTATCTCGCAGGTGACGGCACATACGTATTGGACAGCCACGGTAACAAGAAGTCGGATGCCTTGTCGGGCTCAGATACGGCAAGACTCAACCAATATATAGCCATGTACAACTGGAACCAGAAACGCATCGAACAGGAAGACAAAATCCTCGACGTGAATAAGGCCCAGACTACGGAGTTGGAAAAGCAGGTAAGAGTCAATGGCGGCGTAACGCCAACCACATCGACAGGTGGTAGCACGAGCACGACGGCCCCATCATCCTCAGGCTACACACCGGCAGATAAGAATGCTGCCAAGAAAGCCAAGGCGGCAGCTGCTGCTGAAAAGAAGCGGGAGGCTGCACGCGAGAAAGCATTCAAGGCAGAAATCAAGGCCGAAAAATCCAACAGTGCGAAAATTCAGGCGCAGCTCATCACTGAGTATTCAACTGGTGAGAAACTATATAGTGAGTACATGGATGCCCGCCACAAAGCCACTATCGACGGCCTCGAAAAGATTTTGGCAGTATATGTGAAATACGGTAAGAATACGGGTGAGATAGAAAAGCAGATTGCCGAGGAACGACAGGCTGAAGAGGAGGACCATCAGAGAAACTCCATCAAGAACCTGGAGCGCGACAAGGCCAAGAAACAGGCTGAAGCAAGACTTGATTATTATAACCCATCCAATGAAATCTACCAGAATGAGGATGCGCTGAATGAGCGTCTCTTCCTGATAGATTACAATGCCCAGCAGGAAAAAGTGAAAATGCTTATTAAGGGAACCGAGGAATGGTTTGACGCACAGGATGAGCTCGAGCAGATGCAGCGTGACCATCAGCTCGACCTACAACAGCGTTATGAGGAGAATCTGCAAAATCTTCGAGCGCAATTTGGGGAGACTGATGTAAAAATGCAGGAAAAAATCACTCTCGATGGATTGGATAAAATACATAAGAGTGGCTTGATTAGCGAGAAAGAGTATCAGGAGATGCTCCTAAATATCAAGAGCTATTATGCAGAGCAACAGTCAGAACTTAATCTTTATAACTCAAAGGGAGAACGGTTCAAGCGCAATGCCGACACGGCATACAAGACGGCATCAAATAATGCCAAGGCTGACTATCAGAATGAGCATCCAAAAGGGACTGGCGTCTTGGATTACATTGCTTCGGACGTTACCATCTATGCCTCGACACTGGCCAGGATTAAGGAAATGGAGAAAGATGGTGTCGTCTCCCATGAGGAGGCAATGGCTGCCATGTCGCAGGCCACCGCCGATATGTGCAATGGCCTACCCGCGAAGATGCAGGCTGCCTATGATGCCATCTCACCAATCATGTCGGCCATGTCCTCCTACTACTCGGCACAGTCTGACTACGAGGTGACGGTTACTGAGAAGAAGTATGACAAGATGATTGAGAAAGCCGGCAACAACTCTGCCAAGAGCAAGAAGCTCGAGGAGAAGAAACAGAAGGAGGTTGCCAAAATCAAAACTAAGTATGCCAAGAAACAGATGAAGATGGAGATTGCCCAGGCCATTGCGCAGACAGCCATGAGTGCTATCGCCGCCTACGGTTCTGCCATGAGCGGCGTGCCTTATCCTGCCAACCTCGTACTTGCTCCTATCGCTGCTGGCATTGCCCTTGCCGCCGGTGCCATACAGATTGCCACCATCAAGAAGCAGCAGCAGGCGCAGGAGGCCGGATACTACGAAGGCGGCTTCACAGGCGGTAACAAGTACCGTCGCGAAGCAGGCGTAGTTCATGAAGGAGAGTTCGTCGCCAACCATCAGGCTGTCAACAACCCGAATGTGCTGCCTATGCTGCAGCTCATCGACCATGCGCAGCGCAATAACACCATCGGCGGACTGACCGCAAATGATGTGACGCGCCAACTCGGACAGGGCGGTACCGCAGTCGTCGCTCCCATCGTGAATGTCAACAATGACAACTCAGATATGGCAGCGACCATGGACGGAGTCAGTAACACGATGGACAAACTCAATAAGACCATCGAGGATGGAATACCGGCCATCGTCGTACTCGACGGCAACAACGGCCTCATGCACAAAATCAAACAGTATCAAAGACTGGAGGACAACAAATGATTGTAATGCAAATCAATGGTGATGTGGCCTATCCGGACACCTCACAGAATATAAAGGTCACGTACGAGAACCAGTTCGTCAAGGACTCGGGGAGCTACACCTATGAGGTGCAGTTCCCCATGGCAATACTCGAAAACAAAATGATCTTCAAAAACGTCGACCGTTTTGATGTCAGCAAGAAGCTGGCCACATACGATGACTGCAAGCTGTATGTGGACAACCGTCTTGTGATCAGTGGCAAGGGCACTGTAACAAACATCACCAACAGCGTAGTGAAGCTGCAGATCGTAGGCGGAAAAAGCCGCATTAAGTATAACTCGAAATTCGAGCAGCACTATATCGATGAGATTGACTATCCTTCAGTCGTCATCGATACAGGCATCAAGAAGAGCATGTATGACAATGCCGGCATCGGTTATCCCAATCTGGACAACTACCAATGGATGCTATTCACAGACCTCACCTCTGCCAACTACGTAGGCATGAAAGGTGTGGCAGTGCTCAGTCCCATCAATGATGAGACAAATGATATCGTAGCCAACAGACCGTGTCTGTCGAAGTTCAACAAAATCAAGATTAACGGGGTGAAGTTTCCATCCGGCACATACACATATATGGTTGACCTTGCCGTCAGCCCATATCTGATGTTCGTGCTTAAAAAGGTGATGGATCATGAAGGCTACGCCATCAAGCGAAACGACTTCGATAAGGATCCATGGAACCGGCTGGTCATCGTCAGCGCGTGCAAGTCGGGCAAAATCAAGAATGCCCTTCCGCACTGGACAGTCTATAAATTCATAGATGAGCTGCGCAAGTTCTTCAACTGTTCCTTCATTTTCGATGAAGTCACAAAGTCAGTGAGCATCATCGACACCAACGAGATGCTCACGAACGATGCCGTCAGCTATGACTGCGAGGATGAGTTCTCGGTGGAGTATGATGAGGACGGACTTGACAATATGTCCACCTCGAACATCGAGTATTCACTGGACGATGCCGCAAACCGTGACTGGCGTGAATATATCAGTCAGAGTGTACAGAAGAACTACCCTACGAAATCCTACGCCACAATCAATGCCATGGTCACAGCTGCTGAAGCGATGACGACAAAAGAACGGAAGACAACCATATTCAAGGTAGGTTACAACTACTATATTTGGGCAGATCTTCCAAAGGACGGCAACCCCGAGACAGAGGAAACCAGCGAGCAGCGCACGCTGTGCGGACTGTTCAATCCCATCATAAGAGATATGGAAAGCGACACCTTCCAGGAACTGAACATCATACCTTCAGCCATCTACCAGAGACGGCTGAAGAGCGACAGCGAATCGGTATTTATGAAGGTGGGAGACAAGATAGGTAAAGCGTTTGTCGTCATGCCGTCAGTAACCAATGAGAAAGAGCAGAGCCTTGAAGACATGGAAGTCGATGAAGACGGAGAATATTACTACTCCGTGCAGGATGCCATGGAAGGAGGAACAGAGGACACATCCACTACTGAGGACGACAGCAAGCTGAAGCTCGCATTCGTGGCCAACAATGTGGCCAACCTCAAATTGAAGGATGCAGTGGCATATAATGACAAGCTCGACGGAGAGGATACCAACTACAGAGTTCCAGTTCTCTATACGGACTACAGAATGTATCCGAAGACGCTGCTATCATCAGAGAGCGGCTCTATGTCTCTCGAGGCGCTGCCGAGCAACAAGACCAGCAGCGGACGGAGCTTCGGAAACCTTACAACAGGAAAGAGCAGGTTTGAAGGTATGACGGTTGATAAGAACAATCAAATCTGCTATAAGCTGCTGACAGATGATATCCCGGACCCATCGAAGATATACATCTTAAGAAACAAGAAGTATATCTGCGAGAAGATCGAGATGAACGTCGGCAACAAAGGCATCGATAAGGAGAAGACCGGCTACTTCTACGCCATAGTGTGAGATTTACAGCTCACCTTTGAAGTGCTTGGTCTTCTCATGAACGGTAGAGTCAGACTTCAGATAACGGTTCGTCACTGCGATATCGCTGTGACGCGCCTGGTCTCTGGCATAGACGATGCCCTCGGCATTCGCGAGGTCACGTATGCCGGAGTCCTTCAGACTGTAGAACTGGTAGGAGTCAGGGAAGCCAAGAGCTTTTCTGACTTTCACCCATTCCAAACGGAATCGGTTGATGAAAATCTGCTCGGGCCCTGGAGTGATATCATGGCCAAAGAGATAGTCTGAAGACGGATGGCTGAAGACGTGCTGGCGTATCATGAGACGCAGCACGGTATCATTGAGGGCTACAGGCTGACCTTTGCGGTTCTTGGAGACATCGGAGCTTACGAAGACCGTCTGGTTCTCTATGCTGATGTCTCCTATTTTAATATAACGCAGCTCATCAGGCCGGATGAAGGTGTAATACTCCATCATGCAGGCAAGGTAGAAGGATGGATTCTGTTTGGGCAGATATTCGCCGAGCTTCGCCAGTGCAGCTGCTGAAAGCGCCTCGCGGAACTTCTCCTTCTCCTTCATCTGATGGATGGGCTCAACAGGATTCTTAAGGAGATACTTCCGCTCGATAAGCCATGTCGAGAAAGCCGAAAGCCAGGTGCGGTAATTGTTGCGCGTGGTGGCAGTGACATCCTTTTCATATATAAGGTAGTCGAGAAAGTCAGCGCAGAAACCGGTGTCGAACTGGTTGATGAACTTCATCCCAGTACCGGACTCGGAGATATAGAGCAGGATCTGACGCATCCTGCTCTGATAGTCGACCGCAGTCTTTTTCTTGATGGTTCCCGTCTTAAGCGAAGCCTGAATATAATCAGAGTATCGCTTGACGACGACGGACCACTCGGTGAAGCCGCGTGATTCCTCAGTCTTCAAGAACGGATTCCATCCTGCCCGAAGTTTGTGGAATAATTCCGCAATGAGAAGGGAAGCATACTCATTGCGGGCCTTGACCGAGCTGAAGTGGTCAAGCATATACTTCTTTCGTCGGAGCGAGCCCTTGACAGGGTCATAGGCAAAGAAGTCGACGAACCATTTCTTACCTTTGTGCAGCCTGGGCATCGTGAAGTCCAGAACTCCGTTTTGAGATAGCTTGCTGTTTTCTAGAGGCAACATTTTTTTTACGTTGTTTCCTAAATCGGTAACAACGTATATTACTATTTTTGTCCCATTTTTGTCCCACTTCGAAGACTTAAAAAGCGTAAGTCGTTGTTTTTCAACTTCTTACGCTTTATTAGTTGCGGAGGCAGGA
>Ga0256406_1006822_pt1 | contig 11218 bp, 12 predicted proteins | sample RumenRJG_03DNA_FD_185986 | JGI IMG/M metagenome (GOLD analysis project Ga0256406, IMG submission 185986) | Bovine rumen microbial communities from Lethbridge, Alberta, Canada - RJG_03 | ecosystem: Host-associated > Mammals > Digestive system > Stomach > Rumen | place: Canada: Alberta | collected...
AGGCTAAGAGACAATATGGATGAAGATGAGATCATACAACTTCTGCCATACCAATACAAAAAATCCCGGGAATAACCTCGGGATTTTTTGTTTGATTACAGGACGGCCTAAATTGAATGGTTACGTTTTATAGTGTACCGTCGGGCGACGGTTCCGCTGCAATTTGATATTCACCTTCCTCCTCGATGCGAGGGTAAGCGATGGAGTGGTCCTGTAGATAGATATGGTTGAGCGTGAAAGCGAGAGACTCGAGCGTCTTGTCGCGCTTATCCTTTTTCAACTCGCACTCCCAGATGGTGATGCAGTGCCATCCCATCTTGGCGAGTTGCTGTTGCTCTTCACGGTCTCGTTCCTTGTTGCGAGTAATCTTCTTCTGCCAGAAGTCGGTGTTGGTCTTTGGCATGACAAAGTATTTGCATCCTTCATGGCCATGCCAGAAGCAACCGTTGATGAAGATGCAAGTGCGGTACTTCCTCAGCACGAGGTCAGGATGACCGGGGAGCCTTGGGTTGTTTAAGCGATAGCGAAAGCCCCGGCTCCAGAGATAATGCCGCACGAGCAGTTCCGGCTTGGTGTTCTTCGACCGGATGGCGGACATATATCTATGCACTTTTTCCTTAGCAAGCATTTGCCACCAGCAGTTGTTTTAAGTTTTCCAACTTTACTTTGCCCTTTATGGTTTCATCCTCTGGCCTGTCTTCGTAAACCAGTTCCTTTACGTATCGTTGGACAACTTCAAACCATTCCTTATTTCTCATACCATGATATTTCTCTCCAAAGAGTCTTTGACATTCTGACATTAGCTTAATTGGCTCTGAGGTTGGATAAAGAGTTATCCAGTTATTGACGAGAACTTTCACGTCACCATCATACCGCACATCGAGGAGCTTAAAATTATTGTTGGCCCCTATATGCACATCTTTAAGGTCAAACGTCGGCTCAACCAAATAAGATGAAGGGGTCATTTTCCACTTATCATTATCTTTGACTTCCTCGTATGGGTTCTGTATAATGTATGGCTGATAGCCAGGTGTTTTAATTTTTGAGTAATCGACAAGGTATATGTAGTAGCTGTCTTGTCTCAATTTTGAAGAATTAATCTCATTGGCTGACCAATTAAAGTGTGGTTTCCCTTCAAAGGTCTTAACCTCGATATAGCGGCGGTCATTACTTATCTCATTTTCAAAGGAGATAATGTCATAGCCTGCTGAAACATCTACTAATGAAATTTGCTTTATTTTATTGAGCTTGCTCAGAGGAAATGGGCATCTGTTCCTTTCGTAAGAAAGTACAAACTGCTCACCTTCCTCACCCATTATCCTTTCGTGTTCAAGCTGCTTTAATAGCTCTTCCTGAGATGTCGTTTTTCTTTTGGCATTAACTATGTTGGTAAATAAAGGCTCATAGTTTGATGAAACAACGAATTGTGAGCCTTTGGCACCCATAGCGCCAAAAGTAATGAGCATATTCCGATAGACAGAACATTCTATCTTGAATGCAAACCTTGGAATATAAAAGAGATCTGTTCCTTCGTCGTATTTTATTTGGTCTCTATCGATAAGATCTTCGTTGACCAGAACTTTTAGGCAATTAGTGCATAGCTCAATTATGAATTTGTTTTTGCGGTTCTTGTTATAAACAAGTTCTGTAGTTTTGCACTCATTGCCTTTTAACTGGATCAGATGAAGGTCCTCTAAAGCCATGAGACCACATTTAACATTGATCTCAACACCGTTGATAAAAGAGCATGCGGTCTTTATAGAAGATACATCTTCTACATTACCAGTGAATATCTTCTCGCAGAGAAGTAATATTCCCGGTTCGTTTCCTATTGAACTATATCTTCTTAGCTCTGCTCTCATAGTCAGCGATAATAGCCTTTATGTCATCTATGCCCCCGGCTACCAATGTATTGTCGAATAGTGGAATTGGCATACTTTCCATGATTTGATTCAACCGTTCTTCTTTAAGATTTAACCGAGTGTTGACGGTTTCATCTATAGAATTGGTAGATACCAAATAATAGTATTTGGTAATCGTGCCTGCTGGCAAACCATATCGGTGAATGCGGTCCTTTGACTGTATGAAATGCGCAGCATTAAAAGATCTCTCCAGATAGATGGCGTTGTGGCACATCTTATGTAATGAGATAGATTCTGCTACAGCAAATGGGTTCGCAATAATTACACTGAAAGAAGAGCTTTTACTATTGAACTCCCTGACTATTGACTCACGCGTTTCGTTTAGCAACTCCGCATTGTTGTCTGAACCTTCTACGGGTGTTGCGCCGTACAGCTGTTTTGAGGGAATACCAAGATGGTCTAAGTATGTCTTCATCCTTTCTATATTACGGATGAAGTTTGCCCAAATAATTACCCTTCCTCCTTCCTCGATAATCTTTTTGGTAATCTCTCCAGCCTTGATGAACTTATTCGGTATCTCATGTGAAACGAATTTCTTTAGTTCATTGATGAAGACTTTGTCACTTTCTGATTCTTCTAATAGGTTTCCGTCAGCATCGTAAACTGCTGTCAATGATTGGTTGAGCAGATCCGGGTTTGTAGCTACTTGCAGCAGTCTAATCATCTTGGCCTGCTTGACACGTTGGATGTATGGTGAGTCGTCTACATCCTCCATATCTTTCACCATTTTCTCTTCAATGGCATCATAGACATTCCTTTGGGATTCAGACATGTCAACCCTGACCACTTCAGAAGTGGCTTCAGGGATACCGAGGTCACTCTTTCTTACTCTTATAAAGAATGGTGATATCTGGTTAATCAAGTCTGGTACTCTTTCGTCATTCTCTGCTTTGGTCATGTTTTGAAGTTGACCTACGTTGTATGAAATGACATTTCTGTCTGGCCAAATGAACTTGAAGAGGTTTGATAAGTCCTCATAGCCATTAGGTGCTGGAGTACCTGTTAGTACCACTCTTGATTTAGCATTAGCAGCGAGTTCCATGGTGGACTCGGCAGTAATCGCACCTTTAGTGTTTTTAATTTTGTGGGCTTCGTCGAGTACTACCATTACCCGATGGTGGGCAATGAAATATTTGAGGTCATTTTTTATAGAAATGACTGATTGGTAAGATGTCAATGTCAGGATGGATGGCTCCAGGGAATGTAGGTAAATAGCCTTCTTCTCTTTATTCATGCCACCGATCAAGCGCATAGAATCAACCTTCTGCCCGAAACATTCTTGATATTCATTCTCCCAAGATCCGAATGAACTAAGTGGGCCAACTATTAATAGATAGTCAACTCTCTTCGGGTCATCGTCTGGTAATGAATGCAAATATGCGAAAGCACCGTATACTACGCTTGTCTTGCCTGCACCCGGGACGGAGAAATTACATTCGTTCTGAGCGAAAGCCATATGGTATGCTGAGAGTAGCTGTAATGGGTATAGCCTACGGGCAGGCATATTCTCTATTAGGGACTCTTTGAATCGGTCAAACTCTTCAACCACTGGGTGGTTGTCCCTAATATCTTTAGCCTTTTTGGAGAAACGGCCAAATAACTCTTCTCGGTCATTGAAATCTTGAATATCTTTCCCTACATGATCATCATAGGAAATGGAGCAATTAGCATATTTTGCCAGAACTTTAATATGGTTCATGAGTTTGTCTATATCCATATCGTTCTGAATGAATATAGCATCCCCTTCAACCTTGTAGTCAAGGTTGCGTTTCATATAAAGCCTGGCAAAGCGGTTACTAAGAACTTTCTTAGTGTCGCCGCTTATTGCTATTACGCCATCTTGGGATTTGATTTCAAGAATTCCACTTTCCATTAGAGCATTGCCTTAAGTTTCTCAGCTGCAGCAATGAGAGTATCGAGGCTCTCACTAATCTTGCTTGCGTTCTCTTTGAATCCCTTGGACTTTTCATCGATAGAATCCAAAGCATTCTGAGCCTTTGAAATAAGAAGTACAGGAGCATTGGAGCTAAGCTGGCTGGCAATTTCATCTTGGGCCTCCTTGATGGAATCGTCGAGTTTCTGTCCAACGTGCTTCTGCCATTCCTTATCTCTGGCTTTTAAGCAAATGGTAATATCTTCTCCTGTTGCATCTTTCAGATAGTCTTCTATAGGCTTCTCCTCATATGAAGCCATTTCCTCATTATGCTTATCTAAGAATTTGTTCCATCTTTCCTTAGATGCGAAGATACTACTTGCGGTCTTAGACGGTTTGCGGAAGATGTCTCGGACATCGTTTTGCGGCTGGTTAAGACGTATATAGTCAAATGCTACACCTAACATATTTGTTAGGTCTTCATCTGTATAGTTCCACATGTTGGCAACTCCTGCTTTGTATTGCTTATAAGCAATATTGAGTTTCTGGAAGGAGTCTTCGTGCCCCTGAGCCATTGTGTAGATGCCATCGTATTCGAAGAATGCGAGGTATTGATCCATAAGGTCCAATATCTCCAGATTCTGGTCTACCTCTTTCTTCTGAATACCCATGAAGCTGGCGATCTCATCGCGTGTGAACCCTGCATCTTCGAGATCCTTACATTTGAGATATTTCTCGATTGGGTTATAATCAACCTTGGCATCCTCTCCCATTTGGAATGAGGTTTCAAGTTGCAAGATGTCCCTCTTAGTAGCACTGTCCGGTAAAATCACTGCCTTGAAGAAAGAACATCTGTCTTTCTCTTCTTGGCTCGATTTCTTGTCGCGACGAATACGATTCATTAATGATGCTCGGCGGTTCCCGTCGATGATCATTCCGTCTGACGTTACAATACCAAAGTTAATCTGACCGTTTGCACGTAGGTTGTCCAGCGTTGCCTTGTTAGCTGATTCCTTAGATTGCCACAAGAAATCTTCGATGATCTTTGCATCTTCAGATTTCTCTGGATCTAATGTGTGACTTTGTTTCTCATAGGATTTAACAACACTACCCACACGTCCGTTATACGGGTTGTAGACAAGGTAGTCCAGGGGTATCTCGTACACATTGAAGCGCTGTGTAGAACCTCTGTACACAAGTTGGTGACCAGTTGCGTAAGGTGCACCTTCTTGTATTTTCTTTAATAGTTCTCGTCTGTCCTCTGCCTTCATGATGCCTATTTTATTATTTCTTTTAAGTCATTGAAATGATTGAGATTAATGCAGTAGTCGCTATAATCCCATACGTCTTTAAGATCTGCTTGCCTTCCCATCCATCCAGCTCCATCTATAATGACAATTTGCTTGGATTCTGGGTTCTTATTTTTGATGTAGTCACGGAGGTCCTTTACACTTCTCTTGAATATAGATTGTGTGTTAGACGTCGTAATGCTGAAGCTATATTTAATGTAGTAGCTTGGTAATTTATGGTCTCTTTTGACTATTTCGTAATTAACATTAATATCTCGAGTACCATTGCCAATGGGGTCTACATTACGGTTTCTGACCAGCTTGAAAGCATATAGATCGCAGATGTCATTTATTATGCTTTCAAGTTTATGGATATTGTTGTTTGATTGGTCATTATTGTATTTATTGTCGAAGTCCTTTCCAACGAGGAAGTCTATGAAGTCCTCATTGTTAAGACGGCACATTACTTTGTTATCTATGATAAAATGATCAAGCCTGTATGATGGTATCAGTTTCGCAAACAAGTCATTATTTGGGCCTTCAAGAAATAGTCTGCAAATGAGATCCATCATATCCCTATCTTCAAGCATGAATTTTCTGGTTGCAGATAGAGACCACTCTGTAGTGAATACCATACCCTTCCAGATGCGGAGAGTCGAAGTAACACGCTTGAAGTATTCCTCACTGATGCCGAGGATCACCAGAATGTCACCAAGAGCATCATTGTTATTTCGGATATATTGTTCAAGCCCCTCGCGAGTACCAATGCCGCTCATCTTAGTAATGATGTCATGTACTTTTGCGGCACGTAGCTTCTTATACTTTTCGTCAATTTCTTGATTAACGAAAAGCATGGTCATACTCTTGGTAAATTCAGTATAATCTATCTTCTTCATTTCGCCCCCTCCTTTATGGTTTTAAGAAGTTCGACAGCTATGGCTTTAATCACAGGAACACAAACAGAGTTGCCAAGTAAATCAAATGCAGTGGCCCTGCCGTTCTTTCTGCCCTCTAAATAACTCAGGTCATAATTGTTATATCCAAACAATTTCAGACCTTCGTTAATAGTCAGATGTCTTACGCCTGGTCCATCAACGACACCAACACGTTCCATGTCCATTGCTACCATTGTTGGAGCAACATCGTTAGGGTCTAAGAACTGGCTAAACTCGAAACTGAGTTTTCCGGTTACTATATTGTAGCCCTTTGGCTTTGTGGTATCAGGTTCTCTTATTGAACTAACATTCTGCCCTTGGTGAATATATATCTTTTTCTTTGGGTGTTCAAAAACCAAATATCCTTTGTCCACCAAATCATCAAGCATTTCTTGAAGGTTTGGTTTGTCGTAAAACGATTTAATTTGTTCAAGGGTTAATGGCATTCCGTCCATCCACTCAATGCCAATTATGTCTGCCCATTTCTTCTTACGCCTTTCTTTGAGCAATTCGTTGAGAAGCTTCTTTTGTTCTTTTGAGACTTTCCCCTTGGTTTCAATATCCCAACTGTGAATATTTCGGCTTCCACCTCTTTTATCTTTAAGACATTTGCCTTCTAATTGGGTAGGCTCATATCTCTTTAGCAAAGCTTTGGTTAGACGAGACGCTTCCGTAGGTAATCCGGATTCTTTGATATTCCCGAATGTCATTCTGCTCTTAGGCAAGTGGTCCAAATTTACAGTTCCTATAGTTTTGTCTACGCCTACTATGTAAACTCGCTTTCTTGACTGAGGAAGACCATATTCTGCAGAGTCTAATAACTTTACCGTAACATTGTACCCTGCCAAATCTAACTTCTTTACGATAGTGGATAAGGTCCTTCCGAACTTCTGCCCATTCTCCACTCCGCCATGCTTTAATAGACCTTCTACGTTTTCGAGAATAAAGCCTTTGGGTTTATGGCCATCATCAGTTAGTTCTTTGATGATTCTTTCAATCTCAAAGAAAAGTGTGCCTCTGGTGTCCATGAAGCCTAGGCCTTTGCCTGCTGCGCTAAACGGCTGGCAAGGGAACCCTCCCAAGATGATATCAATGCCATCTGGCATCATGTCAGAATGGATATCATAAACATTATTGTCTACTTTCTCGTTCGGGTATCTATGTTGTAAGGCCTCTATTGCAGCTGGTTTAATCTCAGAAGTAAGCACACATTGGCTTTCGTCGCCCAACTCTTGGGCGGCTTCTTCAAAGCCAATACGAATGCCACTTAATCCTGCAAAGAGGTCTATTATCTTATATGTCATTTGGTTATATTCTATATACTGAATTCATATGCCATTTCAAGAAGTCCGGATTTGGCCGGATCGTGACATCTCTTAAATTGAGCGTCTCACCATCGTATTTTTTGAAGTTGGCTGCATAGCCTCTTTCCATTTGGTGCGCTTTCAATTCATCGGATATATGGATCTTGTAATCTTGATCAATACCTATTAGCCCATCGAGATAAGCTTTAGCATAAAGAACAGTTAGGCACAGGCCGTTGTCAGCTTTCATGCTTTCTTCTTCGTTCTCAGCGAAAGGAATGATATGGCATCCCATTAAAACTTCAGGCACTTTTATTCCACTTACTGCACAATGTGATTTGTAATTATTGAGAACAATAGCTTGGAACTTGGTGTCAAACATTTCTTCTGATAGGTCATCCCACTGGGTGGTGTAAACATTCAGATTCTCTTCGGCTACTTTCTCAATCAATCTTTGTCGGCTTTGAATGGCTGCCCTTCTGAGTTTAGCTTTGTCGTTGGCAAACTCTTCCCAATATGGCATGCACTGCTTCCTGCCAGCTTCAAGTCCGACAATGTTGCGTGCTCTTAGCTCTGGGTCACAACTCATATAATTGCAAAGGCGCATAGAGGCTGATGAAGGAGTTCTGCCGATTAGTTGCGAGAGCTTCTTCACATCAGGATTTGTCTTACTAAATCTTGTATATGACATCCTGAAGTATAAATCCAAGGTGACAATAAATTCGTCTCTTGTCCAAGGTTTGTTTGCCATTAAGCTTATATTCCTTTGGGTAATAATTGTGGCAAATTTAATAAAAATAGAGCAAACAAACAAACTAACTAACTATTTTCTTTCAAATGTGCACTATCGTCCGTTGTGAGGTTCCCAAAAATGTTGTTCCTTTGCAACTGGAAACCGGTGGCAGGTCTGTTGTTCTGTACGAATATTCGTCGCTCCGAAGTGCACGATGGTGGAGCGTCCTTGCGAATGACTAACAACTGAACTGCCTGATGGCGCGGCATGGGTGCTGCACGAATCTTGGCTATAGTCTGGAGCTCGGCTCCGGTGACTGCCCCTGTACGGATCTCTCACCCATGGGCGCCGCCGGCTTCCTTTTTACATCACCCCACCTGCCCCGACGGGATAGATGTCGTGCTGGGGGAACTTCTCGCAGCCGATGTAGAGGGTGTCGAAGGCATTGGTGCCATCGGTGCGGTGCTCGAGCAGGTCCTCTTCCGACTCGGGGTCTTTCTCCTTTGACTTATTCTTGCGGAAGCCGTTGCGGCCACGCTCCACGCCAGCCGATTGGATGGCGAGGATGAGGTCGTCGTTGTTCGGTCGGTTGAAGAACGGCATGAGGCGCTGCTTGCTGGCGAAGCCCTGGTTGATGAGTAGGTATTTCTCGTCGTGGCGCATGGGGTTGCCGAGATAGACGTCGATGATCTCCCATCCGTGCCGCTCGAACTCATGCTTCACCACCCAGTGGAAGTCCTGGTCGTTGACGGCGTAGTTGCTACCGAGGGCTGTGGCGTCATAATAGAAGATGACGGTGTGGTTGTCGTGCGCTGCATAGTATCGGCAGAAGTCATCGACGAGTGCCGGCAGCTTCCGCTCATACTTCACGTAGAATGACTTCAGGACGTTCAGTCGGTTGCCGATGGGCTGGCCACATACAATCCAGTTGATGTTGGCATTGTAGTCCATGCCGATGCAGAGAGGAGCATCAGGGATGCGGTCGGCGTCGGCAAGGCAGCTGTCCAGCGTAGCGTCGGCAATGGAATTGCCGACCACGGTGGCGTCCGACGGGGCGCTGTGGTTCTGCTGGAAAGAGCGTGGCGTGATGCCGTCCGCCTCGAAGATCGAGGCGTAGCCGAGACTGTCGAGGTAAGCGAAGTCGGAGGCGTCGTACTTGTGATGCTCCTGCATCGACGAGTAGAAGCCGTCACGGCTGATGCCGAGTCGCTGGCAGAGGATGGACGTCTGGAACGTCTTTGGCGTGAGGTCACGCTTCATCTCGCGGATGTATTCCTCCCCGAGGAGCTGCAGGTTCTCGAGGGTGGAATACTCCTTGTAGTACACGGCGACAGACCGCATCTTGTTCAAAGAGCGGTCGAGCCATTTCAGATAGTCTTTGAGATAGGACGGAATGGGCTGGCGCTTGCGGCGGAGCTCGCTGATGCGCTGCTTCGTCTGCCAGATCTTGTAGATGGTGCCCTTGATGGTCTCGATGAGTTGCTTGTCCATCTTCTCCCGATAGTGCAGGAACCACGAGCCCTTTGTGGTCTGCGGCATATCGGAGAGGATCATCATCGAGTGGTTGAACGAGTGATGGCCGAAGAACGAGCGTATGCCGCCGTTTGCCGGCAGCGTCTCATCCTTCAGCTTGTTGTAGTCGATGAACTTTGCCTCGTCGATGAGGAGCCAGGAGAGCGTGAGCGAGTTGCTGGATCCCGGTCGGTCCTGCGAGATGATGATGGCGCAGGAACCGTTGTAAAATGTGATGACGTGCTCATAGTCCGATGGCTCGGTGATGGGTTCCTTGAACGACTTCGGCGGTTTGCGGCCAATGACATAGTGGATGCCATTGATGTAGCCCCACCGTTTCCACGCGGCGAAGAGCCCGGGAAGCGTGTTCGTCAAACCATGTTTGAAGGTCGGCACGACGATGCCTCCCGTGGAGCCAGGCATGCGCTGCATGTTGCGGAGCACGAAGGGCGAGGCGATGGAGTCGGTCTTGCCGGTGCGTCGGCCTGCTACGATGACGGTGGTGCGGGCGGCGATCAGTTGAGTGAGAAGCTGGGGTTTGTTGAAGTAGACAGAAGGACCTCCGGCCTCACCCCGCAGGCTTCCAGCCTGCTGCCCCTCTCCAAAGGGAGAGGGGTGGAGCGTCTGCTTGGCTTCGCTCCGCTCGCTACTCTTGGGTGTTGGCTTCTTGGTCTGCTTCATCGGTTATAGGCGTGAAGAGCTTGTCGAGATTGGTGTCGGCAGGCTCGTAGTCGATGTTGTCGGTGTCGGGGTGGTCGATGGAAAGCTCGTGGGTGAGCTTGCGGATGCGCTCGTCGATGTTCGGTATTGGCTTGATGTCGATGACCGTCGGATTCATGGTCGGGATGAACGGTTGCACCACAATCTCATCGTAGGGCACCGAGGTCTCATCCTCGATGTCGATGCGGTTGAACTTCGCATAGCTCGTGGCGGCACGCTCCATGGTCTTCGTGTCCTTGCGCTTCTTCGCCATCTGGTAGGTCTCGAGGATCATCTCGTTGTAGCGCCACCGGTGGTAGTCGCGTGACGTCTCAGCGAGGCCGGGGAGGAGCACCTTCACAATCTTCAGATCAGCGTAGGCAGTGACGAGCGAGATGCTGTAGCGCGCCTTGAACTCATCGACGAACTGGCGGTCCTTCATGTCCGGGAAGGCGATGCACCACGTCACCATGTCTCGCAGGCGGACAAGGTGGTCCACCTGCACGGCAGGGTACTTCTGTGCGAGTTCCTCTTTTGAGGTGTAGAGGTCGGTCTTGGCAAGTTCGATTATCGGGGTCATTTTCCAGTTAGGAGTTAGGAATTAGGAGTTAGGAGTTAAGCGGACGAGAGGGAGCTGCAGCAACTCCTAACTGCTAACTCCTAACTCTTAACTCACTCGTCGTCCTCCCTACACATAAAAATATTATGCGATATCTTGCGACGACCGTCGCACGATCTTGTGACGACCGTCGCACGATCTTGTGACGACCGTCGTACTATCTTGCGACGACCGTCGCACGATGTAATGCTTGCTTTTACTGTCCGTGTTACCGGCAATACCTTGTCCTGCATCCCCTGCCGTGTTGCCGGTCAGCATCCCCTACGGATCCACCGGACATACCATTAACACCTATCACCTACCACCTATCACCTATCACCTACCACCTATCA
>Ga0256406_1006823_pt1 | contig 11218 bp, 11 predicted proteins | sample RumenRJG_03DNA_FD_185986 | JGI IMG/M metagenome (GOLD analysis project Ga0256406, IMG submission 185986) | Bovine rumen microbial communities from Lethbridge, Alberta, Canada - RJG_03 | ecosystem: Host-associated > Mammals > Digestive system > Stomach > Rumen | place: Canada: Alberta | collected...
AAAAGGTGTATCAACATTTATACATAAACAATCTAGTTTTTCAGCTATTGTTTTAGCTAATCTTTTAGCGCTACCATGTTGCGTTTCATAAGTAACTATGCTTCTCATATTGCTCTTACATTAGTTTTCTAAACATTGATTCAAAATCTTCGAGTGTAGCATGCTTAGGATTGCCTGGGGCACAGGCATCAGCAGCAGCAGACTCGCATAAGAAAGTTAAATCTTCTTCACTTAATTTATCTAGTTTAGTTGGTATGCCAACATCAACAGATAGTTTTCTTACTTCTTCTATTGCGGCTTTACGATATTCTGCTTGTGACATACCATTAGTATCTACACCAAAAGCTTCTGCAATATCTTTAAACTTCTCGCCTGTATTTTCCTGATTGAATTCCATTACAATTGGAAGCATCATTGCACAAGCAACACCATGTGGAGTATCGTATACTGCGCCAAGTGTATGTGCCATTGAATGGGCAATACCTAAACCTACGTTAGAATAAGCCATGGCAGTAACATATTGAGCCAAAGCCATGCCTTCTCTACCATCAGGATCATTATCAACTGCTTTTCTTAAATTTTTCGCAATTAATTTAATTGCTTCTAAATTCAAAACATCTGATAATTCCCACGCAGCTGCAGTAGTATAACCCTCAATAGCGTGAGTAAGTGCATCCATACCTGTAGCCGCCGTTAAGCTTTTAGGCATTGTTGACATCATATCTGGATCAACTACAGCAATATCAGGAATATCATTAGGATCTACGCAAACAAATTTTCTTCTTTTTTCAACATCAGTAACAACATAATTAATAGTTGATTCAGCGCCGGTACATCCTGTTGTTGGAACAGCAATTGTAAAAACTGTTCTGTTTTTAGTTGGAGCTACTCCTTCTAAAGATCTAACATCATAATATTCTGGATTATTAACAATAATACCTATACCCTTGCCAGTGTCCATCGAAGAACCACCACCAATAGTAATCATAAAGTCTGCGCCAGATTCTTTATAAGCATCAACACCATGTTGAATATTTTCGATTGTTGGATTAGGTTTGATATCTGAATATACATAGTAATCAATACCGTTTTCTTTCAATAAATCCGTAACTTTATCAGTTACTTTAAATTTAATTAAATCTGGATCAGAGGCAACAAAAGCCTTTTTATATCCTCTGGCCTTTACTAGTCCTGGTATCTCTTTAATAGCTCCGTGGCCATGATATGAAATACCATTTAAAACAAAACGATTTACAGCCATAAATTATTTCTCCTTCTTTCTTAATTTAATTATATTGTATCTTGTCAATTGTTTAACAAATTATGCAGTAAAATATATTATATGAGTGCGTGTTGTGATTTACATTGTCATTCTATCTTTTCTGATGGTACTATGACACCTAGCGAATTAGTAAAACTTGCTGAAAAGCAAAACATTTCAGCGCTTGCTTTAACAGACCATAATACATCTTTAGGATTAAAAGAATTTATAGAAGCAGGAAAAAACAGCAGGGTTATAACTGTCCCTGGCTGTGAATTTACTTGTGAATGGAGAAAAAAAGAAATACATATTGTTGGTTTGTTTTTCCACGAACAATATTGGCAAGAAATTGAAGACTTTTTAGAATTAACTAAAATTGCTAAACACAACAGCAATATAAAATTAATCGAAAAACTTAATCAAGATGGCTATCATTTTACAATCGAAGAAGTCGAAGCCTTATCAGATGGAGAATTTAATCGATCTCATGTCGCAAGAGTACTAATGAATAAAGGCTATGTTAGTGATGTAAAAGAAGCCTTCAACACGCTACTAAAAGAAGGAAACGGATATTATTATCCAGCCAAAAGATTAACAACAGATGCGGTTATTCGTTTCATTAAAGTCTATGGTGCGGTAGCGATAATGGCTCATCCTTTATTAAATTTAACAGTAAGTGAATTAATGGAGTTTTTACCAGAAGCAAAAGCTGTAGGTTTAGATGCAATAGAAACAAATTATACTGAATTTGATGAGGAAATGACGCATACCGCTATATCGCTTGCTGAAAAATTTGATCTACTACAAAGTGGTGGATCAGATTTTCATGGCATAACAAAACCCGGCATTGATTTAGGTGTAGGCAGAGGAAACTTATTTGTTCCTTTTACATTTTATAAAAATCTATTACGTCTAGTTGATTAAAACAATATTTATTCTAATTCTTTTAGTTTATTAATAACGATTTCTTTAGCTCTTTTGTATTTTTCTAATCTTAGTAAATCTTCTTCTTTAATATTGCTAATTCTATTTAAATCCATATTCATTGTTAAATCAGCAAGTTTTACTTTTAAAGCAATAGGAGAATTAATATTATTAAGATAATCAAAATAATCAACGTTTTTATCATGTGTCAATTGTTTAATAGCTTCAATAATTTCTGGATCAAAATCCTTTTCTAAATCTTGAACAGTAACTCTACCTTCACCATCTTCTATAGCATCATGAAGTAAAGCTGCAATCTTTTCTGCATTGCATTTGCATTGCAAAGCAACTAATATTGGATGAAATATATAATCTACACCAGCTTTATCAACTTGCCCTTTATGTGCTAATTGTGCATACTTTAATGCTTTGCTTAATTGTTCGTAATTATCTAACATTCGCGTACCTCAAAAGAAAATAAGTAATCCTTACGGACTACTTATTAATTTATTTTTTATAATTTTCCCACATTTTATCAGTGGCGTTTTTAACTAAACTTTCAATTTCCTCAACTAGTTTTGGATCCCAATTTTCTGGATAATCTCTTAAGAAAGTAGTTCTATCTGGCATATTATTAAAAGTGCCAATTGGAATATAATAAGTCTTATCAAATTGTTTAACTGTGATAGTATCTGGTTTATCGGTATGTTCTCTTAAATAAGGCATATCGTCACAACCATAATCATGAATCATTACTAATTCAGGAGTCATATGTGCAACGCTATCACCGGGATTAGTAGGATCAAATCTTTCACGATTCTTTCTCTTTGATTCTTCTGGTGTTACTTCAATATATAAAATAGCGGCTTTTTCTAATATTTCTGGACAGAAATGTCTTAATGTATATTGATAACCAAATGGATCAGCTAAAGGTAAACTAGCACCCTCTGCTCCGCCTCTTGCCATTTCAACAATAATAGTTTTGTTTTCTAATGTATCAGGATATTGAGCATGTTTTTCATCAAGCAATTTACGACACTCATCTTCTAATTTAACAGCAAGTTTCTTTCTAACATCCTCAGGTAAATAAGTTAATCTTGGATTAATACCAACCTTTAAAGAAGCATTTTCAAATCTTTGGAATAAATATTCAGCAGCGCTATCACAGCTAACAACATTTCTATTAATCAAATCATAATAATCTTCATTTAATAAAGTAGCTAAAGTACCCCAGTCTCTACCGTCGATAAAAGAATCTTCGCCTGGATAATAAATTCTTTCTAATCCCATATCCATTAATTCTTCATCAATTCTTCTCATCATAAATACGTATGGAAAGTCATCTAATTGAAGATTATCTCCTATATGAAACTCTTTACTTAAACGCTCAGCTCCAATATTAGCCATATAACGTCTAACTTCGCTCTTACCGCTTGCTGGCAAGGCAAATAATAATACAACATCAAATAAATTATTACTCATGTTATCCTCCATAACTACTATAATTTTAACAAATTATCTACCCTTAAAAAATCCCTTATTTTAAGAAAATAAAAGAATTCTTAAAATGATTTCAACTCCATCCTCAATAATTTCTAAACAAGTATTTTCAACCTGCTTTTTCTTTTGATCATAATAAATATCTCTACAATATATCGTATTAAACCGCTTATTAAAATCTTCATGCAATTTAAAAACCAAATTACTATATTTTTCAATATCTTCATCAGCATTATCTCTACCATGTATATAAGAAATAATCATAATACCCGCTTCAATAATTCCACAACGATCACGATATCCACCACCGCCGCCTCTAAATCCACAAGCACACCTTAAAACATCATCGTTCATCTTAAGATCTAGTACGTCATTAACACTTCTAATGATACTTTCTGAGCAATGATAACCCTGTAATTTATATTGTTTTGCCAATTTTCTTGCTTCAACAATTATTAATTCATTATCCATACTTTAATTGTATATTGTTTTAATAAAAACATTAGATATTACAGCATTTTTAACAATATTGTTATATTAATCTAAAAATATTTATACCTATCAAAATCACTTTTTGCTTTTTTTCGATCGAATAATAGGTATGTTTTGCCGTTTTTTTCATCGAATAATAGGCAAAACTATTAAATTCTATTTTATCTACGCTTATGAAACAGCAATTTTCCCACGCTAGATTTTATAGTTCCATATAAAAACCACCTGTTTTTAACAGGCGGCTATTATAATCGTTTTATAAATATTAAGATCTTCCTCTAGCAAGTCTTGCACGAATCTTAGTTGAGATATATTCAATAACAATAACAAGCGCAACCAAGCAGATAACAAACGCACCAACTCTATTCCATCTAGCATTAGCTATAGCATCTGTTAATGGGAAGCCAATACCACCAGCACCAACAATACCTAATATTGTTGCATCCTTTAAGTTAATATCAAATCTATATATAGCAGTTGATATAAAGCTTGCGCTTAATTGTGGTATAACACCTACTCTGATCTTTTCAAATGTGTTACAACCTGCAGCATCTAATGCTTCAAGAACACCAGTATCTAGGTTTTCAATGGCTGTAATATACATCTTAGATACCATACCAATTGAACATATTGACTGAGTAATAACACCACAGAATGGACCAGGACCAGTAACTCTTATCCAAATTAATGCCCATACTAATGAAGGTATTGTTCTGATAAGCATTGTAATTGATCTAAAGATTAATGATACCCATCTAGGTACGATATTGGTTGCTGAAAGGAAAGCAAAAGGTATTGCTAAAATAGAGCCAATTAAAGTACCTAAGAAAGCAATAGAAATTGTTTCTAAAAGCAACATCGGTATACCCTTAGAAGTAAGATTAAACAACAATAAAGTTTCCGGATGGGTTATACCATATACGATTGCTCTAGCAACATTTACACCTTTTTCTGTAATTCCTTGGAAATTAGATCCTGTATTACCCCAGATAACTAAGGCCAATATAACAAAAAAGATCATCATTCTCTTCCAGAAATTATTAGGTTCTGCAGAGAGCTTTTCTAAGACATTAGGACTATATGTGTGTTCACTCATGTTATCGCCCTCCTTAGACTATCTTAGAACGAATATAATCGTTCATTAGATCAATTGCCATAACAACCACAAAGATTGTTAATAAAATCATACCAACATCGTTATATTGTCTTAAACCAACTCTTTCGCTGATTAATAAACCTAAACCACCAGCTCCAACATAACCTAAGATACTAGAGTTTCTGACATTCAATTCAAAACAATATAAGCAGTTATCAAAAAATTGCGGAAGAATCTGTGGTAGACAAGCTGTCCAGAATGATTCTAATGTATTAGCACCAAATGACGTCATTGCTTCATACGGTCCCATATCAATTGTTTCAATATTTTCATATAACATCTTAGCTACAATACCAAACGTGAAGAAGGCAATAGCCAAAGACCCGGCAAAGGTACCCAAACCAAATACCAAAACAAAGAAATAAGCATAAACAATTGCTGGTAAAGATCTAATTACCGAAATAATAAATCTTATAGCTAATAAAGTAGGTCTATTCTTGTTTATATTACTTGAAGCAAGAATAGAAAATGGTAAAGCAAGCACACAACCAATTACTGTACCAACAATTGACATCTTGATTGTTCCAACAAGAGCCGGAACTACTTTAGGGAAGAATTGAAAATTAGGATTAAAAATTCTACCTAGGATAACTGTCAATTGTCCTGCTCTTTTAATCAGAGTTTCAAAATTAAAACCTGTAGAATTGGCCGCAACAATAATCGCAATTATTAATACCGCTAAAATAAAAGGCATTCTACTTCTAGGTCTAGAAACGCTATGACCATTATCTAAAACAATTTCTTCTGGTTTAATTATTCTATCGAATAATGGTGTATTATTGTATTTATTTTTTCTTTTAGAAATATTCAGTAATTGTTGGTCGCGTTTTATTCTATCTTTATCGCGATGTCTAGTCATTATTAATCACCATACCTTCAATTTCGATCTTATCTGTAGATTTAGGAACAGCATTACCCATATAAACTAGATTCAATACTTCTTGTGTTACTTCGCTAGCTGGACCATCATATACAATTTCACCAGCTCTGATACCTATAACTCTTGTTGCATATTTTAATGCTAAGTCAACGTGGTGAATATTAATTAAAATTGAAATATTCATTTCACGATTAATTCTAGCAAAGTCAGACATAACAACGTCCGCAATGATTGGGTCTAAAGATGCAACAGGTTCATCAGCTAAGATAATAGATGGATTCTGGTTAACTGTTCTAGCCAAAGCAACTCTTTGCATCTGACCACCAGATAATTCATCACATCTGTTATAAGCTTTTTCTAAAATATTAACTTTATCTAAAGCTTCAAGTGCTCTTAACTTTTGTTCTTGTGAATAAATACCAAATAACGTTTTATACCATGGCATATCAGGTACATTACTTGATAAAACGTTTTTAATTACTGTTGAACGAGAAACAAGGTTGAAAGATTGGAAAATCATACCAATTTTTCTTCTAAACTTTCTAAGCTCTTTACCTTTTAAACTCATAACATCTGTACCATCAACAATCAATTGACCATCAGTAATATCAATCATTCTGTTAATTGTACGAATCAAAGTAGATTTACCAGCGCCAGATAAACCAATAATCGCTAAAAACTCACCTTGTTCGATATTTAAGTTGATATGTTTTAAACCTTTGGTACCATTAGGATAAGTTTTCGATACATCTTTAAACTCAATCATTATATATGTCCCCCTATTTTGAAAAAAAGAGGATGGCTATAAAAAGTCCATCCTCCATTTAATAAAATCCCTAAATTCTTAGTTTCCTGAAGTTAAAGCTAAAGCAGCTCTAGTTCCATCATAATCAGAATCTTTAGCAGGTAAGTAACCTTCGTGAGTATAGATAGCGATGATTTCTCTACCCTTATCAGTACCAGCGATTTCAATCATTGAATCTTGGAATGCTTTAATGAATTCTGGATTATAGATTTCAGGTTTTGCTTTTGTGATAGAAATAGTATCGTTGTAGATGTTTGGAGCAACACCGATTACGTTACATTCTTCCCAGATAGAAGCTTCTCTACCCCAACCAGCACCTTTAGAAGTTGTTTTGTCAGCTGGAGTTTCCCAGTCTTCTTCATAGTCTGTACGACCATCAGCGTAGCAAACAGTGATATCTACTTGTTCAGCAGCTAATTTTTGGAATGAACCAGCATAGTTGTCTTGAATTGTATGTTCTAAGTCAGTTAACTTCTTACCATCATAGTGTTCCATTAACCACATAGTTGGATATGTGTAACCAGCATTAGAAGTAACGTTAGAAGAAATGCACCAAGTAGCGCTATTTAAATCTTCCCAAGTTAATTCTTCACCAGCATTAACTTTAGCAGCTAATTCTTGTCCCTTTGGAGATGGACCAGCATAGATTAAAGCTTTGTAGTAAGAAACTTGATCGCCAGATCTTTCAGTTTTGTTTTCTAAACCGTTCCAGTCTTTAGGATCCATTGAGTCATTTGATAAACCAGCACGAGTAGCTGTTAAGATAACATCAACTTCATCAGAGTATGTGCAATAAGTACCAGAAGGTAACCAAGCTAAGTCAACAGAACCAGCTGATAATGCTTCACCAGCAGCTTCGAATGAGCTAGAAACGTCGATTGTTACATTGTCAACTTTGTAACCACGTTTAGCTAATTGTTCGATTAATAAATCACCTAAACCATCAGTAGTAGTGATGATTTCTTCAGCAGGTCTAGAAGGAACGAATTGTAAGTGTAAGTCACCTAATTCAATAACGCCTTCACCAGCTTCTTCTGCGCCGCCTTCAGCTGGAGTTTCACCACCGCCTGAGTTCTTGTTTGAACATGAAGCAAGAGTGAAAACCATTAATGCAGCAAGTAAGATTGTTAATAACTTCTTCATTTTTCTCTCCTTTTTAATAAGTGTTAATATAACACATCATTATATTATCATTTTTATATGTTTGTGAATACCTAAAACTTCTTTTTTTTAATAAAAATTTCTATTTATTTTCATGATTGTATTTTCATTAGAAAAATAATCTTACTTGTCTATAAATTCACAAGATAAAAACGCTCTAAAACGCCTATTTTACTAGCTTTTAGAAAGATTAATACAAATATTTATCTCTAAATGCATCTAATTGATTTTTATCAATATTAAATTGCTCAATTATATAATCATCATAATTATCATATCTATCTTTGATGGAGTTCATCATAACATCAAAAATATCTTCATAAACCCCATAAAGAATTGTAGTTAAAACATGTAATTCGGGATAATCGTTAACTCTATCAGCAATTTTAGCTAGCTTTTCTTCAAGTATTTCCTTAAGAAAAACATTACTCAGGAAATAGTCTTTTTTGATTTCATCTTCTTTAACATTTAAAGCTAACAACAAAATAATCGCGGCCGCTCCTGTTCTATCTTTACCAGCAGCACAATGAAAATAAATTGGTACATTATCATCAAATATTTCTTTCATCATAATCTGATAAGCCTTATTATCTAAAAGAATATTCTGATAATGATTGATAATTTTATCTATCTGCTGCTTACCTTCTCCACCAACCTGAGACATACCTGAAGGTGACCAATCAATATCGTTTTCTAAACCACTATGTTCAATATGATTAATATCTTCAATTATTGGATCAGGATGTAAAGATGTTTCTCTTGAGCTTCGAATATCCATAATAGTCTTAATACCTAATTTTTTAAATTCATTTAATTCATTTTCATTAAAGAAATCTAAACCAGCACCACGAAAAAAATAACCCGGCTTAACCCTTCTTCCATCATTTGTTTCATAAGTACCTAGGTCTCTAAAATTTAATTTATCTCTAAATCTTGCGTCTATACTCATTATTTTTCCTCTTTACAACCACCATTATTTTATCATAGTATAAAATCTTAAAAAGTAAGGAGGCGCTATGGCTAAAACAATTAAAATATTATCTACTTCTGATGTGCATGGTACTATCTTTCCCTATCGTTATGCTGATCTTAAAGAAATGAATCATGGATTTGCCAGATTAAAGACACTGATTGATTCTTTAAGAGATGAAAATACTATTTTAATTGATAATGGTGATACCATTGAAGGTACTCCTTTTACAAATTATCACTATAATAATTTTCCTGATCAGGTATGCGAAGTTTCTACAGTCATGAAAATGATGAAATATGATTATGTCAATGTTGGTAATCATGATTTTAATTATGGCGAAGAAGCCTTATTTACACATTTAAAAGAAACTAATGCGCTTTGCTTAACAGCAAACGTTTTATATAAAGGTAAACAACTTGGTCCAGACTACATCATTAAAGAATTTGATAATAAAAAATTAGCGCTGTTTGCACTTACTACCCAAGCCATCCCAAACTGGGAAAAGCCTCAAAACATTAAAAACTTTGAATTTTTAGATGCTTTTGAAACAGCAAAAAGAATTCTAGATGAATTAAAAGGAAAGGTAGATTATGTTGTCTGCATTTATCATGCCGGCTTTGAATATAATGTTGAAACTAACGAGCCGTCAGAAAAATTAACAGGAGAAAACCAAGCATATAAAATACTAAAAGAATTAGGCGGAATTGATGCTATGATCCTAGGGCACCAACATCGTAAAGAAATCGGTGAAACACTTGGTGCTGTATATACTCAACCAGCTTTTGATGGTGCTTTCTTATCTTGTATCGAAATAAATTTAGAAACAAACAAAATACAAGCACAATTGATACCTGTTGAAAGTGCACCTGATCAAGAAATTATTAATTTAGCATCAGAAAAAGAAAAACTCGTTCAAAAACAGTTAAATTCTCCACTAGGTTATACACCAATGGACTTGATTGTTCATGACGAATATAATGATCGATTACATAAATCACAACTAGTAACACTAATCAACAAAGCACAACTAGCTAAAACTAAAGCAGATATATCCGGTACCGCCATATTTTTAGCAGCCAAGGGTTTTACTGGTGATATTACCATGCGTGATATTGTAACAACTTATTTCTTTCCAAATACACTGGTTGTTAAAAAGATAAATGGAAAAGTATTAAAAGAGTATTTAGAAAAATGTGCTGATTTCTGGATTATTAAAGACAACAAAATAATCATTAATCCACTATATGATTTTCCAACCGTTCAATATCATAACTATGATATGTTAGATGGAATAGAATATACCATTAAAGTATCTAATCCTTATGGATCTAGAATCATCTCTTTAACAAGAAACAATCAAGAAATTAAAGAAGATGATGAATTTTCTCTTGTTATAAACAATTATCGCTCAACGGGTGGTGGTGATTTTGATATGCTTAAAGACTTAGAAATCATTAAAGAATATCAGGAAACAACAATCTCGGTAATTGCCGATTATATAAAAGAAGAAAAAACAATTGATTTCAAGCCGATAAACAATATCAAAGTGATTATCTAAAACTACATGATATTAAATAAATTCACAATATCAATTCTTGATGAAGAAGATGTTTTCTTTAGAATGTTTGAAATATGAAAACGCACAGTATTTTTCGAAATAAATAATTTTTGACCAATCTCTTGATCAGATAAACCCTGACTTAAACAAGAAACTATTTCCATTTCTCTAGATGTTAATTCATATTTATCCGCAAAAGTCGCAAGTCTTTTTTCTCTAGAAATAGGCATAGCATATTGTCCTCTTTGGAATAAAGAAAATAATATCAATAACGGAATAAAACAAATTGAAGAAAAAATTAGTTTAATGATATTGGGAACATTACTACTCATTATGATTAAAGACATAATTGCTTCAACTAATCTTGATATCAATAAACCCAAACAAGAAACAACTGAATATTTCTTATCTTTTTCTGATAAAAAGATAAAGGCACTAATATAATAAACTGTTAAAAAGCCTCTGAAGAAATAACTTAAAGACAGTACCCCCGTATTAGTCATTCCCT
>Ga0256406_1006824_pt1 | contig 11217 bp, 8 predicted proteins | sample RumenRJG_03DNA_FD_185986 | JGI IMG/M metagenome (GOLD analysis project Ga0256406, IMG submission 185986) | Bovine rumen microbial communities from Lethbridge, Alberta, Canada - RJG_03 | ecosystem: Host-associated > Mammals > Digestive system > Stomach > Rumen | place: Canada: Alberta | collected...
CGGAAAGCGCTTATGAGCTCGGTATTCAGTGTTCTCATTGTTAAAACAGGACTCCAAGTAAACCGGGGCTATGATAGTACCATTCCGGCGCATCCTCAATGATTATCGGAGTCCTGCCGGGCTGAAAATGCCTCATGCGCGTCTCTCCGTGCTGCCGTCCGGGCTGGTTTGCATATAGCTATGCATATAGCCGGTGCTGCATGCCGGTGTGCTGGCATTTATGAATGTCAGCCGGTGAGAGCCTGCCGGAAAGGCCCGCATGGATGGATGATAGAAAATTAATGCTCAGAAAATAATCAATATTTAATTTATAGAAGTTAGTTGTATGTCACATAATAAATGAATAATATTTGACCATTTTTTTAGGGTGATTTATCCTCGCATTCTAGGGATTTTACATGATTATGAAAATACAGCGTTTATGAAGAAACCAAGGCTTGTTTCCTCTTCGCTGAAGGCATTGTGGTCAGAGATATTTTGACTTGGAGTGGCAGATGAAAGCATTAACGGAGAGGCGTATACGCTCTCCTGAATCCGTTTCGGCAGCCGGATTTACATTAATAGAAATTATGACAGCGCTGATTGTTGTCGGCGTTCTCGCTACAGTGGCTTTTCATTCTTATTCCAGATACAAGGAGAGCAGCCAGTTCGAGACATATTCCTATAACATGGTGCTGGGGCTCAACAGGGCACGGGCCGAGGCTCAGGCTCTCTCCAGGAAGGTCAGGCTCTGCGCAGGATTCAGGACCATGGTTGATGACCTCGGGAATCCCCAGAAAAAAGCAGAAAATGCCCAATGGACTGCCCAATGGACACAGTGCAAGGTTGAAGACAGTGACTGGAGATTCGGCTGGTATCTCGTATCACGCACTCCCCACGGCGGTTACGTGCCTGAGGTGGTTGAGATGAAGCCCATGGCCGGCAGGTACCCGATGAAGGCAACAGGCGGAGCACTGGGCTTCACATTCTCATCCAACGGCAACATAGAAAGCATTGATTCCAGTGCTGACTCTAATGCAGGAAGCCAGACTGTGCTTGTCGGAGCAGTCAGCGTAAAGAACTCGGTCTGCAAGTTTGTCTATGCCCAGACTATGGGAGACATAGTGCGAGGGGAATGCGAGCTTGGCACCTGCGACAATGCCAGCATCGCCGTACACGGGAGTTCGGAACCGGTTGATGCCTCAGAGGTCTGCCCGGAGATTTAGAATATGAAAAAGTCGTTAAACAATAAATCTTTTGTGAATTTCAGCAGTCTGTCATCCGAAAGGGGATTCAACCTGATTGAAGTTCTTGTTGCAATGATGCTCATTTCGATGGCGCTGTTTGCCATCTGCTCGGTGCTTGTTTTCAGCTCCAGCACTATGCATTCAGTCAGAAAGGAGACTTCTGTCACCCAGGGGCTCGGAGCACTTGAACAGATGCTTTCGTCACAGAACGATGCGCTGGTGCTCATCGCGCGCCATGGCAACATTTCTGACGCTGCGCAGCAGGATGCTTTTACCGTATACAACAGCTCTTGCGGATCCGATATAAGCAACAGCGCCGAGAATCAAAACGCCTACGGAACTGCCGCCATTGCTGAGATTAAGAATGTTCTGAAGACGTGGTTTAACCTGGTCCAGAGCGGAAATCCTGATGCGAAGCTGGCCTTTTCCGTAACGGTAACACCGACGTTGCTCCGCACCCTGGCGGGGAATGTGATTCCGGGTACTCCGAATTACAAAAAGGCCTGGGGGCCTCTGGTCGTTGATGCCGTTCTCGTCCAGTCTGTCAACGGGGAGTGCCCTGCGCTTTCCAATGGGGTTGTCAGCGATACGCAGCTTAATAACATTTCAGCTGCAATAAAATCAGAAGCCCTGGGCGACGGAAGCTCTGCCGGACAGGGGGCGGGAGGCTCGGGAAACCAGGCCGGTTTTGACTATCAGAAGTCCAGAATAGTGATTGAATACGAGTATTGAGGCAGCCTGATGAACACAAGAATGAATATGAGGACATCTCAGAACGGCTTCACCATAGTTGAGCTGCTTATTGCGCTTGGAATTGCGCTTATCATTGTCCTGGGACTGTATGCCTTCCTGGTCGATACACAGAGGTCATACCTGAATGTGGCCAGCAATGATCAGAACAACAGACGCTCAAAGAATGCCGCAACAGTCACACAGAACTTTCTGCAGCAGGCAGGCTTCGTCAATTATCTTAATCTCTACAAGGGCAAAGGCCTCGATAACGGCGGCTCGTCAGTCTGCAATGGCAATTGGACCTATCTCTGTATTGTCAACACAGGCGATCAGCAGTCAGATGTCTATATAAGGTATTACGGCTCAAGCAATAAAGATTCCTACCCGCAGCAGAACTTCCAGGCAGGTGAGAGCCTTGTAAATTCAGGCGGTGATCCTGATGAGCCGGACAAGAGAATGTATGACTGCTCCGGAAGGTTCATCGGAAACGAGCACATTGTTACTGAGAGGCTTTACCTTGACGGCAGCAGCCTTTACTGCGAGATTGTTGAGGACAGCTGCCCGGGCTGCACCTCCACGGAAAAGCTTACCGGCAAAACTTATCTTATTGAACGCAATATCGAGAGGTTTGTGGCCTTCGGTGCTGAATGTGAGGATGAGAAAGCAGCCGACAGCCCGGACGGCACAGTACTCATGAGAAGGAAGTGCACAGTCGAAGCACCTTTCCAGATCTCGGACTGGAATCTTGTAGGTGCTGTGAAGTTCGTCCTGGTGCAGGCCGAGGAGTCAGGTCAGAAAGTTATAAAGCCGTCTGAGGGAGAGAAATTCGAACTGTCGGATATCCCCGGCGCAGAGATGACCTATCAGGCGCCTGCAGACTCCAAGGTCAGAAAAATGCTTGGCGGAACGGTTTATCTGAGGAACTATCTGAGGAACAAGTGATGAGAAAACAGAAAGGTATAGCCCTCGTTGCCGCCCTGGGCGTTATTATTGTCGTAGGTATCATCAGTGCGTTCGTCTGCCGCGTTGCTGTGGTCAGCAATAAGGTGGCAAACCGCGGCGGCATAACTCTAGAGAGCCGCTCGAATGCAGAATCAGCAATGAATGCCGGGTATATGGCGCTCTCTAAAAGAATCGACCAGATAGAGACAGCGGCGGATGCCACGAAGCCGGATGATATTATTTACGATAAAAAGCAGTACTGCAGCGGAAGCAACCGGGAGACCTGCCTCTGGTGGCAGTACGATACTGACAGCAATGTACGGGACAAGTCCGCGACCGGGGATAAATTCAACGGCTGGATTTCGGATAAGGAAGACAACTCGGGTGACTGGCACGTGTTTGACCTCGCCGATACCATAAAGGATATAAAGGGGAATCCTCTGTTTAAGGAAGGTGAGGCTCTTTACCGTATCGAGATGGTTGACGGCCACCCCAAGCAGAATGCCTCTGACGTCATCTGCAAGCAGTGGTTCAGGATTACCTCACGCGGGCTTGGCTACGGCGGCAGCAGGAGCTACATTCAGGCACGGGTAAGGGTTCCATGGGCTTGCGATCAATCATCTGCTGACGTAAGCAAGGGGATACTGGATGAAGAGTCTGAGACAAAGCAGTTTTAACGGAAAGAACGGCAGTTGGACATGAAAGATAAAATTTTCAAAATGCGATCTGGCAGAGGCTTTACCCTCCTTGAGGTTCTGGGCGTTGCCACGATGGTGTCAATACTTGTTCTGATTTCGATTCCTGCCTATGGCAAGTACGCAGCCCAGGCCATGCGTGCGAACATGCAGACCGAGATGTACCGCCTGCAGCAGCAGGAGGAAAGGTACTTTTCCCAGAAAAAGGCGTATTTTGCAGGTGTTTCATATGTGAAGGGCAAGTGGGCGGCGCATTACCAGCTCTGTGCCGTCGGCCTTGACAGCCGCTCTGTCAGGCCTTCATCCTGCGATGATGCCGGAGACGGGGAGTACAGCTATTACGCCATCCTGGCTATTCCCACGAGCCAGAGGCAGAAGTCGGATGGCTGCGGGATGCTTCTTCTCGGCGGTGCTGGTGAGAAGCTGGTGAAAGACGAAAGTGACAGTGAATGGAAAGTATCCGGAAATTGTTGGTAAGGTGCATAGTATGAAATTCAAACTTAGGAAATGCATTGCCGCATCTGTTGCGGTTATGGCTGTTGCTGCCGTTCAGTCGGTTTATGTCTCGGCAAGTGCTGCTCCCGGAACTACAGACATTCCGATTTCAGACAAGCCGCTCTTCATCGGAGCAAACAGCCTCCCTGTGCTCGTAATGCTTGTGCTCAGCCGTGATCACTCGATGTATTCCGAGGCGTATACCGATGCGTCAGATGTCGACGGCGACGGCAAGCTCGATTATTACTTCAAGCCTGAGATCAATTACTACGGTCTTTTCAGGTCTGACGTATGCTATCAGTACAAGTCAGGCGTTTTCGAGCCCAAGAAGGCCGCCGAGGTAGGTAAGTCCAACGGAGGGCTCTTCAGCTACTGCGACGGCACCACATGGAACGGAAACTTCCTCAATTATGTGACAACCTCAAGAATGGATGCCGTCAAGAAGGTGGTTATGGGCGGCGAGCGCGTCAGCCTTACCGGCGATCAGTCGGTCATCCGCCATTCATGGATCCCGTATGATGCTCACAGCTGGGGAAAGAGCTTTGTAAACGACTATTACACCAGCGAGAAGGGATATAACCCTGCGGTCAAGGTAAACAATTTTGTCCCGAGCAGCGAGCTGAGCATCGGCCAGGGCTCTGACAGCTTCGGCGGCGCCTTCTTCGGCGTGAAGAACTATGATGTCATGATCGGCATTCCTCAGACGATGAAAATCGGCTCCATGGATGAGTACGGCAGCAAGAGCAGCGATACCGATAGAACGGCGTACATGAACAAGCACGCCTGGATTTGGAACTGGGCGAGCCGTGAAAGCGGAGACGGAATTCTCGAAGGGAAGGCAGACGGGGCGTCAGGTACTTACAATATTTCCTCAAAAGGCTATACGGTGCAGGTCAGGCCGTGTGTTGATGATGAGGAGCTGCGTGACAAGGCTGCCTGCCGCAAATATACCGACAAGTCTGGGAATTCAGTATATATGCCCTCCGGCCTTATCCAGCAGAGGATAGCGCAGGGCGCACCTGATTTCGGTCTGATCACTTCCGGCTTCGAAGGCGGAAGAAATATCGGCAAGGGCTATATCAGGGGACGCATGCATGATGCGTCAACCGAGATAGATCCCGAGACAGGAAGGATTCTTATTAAACAGCAGGACTGCTCAAGCGGCGGATACTGCGATGTTCTTCCGACCATAAACATGCTCGGCGCCGGTTATTTCGACAATGAGCGGAGCCTGTACTGGGACAGCTGCAAAAATAACAGATCCAGCAAGTTCTACATGGGCGAGACCTGCCCGATGTGGGGCAACCCTATAGGTGCCATGCTTTATGAGAGCTACAAGTATTTCAACGGCGAAGCTGGCAGCACGCAGGCCGCTGACACTCTCAAGCATAAAGTCAGCAAGAACGGCAGCACTGTAAGCACACAGATCGGCTATGCAAAGGATGTATCTGACCCGTGGAAGAACTACAACAAGAACTGCCAGAATGCAATAAACCTGGTGCTGAGCAGTGAGGACAACTCATTCGACGAGACTTACAGTAAGAAGCATACCAGAACTGCTGACACCCAGAAGCTGCTTCAAGACATAACCTCTATGGAGTTGAAAAACCCCAACAGCATGCTCAAGCTCAGCTCCAGCAAGAAGTTCGTAGTCGGCGGCATATACAACAAGGATTACGGCTGGAAAGGGGGCAACACGACAGCCAAGTGGGCGGATCTCCCCACCCTCAAGCCTGTAACAGGCCTTCAGGATGTGTGGGGAATTGCTCCTATCGGTTCAGAGGCAGAGGGTACCTACTTCGCGGCGGCGGCGGCTTACTCAGGCGTGAACAAGCAGATTAAGGGCACCAAGAACTACCTTAAGACCTCGGTTGTCGCCATGGCGCCAAGCCTTCCCCGCTTCAAGATTAAAAATGCAAAAGGCCAGATGGAAATCGTTCCCGTATGCGTGACTCCGAACGGCAACAGAAATGCGAATGAGTATAACATACCATACCTCCAGGTTTGTGCTCCAGTTGATTTCTACATGGACTACATACATTACGATGACCATTCAAATCCGGTTGACATGTCTTTCCGTATCAATTTCGAGGATACCGAGAGCGGAAAGGACTACGATGAGGATGTCATCGTACAGTACCATATGTGGTTTGACAACAAGGATCCCGCCAAGGCCTATGTAAGCGTCAGGGGCTTCTACTCAGACGGCTATGCCCCGCAGCACTTCGGGTATACTGTTACGGGCGTCCAGAATCCTGACACGTTCATCGACATGGCGAAGTCAACCAACGGCGACAGAGGAAGGCTGCAGGAGTTCAACCTTATCCATGACAGCAATCTGGATCAGGCTACCAACAAGGACTACGGCTATGACACTCCTGTAATCGTCAGGGAGTCGTTCAACGGCAAGCTTCTCTACCAGAACCGTGATTTCGATTACGACGGCACAAAGCGCAAGGCAGATGAATTTCCCACCTGGGGAAATCAGCGTAATGTTGCCCTCTGCAGATCCTATAGTGAAGTGCAGCAGGGTCTCATACCCCTTATCAGGGGAAAGCACTCTGATCCGGTCAAGTGCATGCCTGAGGTAATCCGCACGTTCAAGGTCACCGGGGATGCGGATCCCGCGTTCCTCGAGCCTCCTGTCCTTCTTGCCGCAAGGTACGGACAGGATAAGGATCCTGACTATTCTTCTGAAAAGCTCAACATAACCACTGGTTTCTACGAGCCGAAGAATTATTTCTATGTAAGCAACGCGTCAACCCTTGCCTCCCAGATCGACAAGGCTCTCTCGGAAATCAGGAAGGACACCGCAAAGCATGTCGGATCATCCGCAGCGTTCTCCAGCAACGATCTGTCCGGCAGGAAGGCCAGCTATTACCGCGCTAACTTCGAGGAGGCTTACTGGACCGGAGATATTGTCAGCTACAAGGTAGTCAACGGCGTCATATTTGCCGGTGATAAGTACATCAACTGGAAGGCCGGTGAGCAGCTTGCCCAGCAGTATCCTGCCGACAAGACCTCGTCGGTAGAAGACAGGCGCAATATCTTTATTACTGACAAGGACGGCAATCTGCACCTCTTCAGGGTGTGCGACGGCGGTGCGAATGCCGACAACAGCCTTCGCTGCATGGATGATGAGAGCTATGCGGCCATAACCGCAAGGCTCCGCACCGAGTACGCGTTCACCGCAGGCTCTGATGCCGAGATTGACGCTGCAAAAGAGTTTGTCAGCTATATGTACGGCGACAGGTCGCTTGAGACCACCGAGCAGGGAGAGAATCCTGCGTTAGTCAAGGATAAGGTAGCGCTTCAGGGATATCCTGCAACCTTTAACGGCTTCAGGAACCGCGGCGAGACCGGCTCGCTTTACGGCGATATCCAGGACTCAACCCCTGTTTACGGCAAGACCGCAGGCGGTCTCGGCTTTGTGGTATTCGGCGGCAACGACGGCATGATTCATGTCATCAGCGACAAGACCGGAGAGGAGCTGTTTGCGATCATTCCTCACACCATTGCTGTAGACGGTGATGCTGAGCTGCCCTCGAGCCCTATTGTCGAGTATGCCATCCCGGGATATTCGCACCGGTTCATGGTTGACGGCACTGTCACTGTTTATACGTACGAGACCCTTACCAAGGAGGGTCCCAAGACTCACGTACTTGCTCTCGGCACATACGGCAAGAAGTTCAGGGGAGGCTATGCCCTTGATCTCAGCAGCCTGTCAGCAGTCGCCGATTCCAGCGGCAAAGCAATGAAGGTCACCAATCCTGACGATATTCAGAAACTGTATAAGTGGGGATTTGATGCTACCACTTCCAACAAGCTTGTAGGCTGCATGCCCAGGGCCCCGCAGCTCTTCCTGCACAAGACCGTCACCAATACCGGCACCAATTCGTCCCGTGTCTATGCGGTTTACGGCAACGGATATAACGCTCCCGGGGATGATGAAGGCAATACCTCAGCGCTTCTTATTGTCGATGTGCTGAAGGGCAAGTTTGTCAACAACATTGTGGCTAAGGATTCGTCACTCACCGCGTCGCTTCCTGTATATGCCGGGACGTACAAGAACGGCATGGCAGAGCCTACCATCTACGACTCCGACAGCGACGGTTATGTGGACTATGTCTACGCCGGTGATCTGGACGGAAACCTGTACAGGCTGAACATCGCGAGCGACAAGAGCCTTGACAGCAGCTCCGCACGTGCCGTCTCTGCTGATGACCTTCACAGGATAGCTGTATCCTACTATGACTCCAAGAATCTGAGGCAGAGCATTACCACTACTCCTGCGGTAGGGGTCAATCCTGATGCCGAAAGCGGTCATCCGAGCGTTTACGTCAGCTGGGGTACCGGAAGGTTCCTTGTTGCCGAGGATGGTCTTCTGACGGACGCGAAAGGCACTAAGATCTCACGTCCTATCCATTCGCTCTACACGATAGTTGATGACTTCACCGCATCGCCTGCTGCCCTGACCAGGGACAGTGAGGGTGTCTCCGTTACCCAGACCAAGTACGATGAGGAGGCCAGCACGGCCAATGGATCCGAAAATCCTGCCGTGAGAAAGATCTCCTTTGTTAAGACTTCTCCCAAGGGGACCGACTTCAAGGGACTGGTAGTTGATCTCATGCCCATAACTTACAAGGATGGTCGTGAAGAGAAGGTTAACGAGGCTGAGATGGTTATTTCCAATCCTCAAAGAAATGGCAGGAAGTTTGTCGTCAATACCAATTCACCGACGTCGGATCCCTGCAAGAGCAGTGCACAGGGCTATCAGTACGAGCTTGATCTGTACGCACTGAAAAACCTGAGCACCCAGGATCAGCCCAGTGACTACCGTTCCGGAGATTACGGAGATCATCAGAAGAACTTCGGAGGCCTCGCAACTGACGTTGTGATCACCACGACAAGATCCGACGGCGAAGTGAAGACCACTGCCATGACAAACGTTGACGTAGGCGAAAAGGAAGGAAAGGGGAAGACAGACATGAAGAATAAAGGCAAGCTTGAAGGAATTGAAGACACTCCTCTCACAAGCGAGCCGTTCAGGCTGGAGTCATACCAGTACATTCTTGACAATGAGACTCCCTGGTAAGCAGCAAGTCTGACTGAATCCCGGCCGAGTTTTGTAAGAAACTGAGGCCTTCCGAGCAAAGCCCTCCTCACGGAGGGCTTTTTTCTGCCATGGTGAATCACGAGGGCGCCAATTCTTCACAGCCCTGAGCTGCGCGTCTGCCCAAAGTCATGACCTGACATGGAAGTTCCAGCCGGCAGATCAGTATGTATCTCCGGTTCGTTCGGAGCCATGAAATAATTTTCTGAGAAAGGAAGTCTGACTCCTGTGCTGGGGCTTCAAATCCGTGAGGCCTGGATCAGGACTGCTTTGGGGATTTCATGCCTGACGGGCTCCTCCGGGGCGGAGAAGTGTGACCCTCAGTCTGTGCAGGACTGATTTCTCAGAGGCTCAGCATGAAAGTGCAGGGACCTTCGTTGACGAGCGACACCCTCATGTCCGCGCCGAAGCGCCCGGTCTCAACGCTGCCGCTGAACTGCTCCCTTGCGTAGGCAACGGTCCTGTCGTACAGCACCTTTGCCTCATCCGGGCGCATGGCATTGTCAAATCCGGGCCTGTGCCCGCGGCTCAGATCCGCCGCCAGGGTGAACTGCGAGACAAGAAGGAGCGATCCGCCGTGCTGCGTGATATCCAGGTTGAGCTTCCCGGCATTGTCCTCAAAGATTCTCATTCTGATGATTTTGTCGATGCTTTTCCTTGCGGTTTCAAGGCTGTCGCCTTTTTCGTAGCCCAGAAACACAAGAAGCCCCTCACCTATCTGTCCTGCTGTCTCGGCACCTACTGTGACGCTCGCGCTGCTGACGCGCTGAATTAAGCTTTTCATGATATTCCCTCAGTGTACGGCAATATGATAACAGCCCGTTCAGGCGGATGCCGCCGTTTTCGCAGGTCCTGTTACTGACTTCAGTTAAGCACAAGAGCATCCCGCAGCGCACAGGAAAGTCAGCAATAAGGCCTCAGTGCCGTGATGCAGCTTCCGCTCGCGGTCGGCATGCTGTTGCCGGCACCTTATAAGCCGCTGTTCATCAGGGAAAAACAGAGACAGTGCTTCATGACATCCGCTGCGGCGCTATAATCTGCGGCGGCATTTTCTTTTCGGGAGCTTTTATGAAAGACAAAGCAGCAAGTTTCCTGTGTCTTGCCCTGATCGTGGTCCTCGGGGCTTTCTACAGCTTTACGCTTCTGCGCTCTCATCTTGAGTCCCCGAAGGTCAGCACGATGTATGAGAATTACTACATCAGGAAGAACCTCAGGAACTACAATGTAAACCAGACACAGATCTACATCCCGGGGACGGCTTTCGACATGACCTTTGAAAGGGCGTGGATCCTGTCCCGCGACGGCTGGTCAATCCCCGAGAGCAATGGCTCCGGCACGGTGTTCAGCGGAAAGGGGAGCCTTGTCTTCGGGCTCTACTATGTCCCTGACTCGCTTACCATGAGGGCAGACATTGCCGTTTCCGAGCCGGCGGTGCTCAAAGTGAAGTCAGGCGGGACGGAGAGAGTGCTGAAGTTTCCTGAAAAAGGGCATTACCTTCTGGAGACCGATCTTGATGTCTCGGATATGACCAACGACTACAATGCCCTAAACCATGTTTATCTTGAATCGGATAAAAGTATAATATTTTACAGGCTGTCTCTCGACTGATAGTCCTGACAAAGCTGAATGATGAGTGAAAACGGCGGGCTATTATGAAAAAAGATTATCTTGTTTCGATTATTGTTCCGGTCTTCAATGAGGAGGTCTCAATCGCCCCTTTCATGAAGGAGCTCGACAGGGCCCTTGAGCCTATTCATGATCACCTCGAGATCATCTTTGTCAACGACGGCAGCAGGGACAATACGGTTGCCGAGGTCAATAAGGTCATCGCGGCTGACAGGCGCGTCTCGCTGGTGAACTTCTCAAGGAATTTCGGCAAGGAGCCGGCCCTTTCCGCGGGGCTCAGGGTCGCTGACGGTGATTTCGCGGTCCCGATGGACGTGGATCTGCAGGATCCTCCTGAGGTTGTGCTTGAGTTCCTCAAGAAATACGAGGAGGGCGACGGCAAGTACGA
>Ga0256406_1006825_pt1 | contig 11214 bp, 11 predicted proteins | sample RumenRJG_03DNA_FD_185986 | JGI IMG/M metagenome (GOLD analysis project Ga0256406, IMG submission 185986) | Bovine rumen microbial communities from Lethbridge, Alberta, Canada - RJG_03 | ecosystem: Host-associated > Mammals > Digestive system > Stomach > Rumen | place: Canada: Alberta | collected...
TGCTTCGGGTCAAAATCGACCGGGATTCCCCACGAAAATGAGGTTCTGGACACGCACAGATCCTGGAGTCCCGGCAACAGGAAGTTGTTCATCATCTCGTTCTTGCGCGAGACCGGCTGAATGAAATCCGGATGCGTGTTGATGTAGTCGATCAGGCGCTGGGCGTACTTGCTCATCCGGAAAAAGTATGCCTCCTCCTTCGCACGCGTCAGCGGCCGTCCGCAGTCCGGACACCTTCCGTCCTTGACCTGCGATTCCGTGAAGAAAGACTCATCCGGCTCGCAGTACCAGCCCTCATAGAAGCCCTTGTAGATATCGCCCTGGTCATACAGCTTCCGGAAGATCTTCTGTACCTTCTTCTCATGAACCGGATCCGTCGTACGGATGAAGCGGTCATAGCTGGTATTCATCAGATCCCAGATTCTCTTGATCTCGGCGGAGTTCCGGTCCACCAGTTCCTGCGGGGTGATGCCCTCCTCCTTCGCCTTGTTCTCATTCTTCTGACCATGCTCATCGGTTCCGGTTTGGAACACGACATCATAGCCCTCCTGTCTCTTCCTTCTTGCGATCGAATCCGCCAGCACCGCCTCATATGTGTTGCCAATATGCGGCTTTCCAGACGCATACGCGATTGCTGTTGTAATATAGTATGGTTTCTTCTCTGCCATCTTCTGTCTCCTCGTATCCTTCCGTCAAAGCAGCCGCGCCTTCATCCGATCTCTCGCGCCGGCGCCTCCGGGCTGTCTTTACTGCTCATTCACAATGTCGTCCCCGCGGAATGCCTTACGCAGTCTCTCGATTGCCACACCTGCCGCGCACATATAGATACCTTCCACAAGCATCATTGCTCCCACAAACCGTGTCAGAACTGCCGCGGACGCAAACGGATTCTTCAGCGCAACGACTCCGACAACAGCGAAGGCGATGCCGGTCAGCAGATTGTACATCCATCTCATGCTGCCGAACCGTTTCATATCAAATGAAGACTGGATCGATATCGCCCCGCCGAAGATCAGCGACAGGCCGAACAGAAACGGCAGGATGCCGATCACGACCCTGGAATAAGCCAGCATGAAAAGACCCGTCACAATACAGATCAGCCCGACGGAAATGTCATGCTCCGTCACTGCCACCGTGATCTCCCTTCTCAGATATCGGATCACACGGTATGCGCCGTAGATGATCAGCGCAATCCCGATCACAAACACAATCACCTTGTTGGTGATGGAAGGAAAAATCAGAAGGATCAATCCCAGCACAGCCATAATGATTGAACCAACCGAAAGGCCATTCTCCAGTTTTTTCATCTCTATCACTTCCCCATCATTACTCATTCTGCTGCTACTGGCTGCCTTTCTCAGGCCCTATAGCGTTGCGTCGCCGGGTTTCCCCGGGGTTGCAAAGATATAAACTTTTAAACAAGTATAGTGTGTGGGATCACACTTGTCAATATCGGATGAACGGCAAAATGCGGATTTTGCTTGAAAATCCTCCACAATTCAACCTGCTGTCCGATATTTCGGACTATAGCAGAGCCACATGGGAGTGGACATCTTCTCCAATACTCCCTTCAATCGGATGATCCTTTGTTCATTTTCAGAAGAAAACTTTCCACAGCGTCGGCAGCTTTTTCAAGATGTCGATGATAGCAATTGTCATCTCCAGGAAGAAGGATCAGTTCTGCAGACTTATAACGGCGTGCTGCGTTATATTGATTCGTTATCAATACGCCATTCTCGATGCTTATCTTGTGGATTCTACAAAAACTCCAGAGGAGAACTGGGAACTATATAATGCTGAGCAGCAGAACGGGCTTTCCAGATCGCATATAACTAGCTTCTCATGACCAGTCTCATATAATCAGCTACTTCGCCATCCTGCTAGACGAAAATGCAATCATTTTCTTGATACAAATGCCATTTCTTCCGAATTCCGCTTACTAGCAGATAGTAGATCTATAAAGAATTGCTGTTCATCTATAATGATAAAACAATTTTCTTGCAAACACTTTGTAGTTACTAAATTCCCCATTTGAAATATCTATATTTGTTGAACCAAGCGCACACTGAATATCAAAACTCCTCGTTTCTCCGGCTTTAAAATCCATAACATATGTATCGGCAACACTGATAGCTTCATTATCATCATCAAAGAACACGGCAATAACATCCACGCTTGCGTCATCTTCATCCGTTACGTTAGTTACTCGCCCAATCAGTGAAGAATAACCATAAGAATCCTTCGTTAAAGACACATCGCTAATTTGATAATCGATAGGCACTTTGTCTGTAGCCTCAATATCGAGTGTTGGTACTAGTTTTGTGTTCGACGTAGTAGCCCCAACGTCAATGTTGCTTAAAGAAGTGTAAATATATCCTGTTTCGCCAGGGCCAATGATATCCGGTACATTGTCCAGATATTGTTCAGTTGCAATCAAGTGCCCATCCTTGTCTTCTATATCAAAAATGCTGTCTTTTCCTAAATATAAGTAATCATCACCTGTATTATTAACTTCGACAATCGCCCCAAATAATTGCCCCATCCCACCAGGGAAAATATCATAAAAATCGATTTGACTGGAATAATTCAATGTATCAGACTCAGTTGAGTTTTGTAGAAGATTCTCCTTCTCAGACTGTAATTGCGCTATCTGCTGATCAATATCTGAGATTCTATCAACAACATCTCCTGAATATGCTGTAGTAGCGAAAAGGACGTTCGTCAATAATGTAATACATAGAAAAGCTTTTTTCATGTTCTTCACCATATTTTGAAAGAATATTTAACAAGATGGCACTAATAATACTACCACAATACCACTCGTAGCACTCTGAAATATCCGCCAGTTTCGTATCAATGAAACTGACGGATATCAAATCACCATCCGGAAAACGCTGTTCTTTCCCTAGTAATCAACATCCGGAAAAAGATATAGATAAAATGAATCACAATCATACACACAATCAGATTCAGATTCACGAATGAAAGCATGTCAGCAAACCAGACGGTAAACGCCAGCTCTGCGATAGCGACGTAAGCACTTATCCAATCCGCAAAATACGCTCTGTAGAAGCTAACGATTTTGTACCCTGGAAAGCCAAGGATCCCAGCAGCAATACCTATCACAAGGAGGAATGCAAGGGCCGCCAATATTGCTGGAAGGATCATCTGAAGCAATGGGATCTGGATCTGAGTATGAAGGCTCCACGCCGCTTTTCCCAAATCCCAGGCAGATACACCCACCCCACCAAGGATTCCACCGATGAAGAGAATTGCTTCAACCAGATCGTGAGAGAAACGCGCTGACTTTATTGCCGTAAAGACCATGGCCAGAAGTGCAAAAAGGAGACAGCCCCACGTAAAAGATTCAGCTGCTTTCTCCCTCATCTCGTAGTCATCTTTACATTTCTGTTCCTGTAACAGATACTTGCCCTTAGCTTTCTCCTCTTCATCTCTGCACCTTTGTTCCAGTCTTCTTTTGATATCGGCGATTCGCTCATCTGCAAGGTCTGAGATCCGCCGGTCCATCTCAGCGTTCTTTCGGCTAACGTCCTGCTCAAGCTCTTCTGCCCGGGCCAGCTTCTTCTGGAGTTTTTCCTCCTTCCGGGCGTAGGAAGCCTTAACGGCTTCTGCCCGAGCCTCCGCGTCTGAGGCGTTCTTTCTCAATTCGCTGTTCTTCCTCGCGAGCTCTTCGTTCTGCTTCAGCACGAGATCTGCACCGCTGAGCTTCCCGATCTGATCGTTCAGTGACACGATCTCCGCGCTCTGCTCTTGCAGCTTCTTCTTCAGAATCAAGTTTTCTGATGAGAGAATCCGCATCTCCTGCACCTGCCTCCGGATCGTTTCTGACTGACTCTGCATGACCGATTCCTTCGGCAGCTGACTCGACTTCTCTGTAGTATCTTTCGTACTCAGCTTCTTCTCGCTCCCGGTCTGCCCTGAGTCTTGCAAGCCGGAGTTCATTCTGTCTCGTAAATTCATTGATCAGATTCTCCTTATCGATATTCATGCTGAAGGTTTTGCTGATATTTGTGTCGCGAACCTTCTCACCCTTGTCATTAGTGAACGTGATGTGCTTTTTCCTTTCCGTCCACGTGACGGTCCATCCCCTCTGCCGCATTCCGGAAGCAAACGCCTCACGGCTGGTGCAATCCTGAAGTGTCTCCATAATGGCCATCGCGCAGTCAGCCACAAAACTTTTCTTTGACTCGTTGGCAAGGAGTTTGTACTTGTCCTTGCTCCATCCACGGATCTCGCCATCTTCGATCCTGGTCCCGTCAAAATGCTTCCCCTTCTCCGTGACTGAGAGCCCTCTGTCCGCGCAGAGCTGGTTGGTGAAGACTTTCTGCTTCTCCAGGTCCCTCTTCGTCTGATGCAGCTTTCGTCCATCGATGTAGGAAACGGTATTCGTGACGATATGAATGTGAAGATGGTCTTTGTCCTGATGGACACTTATCAGACACTGATGTCCCGGGAAGAATTCCTCACAGAACTTTCTTCCGATCTCCAGGCACTCCTCCGGCGTGACCTTCTCGTCTTTGTGGAAGCTGATGATGTTGTGCGCATACATTCTTCCTGAATCTTTATTCCAGAGCTTCTTCTCCGAGAGAAATGCCTGATAGACCTCGTCGTATGTAATCTTGTCAGCTTCATACGGTCCGATGATGTCGACATGGCCGTCCAGGACTTTCCGGTCCTGGAGGACATATTCGATTACGTTCCTCATCGCGCCATGTGACTTTGTTGACTTGTTAATGACCTTATTGATCGCCATATCTTTTCCACCGCCTTTCTTGCCTGGTTGACATTTTCACTGATTCTTTCAAGAGACTGTTCAGATGGAAGATCACCGTATCCATTCGCGATGTGGGCCATCTGGTTGACATTCGTTCCGAGGCCCCGCAGTTGGCGTGAAAGGTTCGACAGGTCTTTGCTGTTATCCTTCCATTCGGACAGCAGCGTTTCCACGCCATCGGCTGGAAGAATCGGGGTTCCGGTCACAGCTTCGATAATGTATGTCTGCTGAGAGAGACCGGATTCTTCCACCTTCTCTCTCATCGCCAGAAATTCTTCATCTGTCATCCGTACGGTAACTGCCCTGTTTCTGTGTCGTGCAGGATTTTTCTTTTTTGACATTGACATCACTCCTTTCACATGATTTATAAACGGAAGCGGGAAAGGGATTTTAACTGCTCCGGCGAAAAGAAGCTTTCCGCAGGATCTGCGGAAAATTTCTGCGGCGGAGCAACCGGAATTCCAAAGGGATGGATTCCCTTTGGCGGAATGCAGGGGCAGCGCCTCTGCCGGGGAGTACAGAGGGCGAGCAGCCCTTTAGCAGAAACTGCGCTGCCGCTGATGAAAGGTCCGGTGGACCTTCCATCTGACTGCAGGCGTTTCTGCGTGTTCAGGGTGCAGGGGTGAAACCCCATGCCAGGGGATCCAAGGGGGCAGCGCCCCGCTGGCAAGTTTAGAGAGCGGAGCGAACGGCGCAAAAGTGGCTTGCCACTTTGCGAAACTTGCCTGCCAGCTCCGGAGCCTTTGTGGCCCTTTCGCGGCCGTTGGCGGAGGAGCTGACTGTGGTTTTGCTTTGCGGGGATGTGAAGCGACGTCATCCCGGAAAAATGACATGTCCGGGAAACATGGCATTTTATCCGGAATGGAGAAGCGGAGCATTCCCGCAAAGCGCGGCATTGTGAAGGGTGATCAGCGGACCTTTCCTGGCGGATCCGGTTCTGGCTGCCTGTCGCCGGCTCGCTGACGTCTCCGGTCAAAGTTGTCCGGACAGAGCCCATCCGGCTGCCTGCCGCCGGCTCGCTGAGGTCTGCGGTCAGATCTGTCCGAACGGAGCCGGTCCGGGCTTTCTCTGTAGATGTGCTCCAGCAGCTCGAGGATGGTCCGAAGCTCAACCCTGTCCCCTTCATCCAGACTGCTGAGATCACCATCTCTGAGCTTTCGGTCGATCTCCTGCATGCTCTCGCGGATACGGTCAAGCGTCTTCACATTTCCCCTGACCAGAATCGTCTGGTACAGGCAGCTCTCGATGAAGAACTCTGCTTTCGGAAGCCCGGACATCCGGATCCTTTTCTCGATGAGCTCTCTCTCCCGGGGACTCACACGAAAGTTCATGATATTATTCCTCAGCCTCGCGTGTTCGTCTTTCTTCTTCCTGATCTCTTTCCCATCCGACTGGGTATTTCTCCGGTAGATCTTATCCATCTTTTTATCTCCTCAGTGCCGGCAGTTCTTCTTCTGGCGTAATCTCGTGTCCATGCTCCGGACTCTGTACCAGCGGCTCTTCACCCGTCATAATCCCGTGTTCTTGCTCCAGACTCTGTACCGAGATCCCTTTCTCAGCCGCAATCTCGTGCTCCTGCTCCAGACTCTGCGCCATCTTCGTCTGCGTCGACGGATACAGGTGGGCATAGTGAAGAGTGATCGTCTCCGACTCATGCCCCATGCGCTCTGCGATCGCGACCGGCGAATATCCGAGCTCGATCAGATGGGCGACATGGGAATGCCTGAGGTCGTGAATTCGGATTCTCTTCACTCCGCTCTCCTTCGCCCCGCGGTCCAGTTCGTGGTGAAGGTAGCTTTTCGTGACTGGGAAAAGCCGGGTGCGCTCATCGCATCTGTAGAGGGACTCGAAATAGTCTTCCAGCTCGCTGCAGAGAAATTCCGGAAGAATAATCGTGCGGGTCCCCTTCTCAGTCTTCGGCGTCGTCAGATATTCCACGCCGTCGACTTTCTGATAGTTCCTCCGGACAGAAAGCGTTTTCTTGTCCAGATCGATGTCTCCCCGCTCCAGACCGAGAAGTTCCCCTTCCCGGATCCCGGTCCAGTAGAGTACCTCGAAGGCGTAGAAGGACAGGGGTTTGTCCTTCATGGTCTCGATAAACTTCGTGTACTCTTCCCTTGTCCAGAAAAGCATCTCCCTGGCCTTGCCTGTTCCCATGCTCTTCACCCGCCTGCAGGGATTCTCTGCAAGTCCATAGTAGCGGACGGCATGGTTGAAAATTGCGGAGAGCTGCGTCTGGACCGTCTTCAGGAAAATGGGAGAGTACCCCCTCCCATTTTCATCCCGCTTTCCGAGAAGCTCGTTCTGCCACTGCAGGATATCGGAAGCGCTGATCTCGGAAAGAACCTTGTTCCCAAAGTAGGGAAGGATATGGGTCCTGATCACGTTGACTTTCGTTGCATAGGTCGTGAGTTTGATCTGCGGCTTGAGGTCTCTCAGATATTTCTGGACGAAGAGATCGAACTGCATTGTCACATCCCCGCTCTGGTCTTCCAGGAATTTTCTCTCATATTCGAGTGCTTCCTTCTTTGTCCGGAAGCCCCTCTTGCGCTTTTCCTTCCGGTTCCCCTGCCAGTCGGTAAACCGGAAATATACTGTCCATGTTCCTGTCTTCTTGTCTTTCGTAACTGACATAGTCTGCTCCTTTCCTTCCATCAGGCAAATGGGATATGTTCCCCTTCCGCCGGCGCTCTGAAGCCTTCCTCCGGTACCTGGGGAACTCTGTACCAGTAGCGCTGCTTCCCATATCCTTCAAAATTCCTGGTGGAATCTTTGGACTGCTTCCAGCCGGAGATCTGCGTCTGGATGATCTGGTTGATCTCAGAAGACTCATAGCGCTTCGGCTTTCCTTCCATGTGGAGGGCTTCGTTGTAGATCTGCATCGTGCAGACGTACTGCTGGCTGCACTGATCGAGCCATGCCGCAATCAGTCCGGCAGCCGTATCCTCCGCCATGAACTGCCTCTGGATCTCCTGAAACTGCTTCTTCACACTGTCCGAAAGCTCCAACGACTTATTCTTCCCGTATAGGACGACCGCTTCCGCCAGAGTCTGAAGGACGTACGCCCTTGCTTCCGCTTCGTTCTCCAGGATGTGCCTGTCCACTTTCTCCGCGTCGCACTGCACCGGCAGAAAGCGCCTGTTGCCGGAACGGTCCAGCGGAAGGAACTCCTCATTGTTGGTCGTCCCGATGAATACACACTGGCGGGGCCAGTCCCTTGCATTGCGGTCATAGGGAAGCCTGTACGTTTCCTTCTGCCTGCTCAGGAAGGACTTGATCTCCTCAATGCTCTTCGCATTGACCGTCGCGATCATTTCCGACATCTCGATGACCCAGTGACCTGCCATCTTCTGGTAGATGCTGTCATCATCCAGTCTTCGGATGTCATCCGTGTACCATTCATCCTTACAGGCAAGGAAGCGGGCAAGGGTAGACTTGCCGACTCCCTGTCCACCGACCAGAACCACCATGTTGTCGAACTTGCAGCCCGGCTCATAGATTCTTCGGATCATAGCGGTAAGCAGGACTCTGGTCACTTCTGTGGTGTACTCGCTCTTCTCCGCCCCAAGATATTGGGGGAGCAGATCTGCGATACGGGACCTTCCATCCCATTTCAGCTTCCTGAGAAAATCCCTGACCGGGTGAAAAGCATGCTCCATCGCGACAAAGTCAACTGCTTTGTCGACCTGCCGCTCGCTTTTCAGACCGTATACGCTCTCAAGGTAGACGCAGATCTGGCAGCGGTCATCGCTGTCATAAGCCCTTCCAGCCTGCTTCCGGGTCCCGATCGGCCTTACGATCTCATTCCTTCCGGTCATCTCATTTCTGCAGACTGCGCCATTCAGTGTCGGATCCTCCCTGAGGACCAGCAGGTAGTTGTCAATGTTCTGTTTCAACGCGCCCTTGGCCGTCCGTGCCAGCTGGCTTTTAATCTCATCAATCGTCATCGTCGTTTCCTTTTCCATCGTTCTCACTTCCTCTCACAGCCCGCGGTTCATGGATTGCCTTCCATACAGGCTTCTTCGTAATACCTGCGGTTGACCTTGCCACTCATAATGAGCAGCTTCGGGTTCTCCGCCTTCATCTGCTGAGAAAGCTGACGAATGATCTGATAGCCCTTCGACCTGCTGCATCCCCAGTCCCTGCAGACCTCCTCAACACCTACATACATCGGGTCCCTCTCACCATTCCGTTTCATAATATTTATCCTCCTCTTATAATTTTCTGAATCAGAAATATATTTATTTCTATTCAATTGAGATAATAATACATTCCTGTAATGTTTGTCAATGGAGATATATTTATATTTCTATTTAGTCCTTTCAATTCAAGCTGACCCGTGGTAAAATGAATCCACAGAAGTTCAAAATTGATGAGGGAAGACCTATGACGGTAGGACAGAAGATAAAATATATCCGCAATCTGCGCGGAATGACCCAGAAGGAAGTCGGCATGAAGGCAGGATTCTCCGCTGCCACGGCCGATGCACGGATCCGCCAGTATGAAGCGGGCAAAATGAAGCCCAAGGCAGACAAGCTGAAACAGATTGCGGATGCCCTGGGTGTAGATGTGTGTGCGCTGTCTGACATCGATATCCAGAGCTGGAATGATGTCATGATGATTCTCTTCGAGCTGGAGAAGGATTGGGGGTTGTCCCTGAAGAAAGCAGAAGGAAATTACGTTCTGTCTTTTGATGGTGATAAAACAGGAGATCACATTTCATACGCGATGGATGCCTGGTACTCGGCCCGGAAGCATTACCATATCGGCCGGCCGGATGCCTCAGAAGAAGATATCCGTGATTATCAGCTGTGGACTCAGCAGTACCCGATCACGGTCGAGACTGCGGAAGCAGATAACCTGCACAGGCTCCTCGATACCTACCGCATGCCGCTGGACGTCCTGCGTTCGACCGGGTACCGCATCGAATACGCGTCAGACCTGATCCGGATCATCGAGGCACTTGCAGACGGCGGGCTGTCAGTTTCAATAACGGAGAAGGAGGACAACCAGATCGATGCCCCCGCCTCCCGGGTCAGGTTCCGGCTCGATGAGCTGCTTAGTGCTTCCGGAGCGCTCACCGGAGAAATCACCAGATTCCTGTCCGCATATGAAACGCTGTCTTCACTCGGCATGGCTGTCGATCTGAAAGTACACTCCTGGGAGGATGTGAATTACGCTGACTTCACCTTCTATACCCCCTTGCTTGTCCAGACCCTGGATACGGCGGAGAAGATGCTGACAGCAAAGGAAGAGAAGCGTTTTGACGAGAAAGTTTTCCAAATGAAATATCGGGATGACCTGCAGATCTTACATGTGAAGCTTTCGGAATACCACTGACGGATCACTGTCATTGCAGACACAGGAACAAAGCCCCTGAAACTTTTCACGCAAGCAAAAGCTCCGGCACCGATCACGATGCCATGACCAGCCGGAGCTTCATTATTGCCTTAAATATGTGAGTTTCTACGCTATCTGTCTATCACTTTTTCTGAGAAAAAGCATCTAAGGAATCAGATGAGAATGATAATAGATCATAAAAGTTTTGAACCCTTTGTTCCTGTATTCTTTGGAAAACTGTCTCCGTCACTCTTTAAGAAAAAGCGAGCTAAGTAACTTGAATAACTCAATAGAAGACTACACTGTATACCTTTTTGGCTGTAAGTTTGCGGATGATGTATTTGACCCGGACGGTCAGGAAGATCACCTGAAGAAATCCTGGGAGCTTTTCGACCTTTATTCCTGGTCAGAAATCTTCCCGGTATGGTTCCAGTACCTACAGCAGAAATGTAAGACCGTACCCGATGTCATCAATTTCGTCAACCTGTACATATATTACGATGCGGCAGACAAACCTATTTCCAACCCATTGGAGTTTATAAGCTATCTGTATTACAGAGTAGATATGGATCAATACTGGGACGAAGCAGGCGATTTGTTTGATGGCCTTGCAATCAATATTCTCTCACACAATGGTTATCTGGATATTGGGAAGGATCCTTATTACACTCCACTGAAAGATGAACATATCCTGCATTTTATCTCTGACTGGAAGAACGGAAAATTACCCTCTCAATAAAGACTCTCTTATTATTGCCGCAGGTCTTTCTACAAAGGTCTGCGGCTTTTTTCTAATTTTTTGCGACCAATCTGCGACCACGAAAACAAGAAACCCGCCTGGCAGGCGGGTTTCAAGCGTTTTTTTATCATTCAAACTCAATCGTTCCCGGCGGTTTGCTGGTGATGTCGTAGAAGACTCTGTTGACATGCGAGACTTCATTGATGATCCTTGAAGTGACTTTCTTCAGCACTGGATAAGGAATCTCGACGGAGTCTGCCGTCATGAAGTCGACTGTGTTAACTGCACGGAGGGCGATTGCATAGTCGTAGGTACGCTCGTCGCCCATGACCCCGACAGA
>Ga0256406_1006826_pt1 | contig 11213 bp, 15 predicted proteins | sample RumenRJG_03DNA_FD_185986 | JGI IMG/M metagenome (GOLD analysis project Ga0256406, IMG submission 185986) | Bovine rumen microbial communities from Lethbridge, Alberta, Canada - RJG_03 | ecosystem: Host-associated > Mammals > Digestive system > Stomach > Rumen | place: Canada: Alberta | collected...
AGCCATTGGGAATATCCCTCCCGCCGAGGCCTACCTCCCAGCTATGTTACTGGAAGCAGCGACAGCAGCCGCCTGATTCATTATAAAAATCTCGGGTTATGGTCTTGACAAGCGTGCCATTATAAAGCATCGTGAAAAATACCTTTTTCATTTTGAAATCCCTTCCTTGAATTCGAACCCCTTCTTGACGAGTATAGCATTAATCATGTTACTGTTATAACAGGCGCGTTCCGGCATTGCCCAGACATCACTGCGCTGCCTCTATCAACTTCATTATACCATATTCGACTGTCATTTCATATATTTACCAGTCGAGACTCTTCGGATCGAGTAAGAAGTCGAGCAGGCCGACCGTCAGGATGCCGTCATCGTCTTGAGTGGGGCTCACGACGTTCCCGACGACGATGATTTTTTTGAAGCTATCCTTCAGCGCCAGCAGAGATGCTTTCTCCTGTCGGCGCTTTTCTTCGTCCGGCATAGCGTAGGCCGATTGGATATAGTACCGCTTGCTCCCGAGGTTCGCGACAAAATCGACTTCAAGTTGCTTCATTTGCCGCGTCCCGTTTTCATCTCTGACACGTTGGATGACATTGCCGACATCGACGTTGTAGCCGCGCAGGCAGAGCTCGTTATACAAGACATTCTCCATGAGGTGCGGCTCGTCCGGCTGGCGGAAATTCAATCGCGCGTTACGCAGGCCGATGTCCTCGAAATAATATTTGAGCGGCGTGCCTATATATTTGCGACCCTTGACGTCATAGCGCTTTGCCTCTTGGATGAGAAATGCCTCTTTGAGATAGCCGATGTAACTTGACACGGTATTGACACTGATAGAAGAACCGAGACGGCTGCGGAACGTTGCCACGATTTTGGAAGGATTCGTCAGCGAACCGACAGAGGATGCGAGCACGTTCAGCAAATCGTCGAGCTCTTGAGCCTTCTCCAGATGGTTTCGCTCGATGATGTCCTTCAGATATGTTGTCTGGAAAAGCTGTAGCAGGTAGGATGCCTTCTGCTCATTGGTTTCCAACGTGCGCGTCAACGGAAGACCGCCATACAAGATATACTCTGCCCATCCATGATACACGTCGCCGTCGTATGCATCCATGAACTCGGCGAACGAGAGCGGGTAGATGTGGATTTCATCGCCGCGTCCGCGAAATTCCGTTACTACGTCCGTCGAAAGGAAGCGCGAATTGCTGCCCGTCACATAGACATCGACATTATCTTCGTACAGGAGCGAATTCAGGACAGCTTCGAATTTCGGAAGAAGCTGCACTTCATCAAGCAGGACATAGTAATTTCCTGTATCCGTCATGTGTTCGTGAAGATAGGTGATGAACATGTGCGGATCGAGATACTGTTCGTTTTCGATGCGGTCGAACTCCATCACGAGGATATGGTCTTCCGGCACGCCGGAGGCGAGCAGATGATCACGGAACAACTTCAGCAAGAGATATGATTTTCCGCTGCGCCGAATGCCGGTGATGATCTTCACCATGCCGTTGTGCATTCGATGGATGAGCTTCTGCAGATAGACGTTGCGCTTGATTTCCATGCGGTTCCTCCATATTGAAAAAGACGTGGCTTTGTCCACCTATTTTTCAATACGATACCATAGGACACGCCAAACATCAACAAGATATTGAAAAAAGCATGGCTTTGTCCACTTATTTTTCAATATGGTTTCTGTTCCGTCACTTCAGATATCGCGCGATCACGCCATCAACATCCTTGACACCTCGCGCATCTTCTCGAACTCTTTCTTGCTGAGCTCCTTCTTCTTTCGTGGCATCAGTGTCTTTCCTTATCTTTCCATCTTGTCATTTTTTTATCTTACACAGTTTGCAAGTTTTTAACTTTGTAACTTTGCAAGATGTTCCGTTAGTATCTTTGCAAGATAAGAACTTAACGTCTTATCATCTTCTGCAGCCAGCCGGCGAAGTGCCTTGTATTCGCTCTCGCGCAGCATGACGGCAACGCGCCGGTCACGTTTCTCCTTCTTCACATCTTCCGCCTGAATCTCTGCTTCGTGCTTCCTCTTTCGGCTCTCAATCATGGCTGCACGCTCAACGCCATACGGTTTGGTATCCTTTGGCAATGCCATGTCTTCACACCTCCAACTCTTCCAGCCATGCTGTGTAGTCATCGACAGCATTGTTTTTCTTGCTGTAGTCGCTGAGCAGCTGCCGGGTATACTGGGCCTCTCTCACAGCAACGCATTCCCGGATACGCGTCTGATAGAGTTTCGTTCCCGTCCGCTCGGCCAAGTCGCTATATTCCTTCACCATCTGACGCGCCAGCGTCGTCCGCTCGTTAAATCTTGTCAGCAGGATGCCATCAACGCGAAGGCCCGGATTGAAGAACTCCCTCACGTCATCGACGTCTCCGGCAATCTCCGCATAGCCATCGGCAGAGAACGCATCCGCATTGGCCGCGATGACGGCTTTCTCTGCGGCGCAGAGTGCGTTGACCGTTAGGAGCCCGATAGATGGTGGCGTGTCGATGATGCAGAACGCATAGTCTTTGGCCTGTGCCAGTGCCTTTGCCAGACGCATCTCCCGACCAACGGCCTTGGCAAGAGCAGGTTCGACATCGACCAAACTCCCTTCGCCGGCGACGAGATCGACGTTCTCCAGGACATTCTGGACGTAGTCTTCGAGTTTGGCATCCTTCTTCTGCAGCAGTTCTGACGTCCCCTGCACACTTCTGTCAGCGCGGAGCACCGCACTCATGTTCCCCTGCGGGTCCATATCAACGCACAGGACACGTCCCTTGCGCCGGAGGAGATCGACCATAGCGAGCGCCGTCGACGTCTTGCCAGAGCCGCCTTTCTTGTTGACAACTGTGAAAGTTTGCATCTTTCTAAGTTTCCCTCTTTTCATTTTAACATCTTTTTATGTTGTTATGTTTTTATCTTTTTATCTTTCAAAGATTGCATGTTGATATGTTTATAACTTACAATCTTTGAAACTGTGTCACTTGCATTCATTGTAACATACAAACTTTCCAACATGCAAACAAAAAGCGCCAGACATCAAGCCTTGGCGCTTTTGTATCTGAGGATGGCCTCCATGTATTCGATGGCGTGCCTTGCATCCATGCCGACCGCCATGTCCGCTGCTTTCCCCAGACGGCCGGGCGGATATTGCTCGAGCCATGCCATGACCTGACGCTCGTCGATGCCGAGGGCCAGGCACTTTTCTCCGGCCTGACGCGCATCGTCGTCAAACGAGGATGTCTGCTCCTTCTTCGGACCTCCATGAAAGAGCTCCCACGCTTCGCGGTCACGACGGGCATTATCCTTCTTCGATTGCTCTTCTGCAGCTTTGATTGCCTCTACAGCTTCTCGTTCGCCGGCATAGTCCTCGTCCAGAGCTCGCCGGAGATAGCCTGCCGGATTCTGTACATGACCGGCCTTCTTGCCCGCCAGCGTCAAACGCAGCTGTGCCTCGCAGTAGTACGCGCCACAAGCCTCGACGTATCCCTTCGCCATCTTCTGCGTGAAGCCGCAGGCAACCATACGCTTCACAAGTTCCATAGCTTCGATGTTGGCGTCAGGTGCCAGAAGAGGCTGCGGTTCTTCTTCCTGCCGTCGCACTTCTTTGATGTGAACGAGAATCTTCACCGTCTTGCGGCCTTCCTTGACATACTCTGGATCAATTTCGAGCTCTGTCCTCTCGTTCACCGCATCGACAGCAGGCAGCCATATGCGACGCTTGAACTGAGCAAATACGTCATACGACTTCCCTGTAGCCCCAAGAAGCCCTCTCCACTCGTTGACGGTATAGCGCACCTTCCCGGCGCGTTTCCAGCTCGTGCAGACCTCATAGAGCCTCATGGCTGGGTACGTACCACACGTATTGAGTGTCTCGAGCTCCAGCGGCGTAAAGTTCCCGCGCAGTTCGTTGAGGTATGGCTCGACCTCATCATTCACCGTCGCTGTCAGCGTCCCGTTGTCGTATTTGATTTTGGGGACGAGAGAGATGACGAGCCATTTTCCTGCCGGATCGTCCTTGTCTTGGAACTCCACGACGGTTTTCGCTGCCTTGATGCACTCCGCCTTAAGCTGTTCGCCGAAGCTGTGGTCGCCGATGTGCAGTAGCTTGACGATCTCCGTAGCATTTGCTGTCAGATTATCGAGGTGGCCTTCCTTGACCGCCAGCCAGAGGATGTAGTTGATCAGCTTATAGCTCGTCGGCGTCATGTTCCCGTGCAAGCGCACGAGCCGGTTGTCCTTCGTGAGCATGAGCCCTTTTTTGTATCTCGCCGGATCTTGCAGATAGGACATCAACGCGCTTCAGCCTCCCCTCTCTATAAAGTGACATTTTCAGGGGTCGCCAGATTTTGACCCCTGAAGTTGTCACACTTCGACCTCATTATACCCTGCTCCCGTCATAGATACAAGTGAAATGTGACAAGTTCAGGCCCTGAAGTTGTCACATAACCCCTGAAAGTGTCACACTAGACCCCTGAAAGTGTCACACTAAAATGCAAAATACCCCTGAAAGTGTCACACTAGACCCCTGAAAGTGTCACATTTCGAGTCTCGGAAGCCGCGTCATTACTGGGCTCGCAGGGCCTCCTAAAAACAACAAAATTTATTTTGTAAAAAGCAACAAACAGAGAGGCTATCCTGTGGATAACTTCAGCCATGTTGTCCGTTCAGAAAATGTTGTTGTTGCCTTCTGGCTTCGCCTAAAATTTCTCGTGCCTCACATAATAATATTGGGAGGACTGCGCGCCATTCTTTTTGCTTGCTCAATCATAATTCTTATGCCTCCTTTGCTTGTGCTCCAGCCGGAACCTCATGCAGGTCGCGACCGATCTCATCAATGTCTTGCGTGAATGTTCCGCTTGCGACAGTTGCCGTGAGCACTGCGTCAACGAAAGACCTCTTTTTGGCCATCTTGAGCACGGTATTCAAGCTTCCAGCAAAATCGCGCTGATAGCGACGTTCGCGCGAGTTGCAGCTACCAAGGCCAACCGCCACGACGTTTCCATTCTGGTCGATGATGCTCGTCTCGACTTCATAGAGAAGAAAGCCTTTCGAGATGTCTTCGATGCGATGTGTGACCGAGGATGTGCTGCGGAATTTGAAGATGGATGCCAGGTGCTCTGCACCAGCTTTGAGCAAAGCTGGCTTACGCCCGCATCCAGGAATCGTGTTGTAGTCGATGCCGGGCTTCAAGTGAGCGGCAATAATGGCCTCAATCGGCTCCGTGGCGGATGCATCGGCGTGCGCTGTCTTCCTTGTAGAGCTCTTGCGCGTCGTAGTCTTCCGGGTCGCGGCTTTTGCCGGTTGCTTCGTCTCGATCTGCGCGGGTGGCTCCGGCATGGGGGCGGCTTCTGGCGCAGGTGCGCTTTCGACATTGGCGACGGGCGGCTGCTCCGTTGCCTGCTGCTTCTTTGCGGGCGTCTTGCGCGTGCGCGGCTTCGGCTGCTCCTTGTCGGTAAGGACTGACTGCTGGTTCATGGTGGATGCTGCTGCCGTGGCGGGCGTCTCGATGACTGGGCGTGCCGGCTTGACGTTGGCGGATGTCGCGCGGGCGGCGAGGGCTGCCTTGATGTCTGCGATGGTCATTTTGATTATCTCCTTTCGATATCAGAGGTTGACAGAGATCGTGTCGTCGACGTAGAAGCAACCGACGATGGAGTTGAAGATTGCCGGATGCAGCTCGCCATCGTACGAAACGATGATGTGGTTGTTGTCGTGATACTCGACGATGACAACATCATCGAGCTTGCCGGAAAGGCTGTAGATATGGGCTTTGACTGTGCTTTTCATGATGTGGGCTCCTTTCTTAGTCGACCATGCCGTTCTTTTTCAGGCTGAGGAACTGTCCGTTCCCGATGATGATATGGTCCAAAAGCTCGATGCCGAGAACTTTGCCACTTTTGGAAACACGTTCCGTGACAGCGAAGTCCTCACGGCTCGGCTCGATGTCTCCGCTTGGGTGGTTGTGGCATAAGATAATGGATGCTGCGTTGTGCAGGATGGCTCCGCGGAAGACCTCGCGCGGATGGCAGAGACTGGCGTTTACGGTGCCGCGCGTGATTTCCATGACGCCGAGAACCTTGTTGGAGTTGTCGAGCATCAGCTCGCAAATGACCTCCTGCGCCTCGTGTTCGAGATCGAGAACCTGGTTGAAAATGGCTACTGCATCTTGCGGGCCGCTGATATGACGGCTACTGATGGCATCGTAAAGGTGGTTGCTCTCGCGGACGAGTTTGATGCGAGAGAGTGAGATTTTGATTGCCATGATGACACGCTCCTTTCAAAAAAAGAAGCCGTCAGGACGAACCTGACGGCTTTCACTGGCATGTGGTTTGAATTTTACGGCAGCGAATGCCCGTCGACGTCGATGCTGGTGTCAACCCAGTCCGAGCTATCGAGGACGACTGCCTCTGCTTCGTACAAATGCTGGCCGAGCTGCAGCGCTTCTTCCGGCGTTGCGGCTTCGACTTCAATGGTCGTGCGGAGGGTTTCCGTAATGGTGATTTTGAATGCCTTGCTCATGGTTATTTATCTCCTTTCGGCGCTGTGATTGAGAAGCGGCGGTAACTGGTGGTTTTCGTGTACTTGGCAACGAGATCTGGATGATCTGCTTTGAGCTTCGCTGTGTCGATGCGCGAGGTCGTACTGCTCTTCCAGCGAACGGAATAGCCACCGGGCGTCTTGGCACATTCGGCTTCTCCGAGCATCGCCTTCAGATTGTTTTCGTTCTCCGTGCGGGCGGCTTTCAGCTTCTCCTCGAGCTGCTTGGCGGATTCGAGATCGTCGATGATGGCGTCTGCTTCGGATCCGAGGATTACTGATGTCCCGTTGCTGGTCGGGTAGAGGCCAGCAAGTGCATCCGAAGACGTGGCATCCGGCGCTGGCGGCGTGAGTGTCAAGACATGATTGCGCCAGAAATTGGTTTCGAGAGCGATGATTGTCTGGATCGTCTCGTCATCGCGCGGGATTTCCTCGATACGGAAATCATTGCCGCCAATGAGGACAACGACGTAACTCTTGGCGAGATCGAGAACCGACATGTAGTGCTGAATCTGCAGGTAGTATTCCTGCGGGAGCCCGTTGTCCCAGTCTTTGACGGCGAATCCGTTGGCCGTCTTGATTTCAATCAGGCTCACGCTGCCGTCCTTTTCGCGGGCGATGCCGTCGATGTTCGCGATCATGAAGGGGTACTCGCGAGAATTGAAGAGGAAAGGTACTTCCTCAACGACGAGACCGCTGCGCTTTGCGAACTCCGTGCGGAGCACCGGCTCCATGACGTTGCCCCAATAGATGGCTGGCGTCTCCTTCTCCTCGATTTTGTCGCTCGTTTTGTCGAGATAGACGTCGAGCGGGCCGCGCCAGCGGTTGAGACCACAGACGGCAGCAGCATCACTGCCACCGATTCCGTGCTTACGCATTTTGAGCCATTCCGTGTGGGAAATGTCGTTGATTTTTGCGAGTGCGACTTTTGACATGATGGATTCCTCCCTGTAAAATAGGACATAGATAATATATTGAAAAGCGCCATCTGGAAGCTGTATGAGAGCTCTCAGATGGCTTTTTTCATGCATGAAATTAGACGGCTGCGGGTTCGGATGCGGGCGCATCGCCGGAGACTTCGAGCACTTTATTGACGATGGCCTCGACGTCGTTGAGGACGGAGAAGATCTCGCGCATCACGCTCTTAGGCTCATGCGTCTTTGCATAATGGGAGATGTAGTCAAATCCCTGCTGCTCATAGCCTTCGACGCCAGCGATATTCGCCAGGACGAGCGCGGAGAACTCAGCAACGACCTCAGCTTTTGCGTTATCGTAGACCTTCAGGTTGACGATGGTGGCATGGATGGCATGAGCCAATTCATGATAGTAGACCACAGCGTTATCGGCGCAAAGGCGGATGGAGTTCGTGTTCAGAGAGTAGCAACCGAGGTAGTTCGCACGGAGAGGCGCATACGAAACGTCGATGCCGAGTTTTGCAGCCACGTCGTAGAATGTCGGATGCGTTTCCGGCTCATACTCGTGGTCATACAGGAGATCGGCCCCCTCCGTATCCTCAACGCGGAACACAGGGATCGGGCGATATCCTTTGACGATGACCTTTTCGACTTCTTCCCCCGTCTTCTCGTCCTTTTCTTTGATTTTGAAGGATAATGGAGCGAGGATATGGATCGCATGGCTGCCCTTACGGACATGGCGACCTGCGTCCTGCCACTGGCGGAATCCACGTGCGTCAGATGTTCCCTGAAGCATCTGCAGCACACGGTTTCCAATGCTCCATTTGTCACTGGGAATGACATCTCCCGAGTGACGATGAATGATGGAGAACGCGACTTTTTCCGGCAGTTTACCGGTCTTGAACATGTCGAGCAGCTGGTCGACAGCATTCTGGATGATCTGGTCGTTCTTCGTATTCGATGGGATGGATGTGCTCATTTTTTTCTCCTTTTGTGATATGTGTGATGAATCATCTTGAACTGTGGAATTTTTCTGGTGGTGCTCTTGGCATTTGAATCGTCTCCTTTGGCAAAATAAAATCCCGTCATCGTATAGATGACGGGATTATTTATGGATGAACTCACCATGGGGGCAAGAAATTTCGTGAAATTCTTCGTACAGAAGTTCTAGGTAGTTCCAGAAATATGCGTGATTTTTGGAATTGATAATGGTTTTATTTTATGAGTGATCAGAATCAAAATTTTTGATGGTGTGCAGAACAAAACATCTGGCGTAATAGATTTTATGAGGATCGAAAAAATCTTCGGAAAGGATCATTGAAAATGGAAAAGCTAAATCTGTCGTGGCTCAAGCAGGCACGCCGAAGTAAGCATCTTTCCGTTAAGCGGGTGGCAGCATCCATCGGAAAGACCCGAGGGGCTGTATGGAGATATGAAGCTGGCGTCACAGACATCCCTGTGAGGACGCTCTGCAAGCTGCTCAATCTCTATGGTGTCTCTGTTGTGGACGTTTTTTGTCAGGAGGTTGATCCCAATGATGAAATTTGATTACGGTCATCTCAAACGAATCCGAAAGCACCATTCTCTCCGGCAGGAAGATGTCGGAAAGATGATGTGCTGTTCTGGAACGGCGGTTAGTCGAGCAGAACTCGGACAGAGCGAAATGTCAGTATCTGATCTAGCTAGATTTGCTGATATTTTCGGCATCAAAGATATGAATCAATTTTTTGTCAAGACGATCGGAGGTAAAAAAAATGACTGATATGAATCTCGCAGAGTTCATCGGAACGAAGATTATCGAAGGGAATATTCGACGTGATGAAGAGATTTTGAAGATGGAATCGAACTGGACCCGTGAGGGAGCAGAGCTTCGCAAGATACGCGAGGGGTTGAAAATTTCTCGTAGGGAGTTAAGCCGACTAACGCATGTTTCTGAGAGCGTTTATGCCCGTTTGGAAAAAGGGGAATATATCAGGCGTCGGAAGGCCATTGTTCAGACGTATATTACGATGATGCGTTGTATTCCGCTCATGAGGAAGCAGGATGCCGGCCTCATCCGGTAAAAAATGCTCGGATATGATGTGTAAAAGGAAAGCGTCAGAGAGTATGGGATAAGTTAGCAGCGAGAATGTTATAAAAAACGCTTGAATGAAATGCCGAGGAGGCCGGAATTAGTGGTGCCCGAGGCATTTCATTTTTATTGACATTCTCGCCCCACGCCACGAAGTTTTCGATACGGACGATGGAAGGAGAGAAAATAAATGATACATACGATGACGATCTTCAAGGAAATTAACAGCTACGAAGCGCAACATCTTTTGTCATGTATGGGATATTCGATTTCTGAATTAGAGGCTTTGGCACCGGCAACATGGAAAGATATCCATCCGATGTGCGGCATTTCAGACGTGACATTGGATAAGTCCTCCATGTCGTTGAAATACTACGGCATCCGATATGACAGGTACACCATCTACCTGCGCATGGAACCACTGACGCTCGTCACTGGAGAGCAGCACATCGACCTATTTGAATGTACCAAAGAGAATATTGAACGCTTGAAAAATGCGTTCAGGGCGTATATGGTCGTTTATCTCGGGCTTGATGGTACGTCTACCTCGATGAATGAGATCGCAGAACTCAGTACATGGAAAGCGCAGAGAGTTGATTATACGTGGGATATTCGCCTCAAAAATCATGATGAGGTTCTGGCGTTGATGAACCTCTTCAAAATGTCTGAATGGCAAAATATTGACGTAAAGAGCCCTCAGCATCAAGCATTGAACCCGACGTCCATTTATGGAGATCATTTTTATGATTCATCATTCCTGATCGGCAACAAGACATGGGAGATTGCTGGATATGATAAGGGAGCTCAGGTGAAAAGCAAAAAAGGCTCCTGCAACTCATTGAGCGCAGAAGCCCATAATCAAGAGCTCGTAGAGGAAGCACGGAACGTTCTTCGCCTTGAGTACCGGCGCAAGACAAACGGGACGAAAAAGGGTTCTACCAGATTCGAATCGAGGTCCGTGATGGAGTTCCTGTCCGAAGATGTCGCAAGCAAGTGGTTTCATAAAGCCTACGGTAGCATCATCGGTTACGAGCCATTTTACATCTTATATTACCAGCTTCAGCTCAAGATAGCTGAGGCGTTTCCCCTTACGAAAAAAGAGGCGGCACAGGAGAGGCACCGGAAGGCACAGTACGACAAGGAAAAGTCTGCTGCAGCGAAGTCTGGCAGGAAGATCAAGCCATTCAAGAGGCGCATTCTCGGCCAGCGAGCGCAGGAATACTATGACTTCATGACGTTCGTCGCGCGTCACAAAGGACTGCAGAATGCTCTGGAAGCCTTCGATGACTTCCGCTGGGCAAGAAAGAGAGCATTTCCTGTTTGGTTAAGGAATATCCGAGAGAAGATTCATGTCTCGCCGGTCGGCATTCCGCACAATTGGCTGTATAAGCGCCCGAATGGCAATGGACGTGATCTGGATATCCCTGCTGATTTTTTACCGAATCCCGTACCTCGCCCTGTTCAGTAGGTTATGAGATATATCATCTATGAAAAATAGGAATTTCTTCAAAACGAGAAGGCTGTGGACATTACTGTCTCGTTCGTTTGCTGGATGAGCGTAGTTCATTTGATGGTGATAATTTTGATTTATCAGGGATTGTCAATAGTTTTGTGTAAATTATTTTTCAATCGGCCTTGTCGTACTTATGCATCAAGGCCGACATGCGCTCATCCATTTCGAGTTGGTTGC
>Ga0256406_1006827_pt1 | contig 11213 bp, 9 predicted proteins | sample RumenRJG_03DNA_FD_185986 | JGI IMG/M metagenome (GOLD analysis project Ga0256406, IMG submission 185986) | Bovine rumen microbial communities from Lethbridge, Alberta, Canada - RJG_03 | ecosystem: Host-associated > Mammals > Digestive system > Stomach > Rumen | place: Canada: Alberta | collected...
GTTCCGCTGGCACCGTCCTCATATCCGTCGTCGAGTACGGGACCGTTGTCGCTTGTGAATATCACGATAGTGTTGTCGTCCAGACCTTTCTCTTTCAGATATTTCATTGTTTCGCCCACGCACCAGACGGCTTCTATCACTACATCGCCGCGTGCTCCCGTTGACGACTTGCCCTCGAACTGCGATGCCGGGACGCGTGGAACGTGCGGCTCGTGCAGTCCGTAATAGAGGAAGAACGGCTTGCCCTGCGGCACAGTGTCGATATAAGCTTTCACTTTGGCGAGTATGTCGGCAGCCATTGTCTTCTCGTTCCAGATGGCACTCTTGCCGCCTTTCATGAATCCTATGCGAGGAATGCCGTTAATCACTGCGTCCTGATGCCCGTGACTCCAGTGCATTTTCACCAGTTCGGGGTTGTTTACGCCGGTGGGTTCGCCCTCGAACGGGTGCTCATAATCTACAGAAATGGGGTCGTTGGGGTCGAGGTTTGCCACGCGTCCGTTCTCGACATACACCGTAGGCACGCGATCGACAGTGGCGGCGATGAGGTAGGTGTAGTCGAAGCCAATGGCGTTGCCTGCCGGTGTTATCTGTCGGTTCCAGTCAATCTTGCCCTCGCCCATACCCAAGTGCCATTTGCCTATGGCGGCGGTGGAGTAGCCGGCGTGTTGGAACATCTTGCCGATAGTAAACTGGTCGGTGTCGACGAGCAACGGAGCATCACCCGGCAGAATCTTGGCATCGTCGTTACGCCATGGATACATACCCGTCATTAGTCCGTAGCGCGATGGTGTCGATGTGGCGGACGAAGCGTGACCGTTGGTGAAACAGGCTCCGTTTTGCGCCAAAAAGTCGATGTTGGGAGTCGAGACAGTGCGATTTCCATAGGCACTTACATCGCCCCAGCCCAGGTCGTCGGCCATGATTATTATCACATTGGGTTTTTCGGTTGCTCCGACCGACATCGGCATTGCCGCCAATGAAGCCAGCGCCATGATATTGTTCTTGTTCATGTCAGTATCTTGTCGTTAGTTATTTCATTCTGTATATGGTGAACGATTTCTCTGCTACGGTGATTGTCGGCGTTGATTTCACGAATAGTTCGCGTCTTTCCTCGGGGCTGACGGCATTTGGATTGTCGGGAGTAGCGCGCTGGTCGGGTTTTGCGGTGAGTGTGGTGATGTCGGCTCTGCCGGTGAACTTCTTGCCGTTCAGGTTGAGTGAGAATGTGGCAGGGGTGTTGCCAAGGTTTATTATCTTCACTATGTATTCTCCCGTCCGTGTGTCTTTGCCTGCTGTCACGAAAAGATTCTTTTCGCCTTCGGTGTTTGACACATCATACACCACATCCACAGTGTTGTTGCGCAGCATCTGGCACATATAGTAGTTGAAGGTCTTCACGCTTTGTGTGGACGAGTTGAGAAGCATAGGCTGAAGGTCGCCACGGTTTATGCACTCCCAGTTGCGCATCAGTGGTCGGTCTGCCATGATTGGTTTCAGGTCGGCGTTGCGTTCCAATGCCATCTTGAATATGCCTTCGGCGAGTATGGCAGTAGGGTATTGTCCCACCGGACCGCCCACACCGTTGCCCATGATTCCGAGTTCGGCTATATAGAGGCGTATGCCCTGCCGCTTGTAGTGGTCGAAGCGGTGGAAGTTGTCGATGGCCCACTGCACGTTGCGGTAGTAGTGTTCATCGAACACTTCAATTTCCTTCTTGTCCACAAACTTATCAATGTCTTCCTGCTGGCGGTCGTTCAGCGTGCTGTTGGCAATATATATAAGGTGTGGATAACGCTCTTTAAGAGCTTTGTATATCTGATGGTATTTCTCGTAATACACGGGTCCGAAGTCTTCGTTTCCTATCTCGACATATTTCAGAGGGAACGGTTCTGGATGCCCGTTTTCAGCACGCATGGCTCCGTACTTGCTGCTTGTGGGACCAATGGCATACTCGATTGCGTCCAAGGCATCCTGAATGTAGTAATTCACATCGGTGGGTTTGTGCATGAAGTTGCCATCCTTGTCGCGCTTCACCCATTCCGTGCAGACCATGCCCACGGGTATAACATACATAGCATTGCATCCTAAATACTCGCAAAGTTCATAGAACTCGTGCATGCCGAGTCCGTCGCTGCGGTAGTGTGGTTCCCACTTTCCCCACTGTCCTGGGCGCATGGCAATGTCGCCCACTGTCTTTTTCCAGTGGTTCATGGTCTCTTCATTCACTCCGTGTATGTTGCATCCGCCGGGAAAACGCAGGAAGTCGGGGCGGTAGTCCTTGAGGTTCTGCACTATGTCGGCACGGAATACCGACTTGCCGCCATCGTAAGTGTCGCCAGGAAACATCGAAACCATGTCGAGTTGCAGTGTGCCTTTCTTTGTCGGGACGATGCGTAGCATACCGTCGGCTACACTCTTCTGGGCGGTGAGCGTCACGTTGTGCTTCTCCCAAGAGTCTCCCTTCCTTAGAGTTATGGTTGCCGGTGCCGAGCAGGGCTTGCCGTCCTTGTCGGCGAGGCACACTTCAAGCGCGCCTTCATACTGCCTGGCAAGCGCGTAGAGCGACAACCGGTAGCCTACGCCTTGCTTGAAAGCCATACCGAAGTAGCCGGTGTTTACGATGGCGGCATCGCTTCCGTTGCCTATGTCTTCAAGCACATCAATGCGCATGGAGTGGCTGTTGTTGGCGTTCAGAGGGTTGTCGGTGGTGCGCTTTACGCGAATCGGCGAATTGGTGAGCGGCAAAGTGAGCCATCCCACGAGCGGGTCTATCTGGTAAATCTGCTTTATAGGTTGCTTGGGGTTAGGCACGTCGGCATACATTCCGTCCTTGATGACGAGTCCTTCGGGCAGATTCGCCTCCTCGAAATTGCGGTTGCGCACAAGTTCTGCATACAGACCTCCGTCGCCTATCATGCCTATCTCCTCATAGTGCCAGCCGTATTCCACGCGCTGCACCTTCTTGGCTTTCTTCGTGTTTACAGTTACAATGTCTGTGGCTAAGACCTTTGATGTTGCGGAAAACAGCATCATTGCAGATAGAAAAGATGCGGCTGCCGGCAAGTTCCAATAATGTTTCATGATTTATTGTGAGTTTTTAGTTTTACTAATTTTGCAATAAAACAAGTCATTGGATAACAACAAATTATCCAATGCTTGCATATGCCAGAAAATTCACTTACCTTAGTGCTGCTTAAAACTCAAATAAAGAATATCTGACATATGATATGGCAAAGGTAAACATAAAATCTGAGAAAATCACTCCTTTCGGAGGAATTTACTACGCAAGCCAGGCTTTTTATGTGCTTTCACTTGACAAAGTCATCAACGGCACTCTTGGTGTCCGCAGCTCCACCTACAACGGCTACCAGTGGGACGAGATAATATGTGTTCAGATTCAACACCAACCCAAGGCTCAATGACCTTCTGATGAAACTCAACATGAAGATGGGACTGTTCAAATCCGGCCAGACTGTCAACGTGGATTTCGACCATCTTTTCGTCAAGACTGAAAAAGCCGACGCGAAGTATTCGTACAAGCAAGCTTACGGCTACTTCCCTGGCGTCGTCTCAATAGTTGGTATCATAGCGAACATCGAAAACCGTGACGGCAACACACCCGTCAAGTTCCATCAAGCTGACACGCTATCAAGGGCTTTCAAGCTGCTTCATTCATATGGCTTGCACATAGGCATCTTCCGTGCCGATTGCGGCTCCTATTCGGAATATATCATAAGGACCGTTGACGGCAACTGCCGCATATTCTACATACGGGCCATACAGTCGGTAACGCTCTTGTAGTTGGAGAAAGCCGAGCCCATGATGGCTGTCACCGTCTCAGGCAGCTTGATGACCTTTGCATGCGAGTCTTCTGTCCAGCCCAATCCGCCATAGGCCGTCACGGTAAACGTTCCTCATTGTTCTTCACCTGAGCGGGAATGTCAACCTCTGTCAGGGTATTGTCGTTAGCAACGCCTAAGGCAGTGACATAGAAGTTGGTGGCATCGGTCACCTTGTACACCACACCATCCACTGTGAACTGCTCGTCCTTCGAGGCCGCAAGAGAGTGGAAGACACTTCCAAAAAGGAATAGAAGAAGAAAGGTGCACTGGGGTGCGTGGGAATAACCGGTCAGAAGCGATTGTAGCATGGCAATCCTCTGTTTGCCTTTAGATGTCATCTGAAATGAAACTGACATAACCTTATCATTTTACAGTCGAAAACGATGCATCGGCATCCAACAGTCAACGCGTCGCTTTTTAAGAAGTTTATTGCGTTACCGGGGGCAAAATTAGCTCTAATTTCGAACCATCGAATAACAACTACATAACTTTCGAACTATTTTAACCTCGTCACCCCCCCGCATATTTTAATATTAATCAATATGTAACTCCTACAAAACTCTTCAATAGTACATTTTTTACAGAATATTGAACACAGGATATTGAATAAACAATAAACTGAAGTATGGAAGAAGGGGCAAAAGCTTCCTGCTTCTGGCACCTTGTTACATTACAAACGGATTACAAGCGTTAACGTAATGTTAATCGAGGGGTGCATCAGCGAAAATCCTTCAAGCTTTTTGTTACCTTTGACACACTTAAACCATCAACTAACTAACATGAAAAGTAATATCAAGAAAGACAAGTCATCGATTGCCATGGTGGCTCTGCTCACAGGACTTACTCTATGCCCTGTCCACGTATGGGCCACACCGTCAGCAAACGGCATTGATGCAAAGGAAGTGAATCAACAGTCGGGACGTGTCACTGGAACAGTGGTCGACGACAACGGACAACCCGTGCTCGGTGCCACGGTAAGAGTCCTTGGCCGACAGAATCTCAACGCTGTCACCGACATGGACGGGCGGTTCTCCATCAATGCTCCCGAAGGCTCCACACTTGAAGTCTCCTACATCGGCTACAAGGTACAGACCGTGAGAATCGGCACACGGACAAGCATAAAAGTGAAGTTGGAAGAAGACTCCAAATCGCTTTCCGACGTGGTGGTCGTAGGCTATGGCTCGCAGCTCCGCCGCCAGGTCACAGGAGCTATCTCGTCGGTGAAAGCAGCCGACATCCAGGCACCGAATGCAGTCAGTGCCGACAACCTTCTGCAAGGTAAGGTGGCCGGTCTGGCCATTACACAGAACTCAGCGCAACCAGGATCGGGCATGAACGTCAACATCCGCGGTTCGCTCTCCCCAAATGGTTCCAATGCCCCGCTCTATGTCATAGATGGAGTTGTTATCAGTTCGAATTCGAGCAAGGCAGCCAAAGTGGGACCGGGCCGCTTGCTCGACTACGCTCTCCGGGATGGTTCCGACCGAAGCCCTTTGGCTACCCTCAATCCCGACGACATCGCGTCCATTGATGTACTGAAAGATGCGTCGGCTGCTGCTATCTACGGTTCACAAGCCGCCAACGGCGTGATTCTCATCACCACGAAGAAAGGACAAAGCGGAACTCCACGCGTGAGCTACAGTGCATCGCTCTCAGTGCAGGGCATCAACAAATACTACGACATGCTCAACGCCAAGGAGTTTATGGAGATGGCCAACATGGGAGAGAAAGAGCAGTGGCTCTACGACAACAACTATGCTCCCTACACCAACACGCCTGCTCCTTCGTCAGGATGGCCCATCGTATACAGCGACCAAGAGATTGCCCAGCAGACAGAATCATACAACCACTTCAACGACATTAAGCGCACAGGCATCATCAACGACCATAACATCTCAGTGTCGATGGGAACCGACAAGCTGAAGCTCTACTCCTCTTTCAACTACTTCAATCAGAACGCTGTGCTGAAGACCACTTCGCTGCGCCGGTACAGCGGCCGCATCAACCTGGAGTACCGGTTCACGAAATGGCTTAAGTTCTCCTCGAGCAACATGTATACCGTCATCTACGCCAACAACCCCTCCATGGGCCATTGGCGCGAGAATGCCAATGAGGGCAACTACACCAACTCGGCCCTCTACTTCTCGCCCCGTCTGCCCCTGCTACAGGACGACGGAACGCTGACCCTGCCTGAGAACGCTCTCGCCATGAACCCGAAGAAGTTTGAGCTCATCAAGGACAAGACTACCACAAAGCGCCTATTCTTTGCACCCAACCTCGAGGTGCAGGTCACACCCTGGCTGAAGGGCAACGTACAGCTGAGCGTCGACGAGACCTCGGAAATGCGTGATGTTTTCTCGCCAAAGGCCGCACGCATGCCACAGCAGAATCAGGAGAACTACGGTGGCTACTCCAATGCCTACAACAACAACTACGGCATAGAGGAGTACCTCACCTTCGACAAGCGATTCGGCTCCGACCACTATCTCAATGCCGTTGTAGGCTCGGGTTACTATAAAGCCAAAGGCAACGACTACAGTTTCTGCGTATTCAACCTGCCCACCGACGTTTTAGAGAACAATGCCCTCCAGCTCTCTTCCGACGCCGAGGACACCCAGTACAATTCGAATCGCTGGGAACGCAATAAGCTCTCTTTCTTCGGCCGTCTGAGCTATACCTACCTCGACCGCTACATCCTCGGTGCCACGCTGCGCCACGACGGCAGCTCTGCCTTCGCCGAGAACCACAAGTGGGGATGGTTTCCCGGTGTGTCGGCAGGCTGGATTATCAGCAATGAAGGCTTCATGAAAGATGCCAATTGGCTCGACTACCTGAAACTTCGCGCCGGCTACGGTACATCGGGCAACGAGAGCATACTTACCGGAAATCTCTACATGCTCACCACTTACGGCACAGCAAGTTCCGGAGGCTGGTACTATTTCAATAACAGCAAGAGCAACGCTATCATACAGACGGTAAAAGGCAACAAGGATCTGAAGTGGGAAACCGACAAGACCTTCAACATTGGTATCGACATGACGGCCTTCAACAACAGACTCTCCGCGAGCCTCGACTTCTATGTACGCACAGCACAGGACTTGCTCGACTTCGCCACACTGCCTATGAACGACGTGGTCTATCGCATTGCTAAGAACGTGGGCAAAACGCGCAGCAAGGGTGTGGAACTCGCCGTAAAGGGCACCATGATACAAACCAAGGAATGGAACTGGAATGCCTATCTCAATCTTAGTCATAACAAATCGTACTGGGTGGAACGCAATCCGGAGGTGGACATCAATCCCTGGGTGGGCGAGCACGACGAGCTCACTGCCTTCTACGGTTGGAAGACCGACGGCATCTTCCACTCACTCGACGAGGTGCAACAATGGAAATCCAACGGCAAAGTGCTGCAACCCAACGCCTATCCAGGCAATCTGCGCTACGTGGACCAAAACGGTGACGGCGTGATGGACGACAAGGACATCGTTAAGCTCGGAACCTACGAACCTGCCCTGCGCTTCGGTCTGGGCACATCGCTCACCTATAAAAACTGGAATCTTGAAGTCGATACTTACGGGAACATAGGTCAAAAGACCTACAATGGCTGGCACTACCGCAGTTTCATCGGCAACAGCAAAATCAACTCCTCCACACACGTCTACGAACGCTGGGCTTCGTTCAACACCAACGGATGGTATCCCGGACTGGCTGCTGACGTAACAGGCAACAACAACAAATCGGGCAACAATGACTTCACGCTGCAAAACACTTCCTACCTCAGATTCAAGAACATCAAGCTCACCTACAATCTGCCCGCAGAAACCGTTGCACGGTGGGGAATGAGCAATCTGGGCATCTACGTCGACTTGCAGAACACGCTCCTCCTTACCAACTACGAAGGGCTCGACCCCGAAATGGAACAGAGCGCAGCACCCTTCCCTATCCCCAGCACCGTGGTCTTCGGACTGAACGTAACATTCTAAACACACTAAGGACATGAAAACAAAAATATATTCAGCATTACTGGGTCTTGCGATGGTATTTGGCATCATTGCCTGCAACCTGGACCCCAAAGTGTATTCCTCAATGACCGATTCCAACTTCCCGGAAACGGCCGACGATGCCAATGCTCTGCTCACAGGCCTATACGCCAACATCAAGAACAATTCCGGCGGACTCAACGACAGTGGTGTCAACGGCGGCTGGGGATGGCCTATCTGGTGTCTCAACGCCAGTTGCTGGTGGGGATTCAACGAAGCCACCACTGACGAACTCTATCAGCGCGAAGCCACCGACGTGAGAAACTTCGACTGGGGCTCGGCATGGAACACCATGAGCACCTACCGCATCATCAAGAACATCACGCGCGCCACCTATCTGCTTGGTGTACTCGACAAGAACACATCCATTCCTGAAGCCGACAAAAAGAAGATGGCGGCAGAGACCAAATGTATTCGTGCTTACATCATGTTCACGCTCTACGACCTATACGGTCCTGTACAGTTTGACGTGAACCCTGACTCCATCGCGAACATCAAGTACAGAGCACGCCCAAGTAAGGAAGAATACTTCGGACAGATGGTCAAAGACCTCACAGAAGCCATACCCGACCTGCCCGGTGTCACCCAAGGAACCTCAGACTGGGGACGGGTGAACAAAGGACTTGCCAACATGCTGCTCATGAAGCTCTACATGAACGACCACCAATGGGCAAAAGCACTGCCTTATGCGCAGGCTGTCGTTAATCTCGGCTACAAGCTCGAATCCGACTATTTCGCCCCCTTCACCGAGGAACAAAGCATGGAAAATGTGTGGGCTATTCCTTCGGGCTCACAGGGCGACAATGAGTTCTTCTACTACACCATACCCAGCAACTGTGCCTACGTCTGCGGCATGGAAGTGGCACCTTACTGGGGAGTAGTAACCATGCCCTGGGAGTTCTACGAGACGTTCACCAAAAACGACGTGCGCAAGAAAGGCATCGGTGACCATTACACAGGTCCCGACGGAACAGAATACACTCGCTACGGCGAGCACCAGGGGCACCTGCAGTGGGGATGCATCGTCACCAAATACATGCTGCCCAAGGAGCGCACCTCCAGCGGCAACCTGCATCAGTGCTGCTTCCGCTACTCCGATGTCATTCTCTCTTTGGCTGAAATTGAGAACAACCTCAACGGGCCTACTGACAAAGCTCTGAGCTACCTGAAGATGGTCACCGACCGTGCTCACACCACGAACACCATACCGGCCGACATTCAGGAAAGCAAGGAAAAGTTCAATAAGTTCCTGCTCGCGGAGCGAGGACGCGAACTTTACTTTGAAGGCTGGCGCCGCGAGGACCTCATACGCTTCGGAGAATTCATCAACAATGCTCTCGCACGCGGCAAACATGCAAAGGAATACATGGAAATCATGCCCATCCCGCCACAGGTCATCACCGAGTCGGGTGGTATCGTAAAGAACAATCCCGGTTACGAATAAGGACACCGGAAGACATGCTCATCCTCCAGCTCTCCACCCAAAGACCACGGCCTAAAGGGTAAGGGATGGAGGATGAAGCTTATTTCAGACAAAAAACACGTTCAGTTTGTTCGCGTTGTCGTTTATTTTTAGTAAGTTTGCCTGCAAAAGCCAACAATATGGAAGACGACAACAAATACATCCGTTTTGACTGGGCAGCCAAGCGCATGTTGCGCGACAAAGCCAACTTCGGAGTTTTCGAAGGACTGATTACCGTACTGCTGAATGAGCCCGTTCACATTATAGAGATATTAGAAAGCGAGAGCAATCAAAACGAGCCCGATGACAAGTTCAACCGAGTGGACATCAAGGCACGTGACAGCAAGGACGACATCATTCTTGTAGAAATTCAGCAAGCCCGAGAGCTCTATTATTTGGAACGGGTTCTCTACGGGGTAGCTAAAACCATCACCGAACACATTTCTTTAGGCGACAAATACAACAAGGTGAAGAAAGTCTACTCCATCAGCATCCTGTACTTCGACCTGGGACAAGGAGCCGACTATCTTTATCATGGGCAGACTACTTTTATTGGCGTGCATACAAAAGATACGCTAAAAATCAATGCACGCGATAAAGGAGTCATCAAAATAAAGACTCCAGAGGACATCTTTCCCGAATATTTCATTATACGAGTAAACGAATTCAACAAAGTTGCCAAGACACCACTTGAGGAATGGATAGACTACCTCAAGAGCGGCCATATCAAAGACGACACCACCGCTCCAGGACTCCAAGAAGCCCGGCAAAAGCTTCAATACATTAAAATGAATGAGAAAGAGCGCTTAGCCTACGACCGACATATGGACAACGTTATGGTGCAAAACGATGTGCTGTTTACGGCTAAAATGGAAGGAATTGAGGAAGGACGAGAGCAAGGTCGTGAGGAAGGACGCAAGGAAGGTCGCAAGGAAGGTCGTGAGGAAGGACGCAAAGAAGGACGTGAGGAAGGACGCAAGGAAGGCAAAGAATCTATTGCTATGAAAATGAAGGAAATGGGGCTGGATGTGACTACCATTGCAAAGGCCACCGGACTCAGTCCTGAAGAGATCAGCAAATTGTGACTCAAACGTTCGGAAGTATTTATTCCTTGTAGGGGCTGCGCTTACGGATGTTTATAAAGGCTTATAAATGTACGCTAAGATAATAGAATAATAACCTATAAAGTAGAATACGACGGCCTACACCATAGGACAAATTTTTAATGCGATGATAACCAACGTATGGCTCCGCAGTAAGAATTTGTCCTTCCGGCCGTTTCATAAAGGCTTTCCAAAAGGCGTTATAACAATACTCGGAGAGGCCGTAAGCTCTTTCCTGCGGACGGCTATATCCACTTGCAGGGAGCGGCCCTTGTGGCCGTCCGCATCCTACGGGCAGACAGAGGCCGTCGCTGCTTGCTCGCAGACGGCTATATCCACTTGCAGGGTGCGGCCCTTGTGGCCGTCCGCATACAGCGAATGTAGAAGGTATAATTGAATTTCTTGTTTGTCTGCTGCTTGCGGACGGCCACAAGGGCCGCACCCTGCAAGTGGATATTTGGGGACAAACACAAACCCTCTCTCCCCATATCATGTGGCAATGGACCGACACTCTGCTTGCGGACGGCCACAAGGGCCGCACCCTGCAAGTGGATATTTGGGGACAATCCCCAGCCTTACTAAGCCGCTCCAACAGAGATGGACTCGTTCTGATTGGTTGTAGCTCAGGAATCATAATTTTAAGGACAATGAGAGCTAAAATTGGGAGAGTGTGCAATGGAAAACTTTGATTTTTGATACGGAAAAATGGGCGTTAAATAATGCTAACGCTAACCGAATCCTTTACAAATGAAAATCTCGAAAT
>Ga0256406_1006829_pt1 | contig 11211 bp, 11 predicted proteins | sample RumenRJG_03DNA_FD_185986 | JGI IMG/M metagenome (GOLD analysis project Ga0256406, IMG submission 185986) | Bovine rumen microbial communities from Lethbridge, Alberta, Canada - RJG_03 | ecosystem: Host-associated > Mammals > Digestive system > Stomach > Rumen | place: Canada: Alberta | collected...
AATGTATGTACAAATCCAAAGTGCCAGCCGCACACCCGCTGTCGTACACACGGCCCGTCCCCAGCGGCGAATCGACTATCGTGCCCTTCGGGAGCGTGGAGCTTGCGACACATATGTACCCGTCAGCGTCGCATACCTTGCCGTCAGACACGTGCCTTCCTGGGATGTTCAGCCCGTTGCCGGGCAGTACTGTCTCCGAGTAGTACGTAAAGCGCCACCCGTTGTAATAGACAACGCCACGCGTTTTCATCTGAGCGACGGTGAGGAAGCCACCAGAGATAGAACCGGAATTGTCAACGATGCTGCTTGCGCTTGCCACGCCAGATGATGTCGAGGCAGAAGAAGCCGCTGCTGCCTTTTTCCGTGCCTCCTCCTGCTCCTTGAGAGCCGCGTCATATGCCCGTTCTGCCGTGTCGCGTGCCGTCTGCGCCTCGCTCACCGCCGCGTCGGCATCCGCCTTTGCCTGATCCGCTGCTGCCTTGTCGCTCACGAGCGTCTGGATGTTCGTGTCTGACCACTCGGCGATGGACTGCCATGCGGCAAGCTCCCTGATGCCATCGCTGACGTTCCCCGAGCATAGCGCTGACATTATGGCGTTCACGGCGTCACTGCCGCCGCTCTTGTACGTCGATCGGATGGACGTGACGGCGTTGCCCTTTGCCTGTTCGAGTGACGCGTTCGCCGTGTCTGCCGCCTGCTGTGCCTGTTCGCTTGCGGTACATGCATCGTCATATTTCTGTGCTGCGGCATCGAACGCCGCCTTCGCATCGCTCACGGACGTTGCTGCGATTGCCTGACATGGGATTTGCGCTGCGGCGATCGCAATGGAAACGGCAAGTGAGGCAGCAAGCTTTCGTGCCGTGAGCCTGCATGTCACATGCCCGTGTTTGGTGTGTCGCGTGTCTGTCGTCACTCCCGTTCCTCCGTCGGTTCGGTCGGCTTGCCTAGCGTCCTGTTCCGTCTTCAGGCTCTTCGTCACGTTGCCCAGCTTCCCTGTCGTATCCGTCGGCGTACCAGACGTTCCCATCCTCGAGGCACAGGCATGCGAGCCTGCCACCGTATACGCATCCGCAGTCGATGTCGATTCGACCGTTCCACTGCATGATCCTCGCGTCGTTGCCACGGCGCAGCTGGGCGCTGTTCGGGAACGAGACGTTCCCTTTGGACATCATGATGGGACTCAGCATGAGATCGTTCACGAGCGGGGCGATGAACGTCGTCGGAGTGTGCCCGAACACGACGTCCACTGGTGGAATCCACGTGCCGAACAGCCATGGTTCCCTGATCCACACCTCATCGAACGGCGACTGCCTTGCCAGCATGGCGTTGACGCCCTCCGTGACGTGCTGCCTGCCGTCCCTTGTAGGTCCCGCAAGTCCGGCGTGCACGAGAAGCACTTGCCTGTTCCTGCCCTTTACGTCCTCGAAGCACACCAGTCGCGTGAGAGGCGCGTTCCTGCATAGCCTGACGAACCCGTCAATCGTCTCGTCAGTGCAGCATTCTGCTGCCTGTTCGCATGTGTCGTATCCGCCGTTGTAGCCCCAGTCGCCATGGAACGAGGGGAAGAACTCGTCCACGATGATGTTCTCGGTGCCTCGCATGTCTTCGAGCATCATGTGTTCGTGGTTGCCGAGCATGAACGTGACGTTCCTTGGCTTCCTGTTCACGAGCCAGTCGATCATCATGCCCGACTTCGGTCCCCTGTCTATCGCATCACCGATGATGTATAGCCTGTCGTCGTCTCCGAACGACACCCTCTCGAGCAGCTCCATGAACTGGTCGTAGCATCCGTGTATGTCAGAGATGACGTATGTGAATCCCTTGCCCATGGTGTCTTCCCGTCCCCGTGTTCCCCTATTGCGATTGCCACGCGTGCGATTGCCCGCTGCCCACGTGACGCCTGTGATCTTGTCGTACCACGCGTGCCGTCATTCGTGCGGATGGTCATGCCGTCTACGGCATGCGTGACGCATCGTGTCTTGTCTCGTTCCTGTCTTAATGATAGCACAGGATGCGACACGCGTTCCATGCCTCGTTCTGGTAGCATATCGCATTTCGTGTTGATATTGTGTTCGTCCCGTCTCGTGTCAAGTCTCCGGTCGGATTGTGAGATGATTGTCATAGAACGAAGGGCGACACGACAAGCACCCGATGGTGAGCGAGGGGTATGGGACAAGCCCCATATCTTTATAAGGAAGGATGGATAGCAATGGGATACACGGTACAGGCGACGCACGGGCTCCCTCAGTGCGGATGCGAGACGCTTAGGTTCGGGACGTTCGACGAGGCACAGGAAGCGGTAATCGCAATCCTCACCAGCGACATTTCGGCAATTCTCTCGAACGATCCCGACATGAACGAGCACGATGCCGAGGAGCTCGCTGCGTCATACACCACAATCACTAAGGACGGTGAGTAAAGATGTGCGTGATTGTCAAGAGCATGAGCATCAAGCGAGGCACCAGCAAGCGTAGCGGCAGGATTAGCATCACGTGCGCAGACAGCAATGTGTCACCCCGCAAGTACGCCAGGAAGACCATCGACGCAAGTGACAACCTTGGTAAGCAGGTAAGCGACATCGGCAAGGCACTGTTCGATGGCAGGATGAGGTTCCTCCCGTCATGTAGCTGCATGGCGCACGAGGCATACTACCTTGCCTGTAACTACGTGCATGCGACGCCACAGGAGGCGCGTGACAGGTACGCCGATGACGCAGACGCCCTCTCTGGTCTCCGCAATGACTGGGTCGCGTGGTTCTCTTCCCAGGTCCTCAATGGGACGCATGATGCAAGCCGATACGTCCTCATGAAGGATGTACGCCCCATGTGTGTGAAGTTCGTCACCGATGACGAGGCGAACGTTACCGACGTCCGCCTTGCCGACGGCAAACCGAGCATCCTCTCAAGGGAGCAGGTTATGATAGTACAATGGGCATGCCCGGATGATGCCTTCGCCTCACGTCCCATCAGCTAGAATGCCGCTCGCTTTGGCTGATTTTGCGAGAGCCACAGTACCAGAGCAAACAACTAATGCCTACAGGCGAAACCTGTGTGGTTGCCCCGCTAAACGCCTATGGCAGTAGCCGATAGCGTCTATTCCGCCGCAGCCGGAATCTGCCTGTTAACCTCTTGCAGGATGCGCACCAGCACTGGGACGGCTACCGAGTTGCCCGTCTGCTTCCATGCTTGGGCATCTGATACGGGCATCTCGAAGTCGTCGGGGAAGCCTTGTATGCGAAGGCATTCCCTCGGTGATAGCTTCCTGATGACACCGTCGACCATGTACAATCCCGTCTTGCCGCCGATGCCTCCTCCGTATGCGCTGAGAGTGACGCTCGTTCCACGCGGGGAGTAGATGCGCTCGCCCTGCCCGCCCTTGTTCACGTGCCCTATGCGGATGAGGTGCGTCGCGCGTGGGACATCGTTACCGACGTTCTGCGGGAAGTCGATATGCACGTCGTTCCTGTGGATGACGTACCTCGCGATGTCGGCACTGCCCGCGTCCTCCAGCACGTCCTCCAAGACGACGTCCTCGTGCGTCGGCTCTGGGAAGCTGAAGTCACTCACGTGCAGGTCCTTGCGGAAGCAGAGGATGTAGATACGACGCCTAGGCTGCGGCACGCCATAATCGGAGGCATCGAGCACCTGATGGAAGACGTCGTACCCAGCGTCCTCCAGTGCTGCTTTGATCACCGCGAACGTCTTGCCGTGGTCGTGTCGTTCCAAGTTCCAGACGTTCTCGAGGAACATCATCTTCGGCTGTCTGTACCTTGCGATGCGAACTATCTCGTTGAAGAGCGTTCCGCGCGTGTCGGCGAAGCCACGCTGCAGTCCGGAGATGCTGAACGCTTGGCATGGAAAGCCGCCGCACAGCACGTCATGCTCTGGAACGTCCTGTGCTGGGATTTTCGTGATGTCACCGACGACGCCCTTGCCCCAGTTCGTCTCGTATGTCTTCTTGGCATACCTGTCAATCTCGGACGCGAAGACGCACTGTGCGTTGGCGACGGACTTCATGGCAAGGTGAAAGCCACCTATACCGGCGAAAAGGTCGATGAACTTGGTATTCTCGTCTAGAAAGCTAAGCAATCCTGTTCCCCTATTCCTCAGCGAACTGCAGGTCTCGCATCTCGCGGTAACGGATTTTCGCAGCCTCATAGGATTCGTCACTGAACGAAGACACTGCTCTCTTAGCCCTGTCGATATTCGCGTCCGCCATCAGACGCAGGTACTTCACTGCCTCCCGCTCGCACATGCCCTGCGTGGTGATGGCGGCACGCACACCGTCCCAGTCCGTCTCCAGTTCGAGCAGGCGCATAACGTCGCATTCGCACTTCCTCAGCCCGCCAGCGTCTGATACCTCCTCGAGCACGACAGTGCCGTACATCGTGCGTAGCCAGTCGGTGGTGATCACGTCTGCATGTTCAGTCGTCCCCATTTTGTGGATTTCCTCCATTATTATGCCCATCCCGAGAAACCAGCGCAGGTCTTTCGGGTATCCTACGAGATATGCACGGAGATTTTCTCCATGCCAACGACTCGTATGATAGCAGCGGTACACGGAAACGGCACAATACCAGAAGGCGGTTGAACGTCAACGGAAAGAAAGACATCGCCGCACGCTGGCACGGCAGGCATCAGAACACGATGATGCCCACACGTTCCACGCAATGCCGCCAGAGGATTGGAGCAGTGAGCAAATCATGGATGTGGAGAGCAACGAGAGTAAGGGCAATGCCGGACTGACGGCAGGTGCAGCTAGCATGATGGGCGTGTTCGATGACATCGTCAAGGGAGTCAGCAAGCACGCCACACAAGCCGCTGAAAGGCTGTATGACACACCAATTGGGGAAGTATGGGTGTCGGTCCAGCGAGACGCCGAGAACACCGCACGTGCCGTCTCAGAGGGTATGGAACGCATGAACGACACATACGGATACACGACATCCGACGTGTGGAACCTGGGGGACAAGCAGGCGGAGCACATAGCGAAGGTCATGCGGAGGTACGCCGAGGAGACGCGTGCCGCAGACGCCGCACTCGCGGAGGAGACGGAGCGGCGTGCGGTAGGCATTGGCTCGTTCGCGAACGATCTGGAGATGCTCTACTCAATCGACTCGAACGTGCGTAGGGGTGGGGCTGACACTGACGTCATCATAGACGAGCGAGTGGCACAGCGAGAGGCAGATTTCATCGCCGACTGGGACTGGTTCGGTGCGAGATTCGTGTCGCCGGAGTACAGATACGATATCATGCCGGACTCGGCAAGTGATCATGCTGATAACGGCACGCTCGGTGACATGCTTGGTGAGGCGGTGCTTGCCGTCGCAAAGTCTGCGAACTCCGCCGCATCGCGCGTCACCGATGGCGTTGGCTGGATTGACATGAAGAGGCTGCCAGAGTTCGAGGCGCTCCGCATGGCAAGCATGCTGCTCGCGTTCGCCGACGGAAACATCGGTTTCCCTGATGGGTATCGCGGCTCTGATAGAGAGCTTCTTGGAGACACCCGCGATGACGCATGGGGCAAGCGTCAAATCAGCATACGTCTCGCATTCAGTGATGGCGTCCGCAAGGGTGATTACGGCGACACGCGTGCCCGCATGGAACTTACCAACGAGCGCATCGGGGAGGGCTTCGCTGCATGGGAAGAGGATATCCACCATGCGGCTGATGTCATGGAGTCCTGGGGCAACTGGCTTAGCGCGTACAGGCACGGCGGAAACGGTACGATGCTCGATCCCGATTCTCCAGAGGTCACCGCGCTGCGTGCCGAGTTCACTCGGTGCTGGCACTGGATTGGACAGAACGCCTCCGGGCTCTGGTGGTGAGGAATGGAGGCAGTCTAGGAGAGCAAACTGGTAAGAGGTTCATACGGTTCTAAGTCGTGGGGACTGGTACGATGGCGATGATGCCTGGTGCCAGCCCCCACAGTCATATCATCGAAAGTACAAATCCCAGTTCTCGGCAAGCCGCATGGCGATATTGTACGCAAGGACACAGGGGACGGCGTTCCCGATGATTCTGTACGCACCGCTCATGCTGACCGCTACGCCATCGGCATTCCTTGGGAATACAAACTGATACTCGTCTGGGAACGTCTGGAAACGGGCACATTCGCGGACAGAGAGACGACGCTGTGGCAGACCAAGGGTAAGCTCGTCTGTATGTCTTCCGCCGTTCTCCGTACTAAGACGACGGAACTCTATGTTTCCATGATGCTCTGACCTAATTGTTGGGGCAATCGAATCCATCTTGATTTCTGTGTTCCCCTGCGTGCCTGGGAGGTACTTTAGGCGCGAGTATCGAACCTGCGATGCGTCTGTTGTCGCATCAGGCTCTGGAAGCCCAGCAAGGGCTTCGTGGCACGTGACGAATGGGGTAAGCCCATCACCAGACACACTGTAGGCATGCGTCGGAAGCGGGTACGGATCGTATTCCGGGTGGTTTTCGATATTGGATAGCGCCACAAGTGCCTCGTCACGTAACGCCGACTTCCTGAACCCATAGAATATGACGCGCTGCCTGTTCTGCGGGACGCCATAGTTCGCCGCATGCAACACACGGGCGGGTACGACAAGATAGCCGCCGTCTGCCGCGTCCGCAAAGTCATGCTCAATGATTTCCTTCACGTTGCCGAGCGAGGTCAGTCCCCTGACGTTCTCGGCAACGAATACGAGCGGCCTTACGATGCCTATCGTCTCCCTCATCCATATGTATAGCTGTCCCCTGCTCTCGATTGTCGGCTCGTCTATCGTCCTGATGCTGCCGTCATGGTTCTTGTCAGACTCGAACCCCTTGCGCTTGCCTGAAACGGAGAAGTCTTGGCATGGGAATCCGCCAGTGACCACGGCTATGTCTTCGGGGAACACTCTCTCCCCAGCCTTTGCCCGCTTCACGAGATCGACGATGCTATCAAGGTGGTACGTTGCGTCAGCATCGTCACGGAACGAGGAGAAGTATGACGTCCACGCTGCCTTTGCGTCAGGTCTGATGTCATCTGCAAACGCTGTCACAAACCCGGTCCTGGCGAGCCTCACGAATCGCCCATCATCTTGTTCGACCCAGTCTGGATGCATATTGGTGTTCACTGAGCGTCCAAGACAGCGAAATCCTCCCTCGAATCCGATGTCCATACCGCCGCACCCGCTGAACAGCGACAGCACGCGTCTGCTCTGCATGTTCTCTGTCCTCCTAAGATACGAAGCCGTCATGTACCTGTATGCTTGGCAGGCATGTGGTATTACCGCCTCGCTCTTCATTATTATTGCTTGCCCTGTCTTCCTCCTAAGTCTTGCCTCTGGCTGACATCAGCTGGAAACGATTGGCATCCGGAGACTGCCTGACGTGCGAGATGGGCATGCCTTGTCGCCTTAGTTCTTGCGTCATTGATAAAGAAGTTAGCCGCGCAAACTCGGTATTTTAATGCCGAGTAAGCGGCGTCCTTCAGCTTATCATATCGTTTTTTTTTCAACGATACGGCAGCCTGAAAGAAAAAAACGGGAAGAGGAGCTTGTTCTCTACTCGCATTTTTGGTATAATAACAAAATAGAATTATCCACCAACGGACCAGTTAAGAGGACGGTGAACGACACAAGATGGACATCTCATACCCCACCCGAATCGTCACCGGCACCTACAACGGAATCCTCAAAGAAACGGTAAAATACTACAACAAACTCATCACATATTTACTACATGTTATAGAAAAAGAACAAACCGAAATCATCATCAAAGACGTCGAAGAGCACGAGAACGAACGACAAATGCGTCTCGAGGCGCTCATCCATGCGACGAAAAATAATGAACACCCCAAGTACGAGGACTTCGATAAGAAATTCCCAAAATTCCCATCATACATCCGCCGAGCCGCCGAGAAAAAAGCAATCGGTATATACAAATCATGGTACACCAACCACCTCAACTGGGAACTCGCCGGCAGGAAAGGAACCGAACCCCGACTCCAATACAAGCACGACGCAGCGCTCACCTTCTACAACAAGAACGCCTACCGAGAGGACAGCGAGAAAGGTAAGAATTACGTACAATTGAAGCTCTGGGACGGCAAGAACTGGGTATGGACCGATATCCCCATTCGCCATCAGGATGTTAAATATATAAACGGGCTTGGAAAACAATACAAAATTTCTAATGCCCCGACGCTCACGAAGAGAGGACACGCATGGGAACTTAGATTTGCGTTTAAAGTCAAGCTCGATTTGGTTGACGAGGACGAGCAATTAGAAACTGGTTCGCATCGTATTTGCGCTATCGATTTGGGCGTGAACACGGATGCCACGTGTTGCATTATGGAACCTGACGGCACTGTCGTAGCAAGGCGTTTCATCAACTTTGGTGCTGAAAAAGACCGTATCCTCAATGCGCATAAGCGTATCCGTGAGGCACAATCGAACGGTGCCCGCAAATTGAAGAAGATGTGGAGAAAGGTTAATCGTCTTAATGACGATTTAGTCATCAAAATCGTCAATGAGATTGTCGATTTCGCTGTCGAGTATTCTTGCTGTGCGATTGCTTGCGAGTATCTGAATTTTTCGAATGGTAAGCGTCGGAAGTCGAAGGGTAAGAAGGGCAAGCGTAACTGGAAGTTAAATCTGTGGCGTTATCGTGATGTTTATCATCGGCTCTGTGCCACGGCTCATAAGTGGGGTTTGCGTGTTCATCAGGTTTGTGCTTGGGGAACGTCGCAGCTCGCTTTTGATGGGTCGGGGCGCGTGTCGCGTGGTAAGTATATTGTCGGTGATGATGGCGTGTCGTTGGGTTTGCCTTATTCTGTTGTTCGTTTTTCGTCGGGTAAGTTTTATAATGCGGATTTGAATGCTGTGTATAATATTGGCGCACGGTATTATATTCGCTTGTTGTTGGATGTCCTGAAGGCTCGTTTGTCTTCTGAGGATTTTGGGGCATTGTCGGCTAAAGTTCCGCGGTGTTCCGCTCGAAGTAAGTGTGTGTTGTCGGACTTAATTGATCTTTGGCGAGTGGCTTGCTCGTAAGGGCTTGCTCGTGGGTAGAGTTGGCTTGACTCATTTGTCTTGCTTTCTTTTCTCTTTGCCTTGCCTTGGATTGTATCTTCTGGCAATAAGGGTTCGTATGGGGTTTCCCTTGTGGACTGTACGTTCCAGCATCACGACACATGAGACAGTGTGTGGACGGTTTTAATAACCAGAAGCACACGACTTCAGTCGTGTGTACTTCACGGCGATATGGTGCTTGCCTTTTCAGCGAAAGTCCTGTAGCATTGCGTTCTGTGTTGTCTTTTTCGTATGATCTGTCGAACGACATGACGGCTTGCCGTCTGGCTCGTCGCTCTGCCTGCATGCCGAACATGCAGACGACAGCATGAGAACATGCTGATGACGAGCGTGCTGCTTGTGGTTGGCATGTCGTTCCACGTCTTTCTAGGGGAGGGGTTCGCAGATGAGCGATAAGGTTGATGATGGAACGGCGGAACCAAGGGATACTAAGGTCACGCCAACTACAAATGCTGATGATACGATTGCCGACGCCATTGCGAGCGAGCACGGCACGTCTGACGGAGCGAATGACGGCATGGATGACGTCGAGCGCATGCTGCGGAATGACTATGCTGGCAACTCGCTGCTTATCAGGCTTATGGGAATGCCCCTTGATGCTGCGTTGCGAGTGTGTGTTGATGGCACGGATTATACGGTATGGAGGATGGTCGTGGACGACGGAATCCTCGTCGTACACACGAACCCGATAATCGCATTCGCCGGACCATACCCGGACGGGGCGTGCGTGCCGTATGACGTGTCCTGCGCGATTGCCGCGACGGTGAACCATAGGATGCTTGACGGCATCGTGGTGATACTGCCAGACGGGAGCGTTCGTGATATCGCGACAGACGATTTGGTATGCGTCCCGGCAGAGACAGACACAGCAGACGAGACCGAAGAATAAGGCTAAAAGGTGCCGATATCTGACATGATGCGATGATTAGATGAGGATTCGATGTGGAAGTTTTGCCTTGATATTGCGAGATGCACCCAGCAGTGGGTTAGCAGCATTGCTTTCACAGCAACCGGTGGCAGCGAGTCATTGGCTGCATCGTACGTCATCGGCATCTCTGTGGCGATTGTCGTAGTGAGCTACCCCGAAGCTGAAGACTTCGGGGCTTCCTGTTTCTTTGGCTGTGCCTGGGTTCTCAAGAACTGCCCAGGTCTTACGGAAGCCTCCGCAGGCAGAGACCTGCGCTCCACAGGTCTGTTCTAACAAAGCTTATAAAAAGCACTCTAAGCATTTTACCTAGCAGGAGATTGGCTACTAGAACGCCCAATACTTACCTTATCAAAGAACACAAGACAAATAATACAACACGAACAATCACAAGCACAAGATACCATAATCACAAACACACAAACCACACACAAAAAAAAAGACCTGTTACCACACGAAACGCAATCAGGCTATCAGAACAGCATGCTACGCACGCTATCAGAACGTTTCCGTTTTGTGGCGTTTCATCTCCGAAGCTGAAGACTTCGGAGCTTTCACGCTTGCGACAGTTCGTGTAATCGCTGTGTTCGTCATCGTCCTGCTGAGTGAGATGCACGAACAGACACGCTGACGGTGGTATGCCACGTGACGCTCGCGAACGCAGAGCATGATATAATGGGAGAATAACAATAATGCCCGTAGGAGGTTTATCGGTCATGCTTGTTTTCCAGATTGTTGCAATGTGCTTGTGTGCTGTCCTTGCCGTCCTATACCTCATCGAGAGCTTTCGCGATGACTTGGACGTGCAGAGCAGCAACCAAGCGGACCCGAATGCGACGAAAGGGCTGCGTGCATGCGCCACGTCCACTCGGCGTATCGGACTATCGTATCTCGTGATGTCCCTCGCGCTGCTAGCGGAGACAATCGTGGATTCTCTGGTGCTGTCGTGTGTCGTCCTTGCGGTCGTCATCGCCATGGTCGTCATCGTGTACAGGGAGAAGAACGCACTGAGGGAGCACAAGAGGACGGCGTTGCTCGAGGATATAGACCGCCAGGGCGAGCAGCTCGAGCAACGCTGAAATTCCTTGGCATGTACGGCATGAGGACATGCTGACAGCAGCAAGCTATCATACCTCTTTGGAACGAAATGTGGGCTGGCACGTTATGACTTGCGTACCAGCCCACATTCTTGCGTTGTCTTGTATTGTTTTCAGGGATGTTCCACCTGTCAGCCGTCATG
>Ga0256406_1006831_pt1 | contig 11206 bp, 7 predicted proteins | sample RumenRJG_03DNA_FD_185986 | JGI IMG/M metagenome (GOLD analysis project Ga0256406, IMG submission 185986) | Bovine rumen microbial communities from Lethbridge, Alberta, Canada - RJG_03 | ecosystem: Host-associated > Mammals > Digestive system > Stomach > Rumen | place: Canada: Alberta | collected...
GCGGTTGTCATCCCGCTTCAGCCATGCTTTGAACATCTCAAAATATCCTGCCAGCTTCTGATACTCCGGCGTCCCCTTGCCCGGCATCGGCTTCGGCTCGTGATCCATCTCGCCGCCGAAGTTGTAGACGCGCGGATTGTCGCGCACAATGGGCTGCTCGATGATTTTCTTGTACTGCTCGTGATAGGGATGGAGCGGGTTCAGGACATCTTTGAACCAGTATTCCTCTTCTGTGAGGTTGCCCCAATTGTAAACAGGTCGCAAAATCACGTTGTCAAATCCATACGTGTCAAGACTCGTCTTGATAAAGTCAGGAATCTCATGGAAGTTACGTTCCTGAATGACCATAGCATTTGAAATTTTGTTCAACTTGCCATCATCACGCAGCTTCCGCATGAACAATTCATTCTTTTTGAGTTTTTCCAAATTGCCATGACGGCTAATCGCCTCATAAATTGCTGGCGTATAGCTGTTTGTTGTCACGATAAGTTCGATGTGGCAATTTTGTAGATGCTCAATTTTCTTCCAATGCTCTTCATCAAAGAAAACGCCGTTCGTCTCCAAACGCAAGTCGAAATTCTCGTTTTCAGGATGAAGGTTTTCCAAGATTCTCATCATATAGGGCGATGCAAAGGGATCGCCATGTCCACTTGCAGACAGATGCTCTGCCTTATTGATGTAAGGGAGAATCCGCTCAACGATTTTGTCGACGTCCTTTTGATAGTTCTCATCGGGCACGAAAACATCATTACGGCACGTCGGGCAGGACTGATTGCAGACGAAATCAAACGCCAGGTTGATGAATTTTGGGCTATCCGCGCACTTCCAAGCATCCGTTCCCTCTGGCTCATCTGGTAAATCCCGATTCTGCAAGCTTGGGCAAGCAACCATGCGACAATGTGCATAGGAACCGTTACGCGCCGTATCACGCAATGCCTCTGCCTTTTCTCCATGCCAGATAGCATCCAAGTCATCGTGCAAAAGATTTCCGATAGCTGTAACTTTCGGTTCCATCCACGGGCAGAGATAAACATCGCCATTGTAATGGTCAAGATACAAATATTCAAAGGGCATGTTGCAATATTTCATAATGATATATCTCCTTGTTACTCCGACAAAATGATGTCGCAAATCTTGTCTACAACTTCTAGCGGCAAGCTGGCCGACATTGGCAAACACAGCACGCGCCGTGAAATTTTCCGCGCGACGGGCAGATGATCTGCCGCGAAGCGCTCCCGATAGCAATCGAAATCGCAGGTCAGCGGGAAGAAATATTTGCGGCTGTAGATGTCATGGCGCTTCAGTTCCTCGTAGATATCATTCCGGCTCTTCGGGAAGACTTTCTCATCCACGATGATGGGGAAATAGGCGTAATTGTCCTGTACGCCCGCCTGTGTTTCCTTCACACGGATGCCGGACACCTTGCCGAGGCGTTCGCGATAGTGCTCGACGACAGCCTTGCGTTTCGCGATTTCTCCGTCCACATGGCGGAGGTTGCAGATGCCCATCGCCGCGCAGAATTCATTCATCTTCGCATTCGCACCAACGGCATCGACGACTTCTTCCGACTGGATGCCGAAATTCTTCAGGTTATAGAGCCGCTTGCCGATTTCCGCATTCTGGAAGATGGCCGCACCGCCCTCGATCGTATGGTAGACTTTCGTCGCGTGAAAACTGAAAATCGACGCATCACCAAACGCTGCAACGCCGACACCCTCCTTTTTCTCCCCGAAGGCATGCGCCGCATCGTAAATCACGCGCAGGCCATGTTTTTTCGCGATGGCCTCGATACGCTCGACGTCGCAGATGTTGCCATAGACATGCACGGGCACGATGGCCGTCGTCTCTGGTGTAATCAGCGATTCAATCAGGTCTGGGTCGATGGTGAAGTCGCTTTCGCGGATATCGCAGAAAACCGGCTTCAGCCCATTCCGAACAATCGCGTGCGTCGTCGAGGCAAACGTGAACGGCGTCGTGATAACTTCGCCGCGCAGGTGGAACGCCTGCAGCGTCAGCTCGAGTGCCATGTGGCCATTCACGAGCAGGGATAGATTAGGGGCTCCCAGATATTCCTTGAGCTCAGCTTCCAGCGTCTTGTGCTTCACACCCATGTTCGTCAGCCACGCGCTGTCCCAGAGCGGCTTGATTTCCTCGGCATATTCTGCAAACTCCGGCAACGACGAGCGCGTCACCAAAATCGACATCTTGCATCACTCTCCTAAAATTTTGCCTTTCATTCCCGCAGCAACATATCCACGGCATCGACATCGAAGACAGGCACGCCGCACTGCTGCTGCACAGCCTGCCGTTCCGCGAAGCTGTTGTCGACGAAGATGCTGCCCGACGTCACATGCGCTGCTTTTGCATCGTCCGCCGCGAGGCAGAGCACGCGGTCAAACAATCGCGGCGACAGCGCATATGCATCCATGTCCTGCCGCAAATCCCCTTCATGACGCGTCAAGAGCGTCACAGGGATGCCGTCATCATGACATTGGTAGACGAAGCGGATCACGGATGCGCAGATGCGCCCCTCTACGATGAGTGTGTCATCGTAATCCAGATACACATGGTCATATGCCACGTCGAGACGGAACGCTGTGTGCAGGCGGCGCTCCAGCTGGCAGGATGCCGTGAGCACAAGGCTGCTGCCCGACTGCCCATAGAGCTCGAGAATCCCGAGATAGGGAAAGTTCACGCCCAAGTGGCGATACAGCGTCATCGTTCCGGATTGGCGGCAAGAGATTTCCAGCAGCTTGTAGCGCCCCTGCGCATCCTGCCGCAGCTGGAAGTACCAGGCTCCCAGAAACGACAGATGCGCATTGATGGCCTCCGCGATGGACCGCACTTCCTCCGTCAGCGGCACAGCCGTCGAGCGGAACGCGATGCCCATCTGGATGCGGTCGCGACTGCGCGGCCCGATGAATTTCAACTGCCCCTGCCGATCTGTGAAGCAATCGACCGTGAGTTCTTGGCCCGGCAGATATTCGCAGAGCACATATTCCTCGGAAAACATCGCATCCGTGAGCTCATCTGGCGTGTCTACACGCTGTGCTCCCACGGCTCCTGCCGAGACATCAGGCTTTCGAAACAGCGGAAAATCCCCCTCGCTGACTTCTTCGCGCGTGCGATACCAGCGCGGACAGCAGCCAGCATCGGCGAGCACCGAAAACATCTGGCGCTTGTGGCGGCAGACTTCAGCTGTCCGAGCATCGGAGACCAGCACCTTGGCCGCAACGGCTTCCCGATGCTGCGCCAGGAAAAGCGCGATGTCATCATGCGTCGGAATCACGACATCGATACGATACGTCCGAAGCAACGCATTGAAACACTCCAAGAAGCCTGCATGCTGGATGTAGAAGTCATCCTCGATATAGTGCGCGGCATCATACTGGTAAGCCGCGAAATCCTTTTTGCCTGACGCACCGAAAAGCTCGATGTCCACGCGATAGCGCAGGGCATCGTAGATTTCCAGCGCATTTTCCGCGCCTGCTGGAAAGATGAGCACGCGTTTTCGCTCTCGTTCTGTCATGACGGTTTTCCATTTCCTCCCCACCTCTATGCATTTCAGGGGTGCATCGTCCATTTTTGCGGCAGCCATCGGTCACACAGCCGGTAGTACCAGAGCTTGCTTTCCATAATGCCGAGTACATAGTAATCATGAATGCCCATCTCATCTAATTGCTTGGCGATTCCCTTGTAAAAAAGCGTTGTCGCAATCAGAATGACAAACGTGCCCGGCTTCCACTTCTTGATGGAATCAGGGCTTTTGATTACAATCGAACTGATGTCTCCTCCACCATAATCGAAAAATTTCTCCAGCCCCCATTTGGCTGGAGCATTGTCCAATACAACCGGAATCTCATAGCGGTGTTTGTACTTGTGCATGAACTGCGTGAAGCTCACACCCTCACCGAACGCCACAATCCGCTTGCCCTTTGCCGCACGGTCAAAATCCTGCCATGTCTGTGATGCCAAGCGCGAATCCTCTGGGTCCAGTTCTCCATGACGCTTCGCATAAATCACGTTCGAGAGGATATAATGGTCGAGGAATCTCTTCAGGTAGAGTCTTCCCCAGTAGTACCAGAAAGGCTTGGCATATTTGCAGATTTCATCAAAAATCGGCCCATTCACTTCCCGATTGGCGCGCATCGCCCAGTAGGCCACATAGAAGAGCTCGAATTTCTGCTGTGGCAAATCCAGTTTCTTATGCAACACCTTGCGCGCATATTCCTCCAGTCGCACGCGATAGATGAAATCCGTGGCCGTCCGATTGCTGTTTTCGCGCCAGCTCGCCCAGTTTTTGCCACCTTCCTTGATGACGAAACGATACGCTGCCATATTCTTTCCCTGCATGTAATACCAGTCGCCCTGCGCGGTGAGAATCAGCATCAGCGTCATGTCTCCGACCATCGGGCTGGCCGTCTCGATGATGCTGTAGTCATGCTTCGGCGTTAGAAAGATGTTGCGGTAGACATAGGAGGAACCTTGTCCGGGCAGTTCGAATTTCTGGTAATCCTCGTAAGTGAAGACAGGCTTGTAATAGGCCCAGTGCCTGCCCTCGATGTATTTATGGCTCAGGTAGATTTCCTTGCCTTCGTCATCGACCATCGTGACCTCGTGCGAACAGCCGATGTACTCTGGATGCTGCTCCAGGAAATCCACCTGCTTCTGGAGCTTGTGCTCGTCCGTCCAGTAGTCGTCGCCCTCCAGGCCGGCGATGTATTTACCGCCAGCTCTCTTGAGCAAGTCATACAGGTTGCGCGTGGGGCCGAGATTCTTCGGACGCAAGACCAGCTTGAAAAGATCTGGATACTTGCGTTCATATTCGCGGAGGATTCTCCGCGTCCCATCTTTGGAACCATCGTCGCCGACCAGGACTTCGAACTTGAAATCCGTTTTCTGCTTGACAACGCTGTCCAGGCACTCGCGGATATGCTTTTTATGAAAATAGGTCAGGAGCGTCACTGTGACCATACATTCGTTTTGTTTTTCTGATTTCATCCTATCCCCCTTCAGACCTTGATGCGCCGCTCTGGCTCTCCGCGCCAGCAAAAATATCGTTTCTGCACGATGGCCGACAAGACGAGCCGCAGCTTCCGCCAGAAATGCCCGCGATAGCAGATAATCTGCCACAACGGCCGTCCGTTTTTCAGCGAAGGCGACAAACTGAAAATCGCGGCAGCCGCAGCAAGCTTATTGCGTTTCAGATGGTCCATATCGACCGACTTGTGAAAATGATTTCTCAGATAGGCTTCTTCTTGGCAAATCATCTTCCATTCGTCAAAGCGCCGGTTCTGCTTGCGATACTTGGACATCCAGTTTTGCGCGCCATGCTTTTCGACCAGCTGGTAGCAGAGCGAGACATGCTCCGTGCAATAAATCTTGCCACGCGCGACAAGCTGCATCAGCGTCGTCCGGTCGCCCACAGAAGAATCGAGACGGTAGAAGATTGTGTAGTCATCATCCTCGAGCCGGAAGAGGTTTCGGTAGACGAGGGCCGAGATATGTCCCGGCATGCGCCATTCCTGATATTCTGCGAGACCATATTCTCGCTCGTGATATTGCCAGAACTCATTGCCGGTCGGCGGATAGTTCGCAGTCTGGTCGTTACCTTCTTCATCCACGATGCGGCATCTGTCCTGCACGCCGATATACTCATCATGTGCTTCCAGAAAATCCGCCGATCTCTGCAAGAACTGCGAATCGCACCAGTAGTCATCGCCTTCCAGCGAAGCAATGTATCTGCCCCGTGACCGGCTCAGGATTGCATAGGCATTCCGCGTCGGCCCGACGTTCTGCTCCTGATGCACGACATGGATGATGTCTGGATAACGCTGTTGAAATCCCAGCATCACTTGCAACGTGCCATCCTGTGACGCATCATCGGCCAGCAGGATCTCGATCGGAAAATCGACAACCTGTGCAAGGATGCTTTCCAGAGCACGACGAATGGTATGCTCCTGATTGTATGCAATCAGATTCACACTGACCAACGGCTCTGATGATGTTCTATCTTTCTCTCCCGCGAGCAACATGATGCCTCCCTCGTGCTCTATCTTGCGTCATCTATTATAATGCGTTTAGGGGGGGGTAAAGGGGTATTAAAAATTTTAATCGACTTTTCCACAACGTGGACGATTTTTGGACAAAAAAATAGAGCCAAAGGTTTTTCACCTTCGACTCGAAGATTTGTGATGCTTACAGGAACGCCTCAATCTGCTGCTCCATGCAGGACGCGATGCTCTCCCGGTCCTGACCCCAGGCTTTGTACCATTCGACGGACTGATTGACAGCCTCGCGGATGTGCCAGCGCGGACGCCAGCCGAGACGTGATTTTAGCTTGCTGCAGTCAAGCTTGAGGAACGAAGCTTCGTGCGGAGCATCGCCGTCTGTCTCGGGATGCTCCCAGCTCGCGCCCTCGCCCCAGGCCGCGCAGAAGATATCCATGAGCTCGCCCGTCGTCACGCAGTCCTCGTCATCGGGGCCGACGTTCCAGCTGCCCGCGAGGCTCGCATCCTCGTACTGCCGCATCGCGAGCAAGAGATACGTCGTGACCGGCTCGAGCACATGCTGGTACGGCCGCGTCGAATACGGATTGCGCAGCTGCACGGGCGCGCCCTGCCGCGCCGCCCGCACGGCATCTGGCACGATGCGGTCCGGCGCGAAATCGCCGCCACCAATCACGTTGCCCGCGCGTGCCGTCGAGACCGCCACGCCCTGTTCTCGCAGGAAGCTCTTGTCATAGCTGTGCGTCACGAGCTCCGAACACGACTTGCTGTTGCTATAAGGATCGTATCCATCGAGCGGCTCCGTCTCGCGGTATCCCCAGCACCATTCGCGGTTCTCATACACCTTGTCCGTCGTCACGTTGACGACGGAGCGCACCGTATCCGACTGCCGCACGCATTCCAGGAGGTTCACCGTGCCGAGCACGTTCGTCTCATACGTTTCGACCGGATGCTGGTAGCTCAGCCGCACGATCGGCTGTGCCGCGAGATGCAGCACGATTTCCGGCCTTGCAGAGGCAAACGCCCGCCTCATCGTCACGAGGTCGCGCACATCGCCATGCGACGTATGCATATCCTCAAGCACATGCGAATACACAAGCGCTGCCATGCCCTCCTCCGTCGGTGCATCGAGCGCATATCCCGTCACCTCGGCCCCCGCCATCTCGAGCACCTTCGACAGCCACATGCCCTTGAAGCCCGTATGCCCCGTAACGAACACGCGCTTGCCGCGATAAAACAACGAAAGTTCCTGCAACGTCATGCCCTTCATGATTTCACACTTTCTGAATAATTTCATCTATCGTATGCCGTTGCATCGGATGCAAAGAAATACGCCCGCCGATTGTGCCGGCAGGCATATTTCTCTCATCCGTTTCTTCGTGCATAGCGGGTTTTCCTCCCCGCACCAATCTTATCAAGCTCCCCCTCTGCCACCAGCTTTCTCAACGCTGCTTCGACAGATGATCTGCCGATGCTCGGGCATTCTGCCAAGATTTCCTGTTTAGAGAATGTGCCGATTTTCTGCGCGATACACGTTTTTACAATATCATATGACGTACTACGTGTCCCTGACTGCTCTGCGATATGCAGCCGGTATTCAAATTCTTTGTAACAAGACAAGATAATCGCCAGCATGTACGTGATAAATGGCTCTGGGTCATTCTTTCCTTCCCTCCAGCCCCGATCTGCTTCTGCCAGCGCCGCATAATAGTTGTCCTTTGTATCCGCAATCGCTTTTTCGATGCTGATATATTGTCCAACGAAATATCCGCTCTGATAGAGCAGGAGCAACGTAAGCAGACGGCTCATCCGTCCATTCCCATCATTGAATGGATGGATGCAGAGGAAATCGAGCAAGAAGCACGGAATCAGGAGCAAGACATCGATCTGTTCCAAGTCCCGTGCCTGACGAAAGCTGCTGCAGATCCGTTCCACAGCTTCTGGCGTTTCATAGGGTTCCAACGGCTGGAACAGCAGTTTTCTTCCGCCTGTCGGCAGGACGAGGTCAATTTCATTCGGAACTGTTTTGAAACGTCCGCCATACGAAAGCGACGTATATTTCATGAGTTCCCGATGCAGCTGCAAGATATAGTTCGGCGTCACAAAAATATATGCATAGTTCTCATGGATCAGGGAAAGCACATTCCGATATCCGAGAATCTCTTCCTCATCCCGGTTCCGCGGCGTTGTCTTGTCATCCATCAGCTGCTTCAAGCGCGGATGGGTTGTAACGATTCCCTCGATACGGTTCGAACTCTCCGTACTCTGTATCTTTGCAATCTCGATAAGACGGTTCAGTTCCATCGGCTTCTGCCGCAAGAAAAGTTCTTGTTTCCCTTTATATTCGTGAATCTTTGCCACATATGACAAAATTTCGCTGTTCCAGGTACGTGCCCGTAATGCTGCGTAATCGAAAGACCGCATCGAAACCGCTCCTTTCTCCCAACGCATCTGTCTTTCTCCCAATTTTACATACTTTTTGGGAGAAAGGCAAGTGAGATTGGGAGAAAGAATCTGGCAACGTCACTGTGCGTCAAACAGCGGCAGCTTCTCGAGGTAGATGATATCCTCGCGTTCGGCCGCGCCGCCTTCGGCGAGGGCGGCGGCCTGGCCGATGACGCGGCCGCCGGCCTGCTCGCAGAGGGCGCGGAGGGCGGCGATGGAGCCGCCTGTGCTGATGACATCGTCGAGCAGCAGGACGTTGTGTCCCTTGATGCGCTCGATGTCCGGACCGTCGAGACAGAGCTTCTGCTCGCCCTCCGTCGTGATGGAGACGTCTTTGACCCAGATCGGGTTCTCCATGTACGCCTTGACGGACTTGCGCGCGACAACGTAGCGCTTCTGGCCGAGCACCTGCGCGAGCGCGGCGGCGAAGGGGATGCCCTTCGTCTCGGCCGTCAGGATGATTTCGGTCTCGCGCGGCACTTTCTTTGCAATCTCGCGAGCGCAGTTTTCGACGAGCTCGACGTCGCCGAGCATGACGAAGCCCGCAATCGCGAGCGTATCTGTCACATTGAGGATGGGCAGCTCGCGCGTCACGCCAGCTACTTTCAAACGATAATACCGGTCTGCCAAAATGAAAACCTCCAAAAATTGATCAGAAAACGCTGCTGCATATGCTTACAGCGTCGCCTTATGCGAAAGGTTGATGCGTCCCTTGTCATCGATTTCGACGACCTTGACGGTCAGCTGGTCGCCGACCTTTACGACGTCCTCGACTTTCTCGACGCGGTGCTTCGCGAGCTGCGAGATGTGGCAGAGGCCTTCCTTGTTCGGCAGGATCTGGACGAACGCACCGAACTTGAGGATGCGCGTGACCGTGCCCGTGAAGACTTCGCCGACCTCGACCTCGCGGACGATGTCATGAATCATCTGCTTTGCCTTTGCCATGCCTTCGGCATCGTTCGAGGTGATGAAAATATTGCCGTCTTCGTGGATGTCGATGTCGACGCCCGTCGCATCGATGATGCCGCGCACGACCTTGCCGCCCGTGCCGATGACGTCGCGAATCTTGTCCGTCTTGATCGTGACGGTCTCGACGCGCGGCGCGTAGGGCGAAAGCTCCTTTGCAGGCTCGGAGATGCATTCGAGCATCTTGCCGAGGATGAACGCGCGGCCGCGCTTCGCCTGCTGGAGTGCCGACGAGAGGATGTCACGCGAGAGGCCGTCGACCTTGATGTCCATCTGGATCGCCGTGATGCCCTCGCTCGTGCCCGCGACCTTGAAGTCCATGTCGCCAAGCGCGTCCTCCATCCCCTGGATGTCCGTGAGGATCGTGTACTTGTCCCCTTCTTTGACGAGGCCCATCGCGACGCCGGAAACCGGACGCTTGATCGGCACGCCTGCATTCATGAGCGAGAGCGTGCTGCCGCAGACGGACGCCTGCGAGCTCGAACCATTCGATTCGAGGACTTCGGAAACGAGGCGCACGGTGTACGGAAATTCTTCGATGGACGGCACAACCGGCATGAGAGCGCGCTCGGCGAGAGCGCCGTGGCCGATTTCGCGGCGGCCGGGACTGCGCATCGGGCGTGCCTCGCCGACGCAGTAGCCGGGGAAGTTGTAGTGATGGATGTAATGCTTCGTCGTCTCGGGGCCAAGGCCGTCAATGACCTGCTCGTCACCGAGCGGGCCGAGCGTCGTGACGGTCAGCACCTGCGTCTGGCCGCGCGTAAAGAGCGCTGAGCCATGCGTGCGAGGCAGGAGCCCCACCTCGCAGGAAATCGGGCGGACTTCCTCGACGCCACGGCCGTCTGGACGGATTTTTTCATGCGTAATCATATGGCGCACGACGGTTTTCTCGAGGTCGTGGAACGCCATCGCGATTTCCTTTTCCATCTCGGGATAGTCGGGCAGAAAATGCTCGGTCACATCGGCCGCAATCGCAGCAATATGGGCGTCGCGGTCGAGCTTGTCGGGATTGCGCGTCGCCTGGTCGAGGCGCTCACGCGCATAATCGTCAATGGCAGCCGCGAGGTCGTCGGGCACGGTGAAGAGATGGGCTTCCATCTTTTCCTTGCCGCAGGCGCGCTGGATTTCTTCTTCAAATTCGACGATGCGCTGGATTTCTTTGTGGCCGAAGAGGATGGCGTCGAGGATGACGTCCTCGGGGAGCTCGTTCGCGCCGGCCTCGACCATCATGACGGCGTCGTGCGAGCCCGCGACCGTGAGGTTCAGCGTCGAGACAGCGCGCTGCGCCTCGGTCGGGTTGACGACGAACTCGTTATCGACGCGGCCGACGCGCACGCCCGCAATCGGCCCCTCGAACGGGATGTCAGAGACGGAGAGCGCCGTGCTCGCGCCAATCATGGCCGCGATTTCTGGCGCGTTGTCCTGCTCGACGGAGAGCACGGTCGCGACAATCTGCACGTCGTTGCGGAACCCTTTCGGAAACAGCGGACGGATCGGTCGGTCGATGAGGCGCGCGCAGAGCGTCGCATCGCTCGAAGGGCGTCCCTCGCGCTTGATGAAGCCGCCCGGAATCTTGCCCGCCGCATACATCTTTTCCTCGTAATCGACCGTCAGCGGAAAGAAATCGACACCTTCGCGCGGTTCTTTCGATGCCGTAGCCGTCACGAGCACGACCGTGTCGCCATAACGCACGAGCACGGCGCCATTCGCTTGCTTCGCCATCTTGCCGTGCTCGATGATGAGCTTTCGTCCGCCCACTTCCATTTCAAAGGTTTCCATGCTGGGTT
>Ga0256406_1006832_pt1 | contig 11205 bp, 10 predicted proteins | sample RumenRJG_03DNA_FD_185986 | JGI IMG/M metagenome (GOLD analysis project Ga0256406, IMG submission 185986) | Bovine rumen microbial communities from Lethbridge, Alberta, Canada - RJG_03 | ecosystem: Host-associated > Mammals > Digestive system > Stomach > Rumen | place: Canada: Alberta | collected...
ACTTGGTCGTCTTCTGAGCTATTCCATGTTACTTTCATCGTAGCACCAGGATTCCCTACCCATCAAGATGGGCAATGGAAGTATTTGACTTCATGCCCTACACATACTATACGAGGATGACAAGTGGACGGCGGGAAGAGTCCTGCAGTCAGCGGAAAGCCGATGGCCGATAGCGGATAGCGGTCACACTGTCCCACCGTCCCACCAGCTCACCAGCCCACTAGTACACTAGCTCACTAAGTACACTATTTCACAATTTCTTCCGGCGGTTCTTTACCAAACCACTTTTTATAGATTTTCGCAAATTCTCCGTTTTTCTTGATTTTGGCCAGGCCATCGTCGATTTTGGTGAGAAAGTCCTTATTTCCTTTCTTGACTGCAATGGCCAGGTACTCGGTAGACAGGGCCACCGGTGCAGTTTTGACGGAATGGTCTTCCGTTTTCGCCACGTAGTATTCATTGGTGGGGATATCATTGACCACGGCATCCACGGCACCCTGTTTCAAGTCAAGGAATGCATCGCTCAGGGTGCTGTAGGTGCGGACATGAGCCCCTTCGATTTTCCGGGCCGCCTCTTCGCCTGTGGAGCCAATGGTAACGCCCAGGGTTTTACCGGAAAGGTCAGCCTTTGACCGGATATCCTGATTGTCGCTCCTCACCACCACGCCCAGGCCGGCAATGTAGTAGGGTTTGGAGAAATCGACGGACTGCTTCCTGTCTTCGGTGACTGTAATGTCATTGATAGCCACATCCAGGTCGCCGGACTTCAGGGCCGGAATGAGACCGTCGAAATTCACATTTCTGATTTCCGTGGAGAGTCCCTCTTCCTTCGCAATGGCATTGATAATGTCCACATCAAAACCTTCGTAGGCCTTGGTGTCCATATTCTGGAAACCAAAGGGCGGATAGGCTGCATCCATGCCCACCCGAAGAACGGACGATGTCTGTTTCTCCTGTCCGCAGCCTGTCACGGCTGCCGTAATACCTAGAAGCAGAGCTAAGAAAAGAAATAGTTTTTTCATAGGGATCCTCCTATCTAAAAAAAGGCTCAGAGGGTTTGGCACCCTTCGGGTGCAAAGGGGCACGGCTTCGCCGCAGGTTGTGTAGAAGGGTTGTGCAAAAAGGTTCTTAGGTTTGACCGGCCTTTGGGCCGGAGGGTTCTTAAGTTTGACGGACCCTTCGGGCCCGAGGGTTGTGGTTGCTCATGAGGCTGAGCTAAGCGGCAAGAAAAGTTCCCCCTCCGGGGGAAAGGTGGTGCGCCAGCACCAAAAGGGGTGCATTTCCATCGGGCGCCAGCCCGGTTGTGAAGGTTTTCACTGCCATAGGCAGTACTTCCCTAGAAACCAGCTTTGGCTGACTTGTAAGTCCTATGCAGAACTTACACAGCATTTATAACTCCCCTCTGAACCAGCCCGCTCTGCTGGCGGAACCCATCGTCCGGTGCGAAGCACACGAACGATAGAACCCGGGCACCGCAGGCACCACCCTGCTTTCGGGAATACAGCCAGCCGACAGCGGACAGCCGAAAGCCGGGAGCCAGCAGCCGGAAGCCGACAGCCGATAGCCAATAGCCGACAGCCGATAGCGGATAGCTGTCTCACTGTCTCACTGTCTCACTGCCCCACCAGTACACTAGCTCACTAGATCACCAGTACACTAGCTCACTAGATCACCAGCCCATTAATTCCCGTGCAGCGGATTATGTACATTGAAAGGCATGAGATTGTCCAGACTGTAGGGCGTTTCCTGGTATACGAAATTCAGCCAGTTATGGTAGAAAAGATGGGCATAGCTGCACCATACGAAACGGGGCCTTTCCTGGGGATCATCGTAGGGATAGTAATTTTCCGGCAGACGGATGGGAAGTCCCTTTTCCCTGTCCCGCTTGTACTCCCATTCCAGGGTGCGCAGGTCGTATTCAAAATGGCCCAGCACGAAAATGCGGCGGGATTCCTTGTCGGAAATGATGTTGATGCCGTTTTCCTCAGACCGGGAAAGAACGGTGAGTTCCGGCGTGGCATCCACTTTTTTGTCGTCGATGGAAGTATGACGGGACTGGGGGATGAAATAGCGGTCGTCGAAGCCCCGGAGAAGCGGATGGTATGCCAAGGTGAGATTGTACTGGTAAATGCCGAAGAGTTTCCTTGGAAGGATTCTCTTTTCTACCCCATAGTCCCGATACAGCCCTGCCTGGGCGGCCCAGCAGAAATGGAGGGTGGAGAACACATGACTGTCGGCCCAGTTGAAATATTTCAGCATTTCCGGCCAGTAATCCACTTCCTCATAGGGCATTTTTTCCACCGGCGCCCCGGTAATGATAAAGCCATCATATTTCCTGTCCTTAATATCATCAAAGGTGAGGTAATTTTCATCCAGGTAGGACCGGTCCGTATGGGTGGTTTCCCGGGAAGCAATACGGGCAAAATCCACATCCAGCTGCAGCGGCGTATCCCCCAGCAGGCGGAGAAGCTGTACTTCTGTCGGTTTCTTAATAGGCATGAGGTTCAGAATCAGTATATGAAGGGGACGGATATCCTGGGTCCGGGCCCTTTTTTCTCCAATAGTTACGATCCCTTCCTTCTTCAGCTCTGAAACAGCGTCCAAACCGTCGGCAATTTTAATCGGCAAAATGAAAACCTCCTTGTAAAAGCATACATGCAATAAAAAAATCCCGTCCCCTAAGGGACGAGATCCTCGTGTTACCACCCAATTTCATCTTTCCGTCACCGGAAAGACCTCACAGGTACGCCGGCCATGCCTTGATACCCTGTCTCTGTAACGGGAGACTCCCGGACTGCTTCACCATTCAGCATATCAAGCTCAGAGGCCATCTTCTCCATGCTTTCCTGTGCTCCTTCTCACCACTGGGAGCTCTCTTTGCCATTCCTGCACGGGTACTCTTCTCTTCCCTGCTTCTTTGAAATTATAGCTATTTTAAACTGTCCGTGAATAAATGTCAATAGGATACGCCTGCGGTGGTTATTTCCTAACAGCCGGGAATGGAGAATCGGGATTCGGGAATCGGGAGCCGGAAGCCGGCAGCCGATAGCCAAAATTCCTACTTTCGACGTATGCTTGGGTTCGCGTTTTCCAATCTTTTCATAAAGCCGTAAATCATTCTTCCCAGCTGATCCAGCCGCTGATTGATTTTATTTGTCCGCTCTTCGCTCATATAGCTTCGACCGGATGCAATATATACTTGCGTCTGCAATTCATATAAAGAGCCTCTTGCAATGCTCAGGAAGTGATAGAATTCCTTATCTGACTGCCTCCCATATCCCTCTGCGATATTAGAAGGGATAGAACCGGCTGCCCTCTCCATTTGGCTCACCAGCCCATATCGCTCATGATTCGGGAAGGTATCCGCAGCATCATATATCATCATAGTCAGTTCCATTGCTTTTTGCCAGACCTCTAAGTTTCTATAATCCGCCACAATATCCTCCTTCTAAAATAAATGCGTTAGCGAAAGAAATTCAATATTTCAGAAATCAGCGCATCAGCGCCGCCCCTTAACAGCCGATAGCCGGGAGCCGCGAATCGGGACCGGGAACCGGAAGCCGAGAGCCGGAAGCCAGGAGCCAGGAGCCGATAGCCGATAGCCGTCAGCCAGCAGCCAGAAGCCGATAGCCGAGAGCCAACAGCCAGCAACTCGTCGGTGAACACTTGACCCACTATTCCTCTATCTTGCCATTCATTACGCAGTCAAATGATTGGAATCCCTGATGTATCTTTTCATAACTTGCCCAATCAACTGCATTCAAGAAATCTTCAAACCTTTTAAATGTACCTTCCGGATTGGTTACACCGAAGAACACAGCCAATGGTGCTTTGATACGCAGGCGCCGAGAGGAAAGTACCCCTTGGGGAAAAGCCTCTTCTTTATCCTCATGGGCACGGTTCAAAGAATCCACAAATTTTACCGATTCCTGCGCAATATATTGGTTTTCTTTCTTCTTCGATAATGAATCAAGCAAAAAAGTTTCCAGAGCCCCAGGATGATCAAGAGGAATAAAAATAGTAAGAAATCTAACCTTTTTCTTTTCCTGAAATCCCTTTGTCTCCATGTTCAATGTATGCCAGTCTGAAGATTGCTCATTCTCCATAGAGCCATAATTTTTCAGAACCTTCTGCAATTCTTCTGTTAAGTCAGCCGCTTCTTTATCACTGTCACGATCCGTGATGACAGCAATGTAGTCAAAAAATAAACCCGCATCCAATCGATTCATTTCTAAGATATCGGCAAGCGCCCGGGACAGATTGGATTTCCCTCCTGTTTGAGAAACATAAAGAAATTCCGCTCCTTTTCTGCTATAGACACTGCTTTCCTCGACAGCATCTAATTTTATTGCTTTTTGAGTACTTTTCAAATCAAAAGCAAAGCCGAATCGTCCGCAGAAGTATTTACTCAGCAGCACCTGGTCTGTCAAACCTTCGCAAAGTATGATTCCTGTCATATTCTGAGCTCCAATCCGCTTTCTACCGCTTTCCATGCCTCTTTGCCATCAAGCACACGCAGCTTCGTTTCTTCTCCCATATTGCGCATCGTAAAGACACGTACATCTTTTTCCAATGATGCATCACCTTCTACAGAATCATTCCTTATAGCGGTAAGGAAAGACTGTAGATATTCGCTGTTATGAGTCGTAATAAACAGCTGATTATTATATTTTTTAGCATACTTTAACAGTTCACATGACAATTCCTGCTGCGCTTTATGGTGGAAGGTAGCATCGATTTCTTCTATGCAGTGCACCGCGTCATGATATACCAGCATACTGCCGATAAGATGAAACCAGCGGCGCAGTCCATCGCCCAACGTATACAAAGGATATGTTCCCTTACCATCCAGTCTTACGCTGATAGGAGCAGCGGTACCATCGGGATAAGGTATATTTTCAATAGAAGTAAGCTGTAGTTCCGGGAAACACTGATTTATTTCTTTTGTAATCTGTGGAAGAAGTCCCGCACGGGAAAGAAAGGAATAAATCTTTCTATCTTCATTTTCATTTCTATGAGATAAGATGTCATCTATTTTCGCCAAAATAAGCGGCTCTGCCGGCAGAGCCGGCGAAAGGAGCGGGTATGTAATCTCTACCGGAGTTCCCTCTTTCCCGTTAATCGTCGTCTGCCATCTTCCCAGAATCTGTAAAACCGGAGCCCCCAGATTCTGCTGCGTGTTTTTTATCTCATCCGTGGTTACACGCATAAATGCAGTATCACCAAACGATCCCATTTCATTAGGCAGGAAGTCCGCAAAAATACTGCTTGGAGTAAAGTGATGATTAACCTGCATCTCTTTTCCATCGATATGCCCTTCAAAGGAGAAATTGAAATTTCTGACATTTCTTTTGTCATGAAAAGTATTCCAAATCATCTCCATCCAGGGATAGGGACTTCGGATTTGGTCCCGGTCTCCTACAGATAATCTATGTAGAACCGTATTCGAAAGGAGTGGAAACAAATTCCTGCCGCATGCATACGCAAAAACCGCTTCAAGCACAGATGTCTTGCCTACATTATTAATTCCTGCAAATATATTGACTCGAGCAAGATTTTTCAATTCAATATGTTCAAATTTTTTGAAATTATTGATGGCAAGACTTTCAATCATTATAAACACCTACCCCGTTAACTTTTTCTATCATCTGGTATATAAGTATATTATTAGTTTAGTCTGTAATAAGGGTGCAAGTCAATCTGCATTTTGTGCAATGTAGAGTTATAAGCCGTTGGCTATCAGCCAGCAGCCAGCAGCCAGAAGCCGACAGCCGAAAGCCAGGAGCCAGCAGCCGGCAGCCGGAAGCTGGAAGCCGAGAGCCGATAGCCAACAGCCGGAAGCCGGAAGTCTGCACTACGCCCTTGCCCCCCTGTCCAGAGGTGGGTGGCGAGCGCCTATATACTCTCTTGCGCCCCACTGCTTGTCAGGGGGGAGAGGGCCACGCAGTGGCGAGGGGGGATTGCCGAAGGCACGCCAGTAGCCGATAGCCGGCAGCCAGAAGCCGAAAGCCGATAGCCGATAGCTGAAAGCCGGAAGCCGGGAGCCGATAGCCGCCAGCCGACAGCCGATAGCCGATAGCGGATTATTTATCCCCATACATTTTCTTATAGTAATTCTGATACTCTCCGCTTACGATTTCCTGCCACCAGGGCTTATTGTCCAGGTACCAGCAGATGGTCTTCTTGATGCCATCAGCAAATTTCGTTTCCGGAAGCCATCCCAGTTCTTTATGAATCTTTGCGGGGTCGATAGCATATCTCCGGTCATGACCTTTTCTATCCTTCACATAGATGATAAGACTTTCCGGTTTTCCCAGTTCCTTGAGGATAAGTTTGACAATGTCGATGTTTGCCATTTCGTTATGTCCGCCGATATTGTAGACCTCCCCTACGGTGCCTTTATGAATGATCAGGTCTATGGCCTTGCAGTGGTCCTCCACATAGAGCCAGTCCCTTACGTTTTTCCCATCCCCATACACCGGAAGGGGTTTATCTTCCAGGGCGTTCATCATCATGAGGGGTATCAGCTTCTCCGGAAACTGATAAGGTCCGTAGTTATTGCTGCAGCGGGAAATGGTAGCCGGCAGGCCGTAGGTACGATGGTATGCACCCACCAGAAGATCCGCTCCTGCCTTGGAGCTGCTGTAGGGAGAGCTGGTATGAAGGGGCGTCTTTTCCGTGAAGAAAAGGTCCGGCCTGTCCAAGGGCAGGTCTCCATATACCTCATCGGTGGATACCTGATGATACCGGCCGATGCCGTATTTCCTGCAGGCATCCATAAGGACAGAGGTGCCGATGATATTCGTCTCCAGGAAAATCTCCGGATTCAGAATGGACCGGTCCACATGGGATTCTGCCGCAAAATTCACCACCACATCGGGATGCTCCTCTTCAAAGAGGCCATACACCGCCTCCCTGTCGCAGATATCCATCTTCACAAAGCGGAAATTCGGCTTATTCATCACAGATGCCAGGGTAGACAGATTTCCCGCGTAGGTCAGCTTGTCCAGACAGACGATACGATAATCCGGATACTTCTTCATCATGTAAAATATAAAATTAGAACCAATAAATCCGGCGCCGCCGGTGATGATGATTGTCAATATATCTACCTGCAATCCAGTTAAAATTCAAACCTCTATTCTCCCCATTCCTAAAACTTCAAATCCCCCTCCTTCTCCCCCACAATGCTGCCCCTCCAACTATGACAAGCCACCTGATGCTGCGCCTCTCAAATCTCTTTCCTCAAACCTCAGCCCCCATCAGCTTCTGAGAACGACGGCAAGCCTCATCCCTATGATTTCGAAAGAAAGAATCCTGCGGATCAAAGTCAAAAATAAGCAATTTATCCGTATAGCTGTCCATGAGCACAGACTTTTCATCTTCTGTTCTGGCCGAGTGTATCATAGAAAGCTGAATATCAAGAGAATCCCAACCATCCGGATATCCCTGACTTTCTTTTTCCAAAGCATTGTAGAGTTTATAAATATTGGTCCCATAGGATACGATTTGCAAATTTTCAGGCAGCAGGCCCAGCTTCTGAGCATACTGAATAATTTCAGGTTCTTTCTTCGTGCCCTCACAGATGACCAATATTTTCTTACTCATCGAACTCACCACCCACATACAGACGCTCCAGATTATTTCCCTGCCGGATTTCCCTGGATGTAGAATCCGCAAAAGACGCAATTTGACCATTTCTAACCACAAAGCAGCAGTCCGGCCGCGTAATCCGGTTCGTCAGCAGATCAATATTGTGGGACGTCACCATAGCCTGCCCGGCAAAATCAGAAATCAGATATTGGAAAACTTTTTTTGCCAATTTGAAATGATAAAAAGCGTCAAACTCATCAATAAACAGGAATGTAATCCCCTTTTTATGCTTCAGCCAATAATAAAACAAACTCAGTGCACGAGTACCGCTGGAAGCGGCCTTAGAAAAAGGAATCTTCTGTCCATAATCAAAATACAACTCCGAATTGCCGTCTGGATTTTGTATAGCAGCCAGTTTAACCGCTATTTCCCCAAGCTCATGCAGGAACTTTTCAAAATCCCCAATATATCCTTCCCGGACAATATAATCATATATATCCTCATGAGTATTTAAATAGCCAATATATCGATTATTTAAATCATTTCTCTGGAACCACAACATTCCGTTCACGAAAGTACGGAACTGAGACAGCAAAGAAGAGGAATCCGACAGCATATTATTAAAGACATATTTTACCGCTGATAAATCAGAACTTTGGAAATCCCACTTCATGTCACCAAACTTGTACATTTCCTGAAACTCCGGATCTATAAAGATACCGCCTGCATCAGGCCATCTCAGCACCAGCCTGCCATCAATGGTCAGCTCTTCCCCCAAAAGCAGGCGGTGGCTGCTCTTTCGGTAGCTGTAAGAAATAGAATGATGACCGGGAAACTGAAAGTCATAGCGGAAATCCGCATATTTTACATCTGCATCAGCCTTCAAATAATACCGGTATAAATCTTCAGCAGAATTTTTATCCGACAAATGGGCGGTGATATCAAACAAAGCAAGGCCTAAATTCGTCTTTCCGGAGGCATTAGCCCCATAAATCAAACCATCCCTGACCAGCCCATCTTTAACACAGTTTTGATTAAAAGCATACTCCCGGGTGCGGGAAAAATCCCAAACCAGGTGTCCAAACTGCTTAAACCCGCTCACTTCAAACCTCTTCAGCATAGAACTGCCTCCTTACCACCACTTTTCTGCTTAAAATATAGCATAAAAAAATCATGCCGTAAAGTTTTTACGGCATGATTTTCGCCACTTCCTGATCCACCCCCACCATAGACGATACAGGCAGGTTTTTCGGAAAAATTCCAAAATTGCCCACCACCATGCAGCACCACCTTCCTGCCGGCGCCGTCAGGCGCTCCCCGATCCCAACCCCGACCGCGCCATCAGGCGCCCCTCGATCCCGGTCCCGATCCCGATCTCGATCCCGGCCGCGCCGTCAGGCGCCCCTCGATCTTCGATCCTCGATCCCGCGCCATCAGGCGCTCCCCAGCCCACCAGCTCACCAAGGAATCCCAGTCAGCAGGAAGGGAACACACTGGTACGTACCGAACTGTCAGGCTCCATCCTTGTGTCCTGCGACCGTCAGAAGCTGGGCGGAGCCCTGAGGATAGGTCCGAGGCTAAACCTCAAATCTCACCCCCACGCCATCCTCCCCGTCGTAAGTAGGGAAAATATCCTTATATCTTCATCCGGACATCACGCATGTAAGAGTACAAATCTTTACAGTGAACTCCGAAATTTCGACCAACATCGGGGATTTTAGGATTTCTTGATGGTGAGTCTACCGTGGGGATGGCAGATCTTTCAAACGTAATAACAGAGCAGTTATATACTTTAGCTGCTGCAATGAGCCACGGATCAGCTATACAATTATCCGACCAGTTTCTAACTGCCGCCGACTGATAACACTGATTATCCGCGATACTCTGTATAACCTGACCATATACTTCTATAATTCGCAAATCATCCGTCGATACAACCTGGAATTGATTTATATTCGACTTTAGCCACTTGGCCAACTCATCTTTACCACGATATATTTCATCCCGGACTTTATCTAAAACCATAATATCAGAGGAACTCACCAGGAGCTGCTTCCAATAGGACGGTACGATATCAGGAGCATAGTACTGATTGAACGGTGCTATAAAAGAATTGGTATTAAACAAGACTTTATCTCCCATTATTTTCCCTCCAAAGTACCGACAAGATGAGTAAAGGTCTTATTATTCGTATCTGTTAATCTGAAAGCTTCCGGATAAGAAGTTCTTCCAGCCAGGACGGAATCTGCCAAAGCCTTTAAAAAGGATCTATCCAATCGACTTTGCATCGTATTGTAATAATTACCTCCACGTCCCTGTGCTTTATTATTGATATATGCCTGAGAAAACGACTTAACATAGCCGGCGAACTCAGTTCCGGATATCCGGTGGAAATCAAAAGCTCTGCGCGCAGCCGCCGTTAAGCTGCAATGGAATACCCGCCCCGCCTCCTTAATACATATCATTGTATCTTCATGCTCATTCTTACATGTATCCCAAAATGCAAGAAAATCTCCTTTAGGCATCAGCACTTCAGCAGCCACTTTATTGCACAAAGTCTCCGTACTTTTAGAAAAATGCTCATCTCCATCATCTGCATTGAAAAGATTATCGGTCCCCACGAATACATGGACAATTTCATGTAGCAAAGAAAACAGTCGTCCATTGACTGTATCTCGTGCATTTATAAAAATTAAAGGCGCATAAGCATCTACTAAAACAAAAGCACGAAATTCTGCCAAGCTTAATGGCCTGTGAGTATTGGCTCCGACAACACCATTCATCATAACCAATATACCAACAGCCTCACATTTTTCACGGATAAACTTAAAAGCATGATTAGCATCCCTGCATTGCTTAAACCACGCAATATCAATATCCAGCTTTTCCCTAACAGCCGCACTTACGGCATCCACGTCTTTTTCATTTTTTAAACTACCCACATAAGAAAGCACCTCATAACCTTGATGTAAGCGATACTGCTTCATCCAGTCCTGGATATTTAACATATCAAAAATAGTGTCTCTCAATGCCTGGCTGGCTTCCCCATGATAGGCGCTGTCCATAGTCCTGAATTCCAAAACGCTATATTTCTCAGCCGGTTTTTCTTTTAAGAAAAAATAGCCAAAGGGAATATGTGTCTCATGAGACAATTTTTGAACCTGACTAAGCGTTGGCTTTTTCGTACCTAATTCCCAATCATTTAAAAGTTTGATAACAGAAGCATCTGCCATATCTGCCTGTGCTTCTTCTCTTATCCATCGCAATGTTTCCGGATGTAACTGCAAAATCACGCTTTTGTTTCCCATACGACTACCTCCTTTCCTATCCATATCTTACAGAAATTAAAAGTACGTTGCAAGGAGATAATTCCCACCGCTGACATCCTTGAAAAATTTAAAATTTCTCCAAAAACTACTTCTCATTTTTCCATCTCACGGTATGTGTATAGTAGAGGGACGTGAAAAGGCCCGCGGTTTTGACAAAAAGCATTCCATATATTTCCAAGATGGCCATAGGAAATGCAGGAATGGAATGCCGGAATTCAAAAAGGGTACCGCCTTTCTCCCTTCACCTTTTCCGGAAAGGTAAAAAAATCAGCGTAAGCTGAAA
>Ga0256406_1006833_pt1 | contig 11199 bp, 5 predicted proteins | sample RumenRJG_03DNA_FD_185986 | JGI IMG/M metagenome (GOLD analysis project Ga0256406, IMG submission 185986) | Bovine rumen microbial communities from Lethbridge, Alberta, Canada - RJG_03 | ecosystem: Host-associated > Mammals > Digestive system > Stomach > Rumen | place: Canada: Alberta | collected...
TCGTGGTTCTCGGTTGGGAGAGCCTTCCGTCAGCGGCTTGAGTGGCCAAATATTCATCGCAAATGCATAATGATCAAGAAATAGTCACTTTGAAATTTGAGCACGGATTATTCAGCTGACACTATCATAAAGAGACAGATCGAAACGATTTACCCTGATATCCCCGTCTACCGGTTTGAAAATAATCGTTATATCCATCCTGTTTTTACTCACCTGCCGGATCCTGGATACTTTCATGATCACACGGTCGCCCTGTATATCTGGGACTGCAAAATTATCTATATCCTGGCTTACGAACACATTGTCGACTACCGTAACCTTGCAGGTATACTTCTTACCCCTTACCTTGGCAGTGATCTTCGCGGTGCCCTTCTTCAGCGCTGTGACCTTGCCCTTCTTAACCGTCGCGACTGATTTTTTGGAGCTCTTCCAGGTGACCTTACCCTTGGCCCCTTTCACCTTCAGCACGTAGGTCGTCCCCACAGGAACCTTGATCTTCTTCGCATTGAGCTTCGCCGCCTGAGACGTCATGGCAAATCCAAGCACCATCATCACGGTCAGCAGCAAGAAACTAAAACGCTTCGTAAACTTCTTCATACCCATACCTCCCTCTTGTCTGTTGGCTCCGGACAGCCCGCCGCACGTCAGCTCACCCGCCGCACGTCAGCTCACCCGCTGCATGTAAGATCGCCCGCTGCATCCTTCTTTGTCCAGGCTCTTGTCAGCTCGCCCGCTTCGACCTTCATCGTCCAGCCGTGCGTCAGCATGGCCGCTGCCCCTTCGCTTCGTTTCCTATGACAGCATTATATCATGTTCATACATGACGCTGTACAGCAAATGTTCCCCTGCGCACTTTATGGCCGCCATAATGAAGGCCCCATGGATCTTACTCCACGGGGCCGGGAACCGTCCCATGGCCGAGGCCTGGGACGGCCAAGATACAACAAGATTTCTTGCGTCTCGTCGCCACCACAATTCTGCGTGGCAACGATACAACAAGATTTCTTAGTTTTCGTCGCCGACACAATCCCGCGCGGCAACGATACAACAAAATTTCTTGTGTCTCGTTGCCGGGGCCTGGCGCGGCGGCAACGAAATCTGCGCCGCGAAGGTTTTTCGTCGCCGCCACAATCCCGCGCGGCAACGATATCACAAGATTTCTTGCGTTTCGTTGCCGGGGCCTGGCGCGACGGCAACGAAAACTGCGCCGCGAAGGTTTTTCGTCGCCGACACTCTCCCGGCCGGCAACAATATTGCAAGATTTCTTTGGTTTCGTCGCCGACACAACTCCGGGCGGCGACGATACAACAAAATTTCTTGTGTCTCGTTGCCGGGGCCTGACGCGGCGGCAACGAGAACTGCGCCGCGGAGGTTTTTCGTCGCCGCCACTCTCCCGCGCGGCAACGATACAACAAAATTTCTTGCGTTTCGTTGCCGGGGCCTGGCGCGGCGGCCACGAAATCTGTGCCGCGAAGGTTTTTCGTCGCCGACACTCTCCCGGCCGGCAACGATACAACAAAATTTCTTGCGTTTCGTTGCCGGGGCCTGACGCAGCGGCAACGAGAACCGCGCCGCGAAGGTTTTTTATTGCCGACACTCTCCTGCGCGGCAACGATATCGCAAAATTTCTTGCGTTTCGTTGCCGGGGCCTGGCGCGGCGGCAACGAGAACTGCACCGCGAAGGTTTTTCGTCGCCGGCACTCTCCCGCGCGGCAACGATATAACAAGATTTCTTAGTTTTCGTCGCCACCACAATTCCGCGCGGCAACGATACAACAAGATTTCTTAGTTTTCGTCGCCGTCACATTCCCGCGTGGCAACGATATCAAATGTTCCTTGCACACCTTATGATAGACCCCGAGCTCATTCTGCATTCATATGTAAAACATCAACAAATACGGAATTGGCACATTTTTACAATTTTCCCATATACATTTCAGCAATTATTCCATCTTGCATGTCAACCGTATGACAGGTCTATATTGCAACCATCAAATGCCGGAACCGTTTCCGGGTACGTTTCCAACCTAAAGGAGGAAGATTATGAAAAGTTTTCATAGAGTGGCTCTGCCGCTTGCACTTGCGTTATCAATCAGTATGACAGCTGCTCCGGCCACATTTGCAGATGATGGTGGTACAAAGACAGGTACTGGAACAAGCACAAGCTTCCCATTCCCAGGGTATACACCAACCGATAAAAAGGGACTCCCGACTCCCAAGTATCATAGCAGAGGGTCAAAATACGATATGACGAATGGCAAGTCCGAACAAGATTACAGGACCCCATCGCAGGTAACAGAACAAACTAAACAAGATAAAGAAGACGGTGAGCATGAAATGTACCCGGAGGGTGAAGGACATCAGGGGGAAGACACTCCGTACGTTGATGATGGCCATAGTGATCCCTACGATATTCTTGAATAAGTCTGATATAAAGAAAAACAGACGTGCAAGATTGGCATCATTTCCAGCGGGCGTAGAGATAACGAAATAAGTAAAGATATGAAGAGAGCACTGCGACAAGCGGTCTTTGACTCTCCTCGATAAGTCTAATCCTTTTTCAGTCTAGACTGTCACTTGGCCGAGTGGCAGTCTTTTTTCTGCTTTTAACGATAATGGTAATCGTCAGATTACCAAGATAGAGTCTTCATATCTGCCAGAGGAGCGTCAAAGTCTTCTGACATATATTCTTTCCCCTTCATGATCCCGGGCTTCCTACTACTATGCCTGCTTATATTCGCGTTACCGCTTTCTCCATTCTGCTTAAGGTCATACTTTCTTTTCTTAGCGGATTATACCATCCAGTTCATTCTGCTTTTCATTGCAAAACACCAGGAGTTTCTCTGCGCACCTTTGAGCTGATACTGGCCAATCTTATACTATCTGGGCGGCCATGAGAACTGCGCCGCGAAGGTTTTTTATTGCCGACACTCTCCCGCGCGGCAACGATGCAACAAAATTTCTTGCGTTTCGTTGCCGGGGCCTGGCGCAGCGGCAACGAGAACTACGCCGCGAAGGTTTTTCGTCGCCGCCACTCTCCCGCGTGGCAATGATACAACAAGATTTCTTGCGTCTCGTTGCCGGTCTCTGGCGTCCATTCGTCGGGACGCGATGGCCGCTTAGACCCTGTTGTTGAAAAAGAAAGGGATGCCTCCTTCAGGTGGCATCCCTTCTCTTCAGGCTTTCTTAATTTGTTGTGGCTTACCTTTATTGCTTACGCAATCAGTCTTCTCTTCCTTCCGAAGATCCCGAAGCTTCCCGCTGCCGCAAGGCAGATCAGCGACAGGATCGTCAGGGTCAGGCCCGTGCGGGATCCGGTGGACGGAAGGTGAACGATCAGGGTATTGACCATGACTGCCGTTCCGCCCTCGGTCGCAGACGAGCCCTCTCCCTTTTTATTCACTGTAACATCATAGCTGTAGGAACCTGCCGCTCCACTTCGAGTTACAGTCACCGGCAGATACGCATTAGTGTATGTACCATTCGAATACCTCACCCAGTAGGAGTTGTTCTTTTCGCCGTTTGCGTAGGTAACTGACTGCCCATTCTCAGCTTCTGCCGGGTTTGTTGCATTCGTTGCCTCAATGACACGGTAGACGTAGTACTCTCCAGGCTGTGCATTTTCATCCGTCGGCTGAATCGGAAGTCCGGAGAAGACCTTCGTCCATGTTGTCGAGTTGGTACTCGGTGTCCAGATGAACCAGCCGCTTACATCAGCCGGCAGTGTGCTTGCCGTTTCATTCAGGTCTGCAGCCGTCAGATCCTTCCAGTCATTCTGCCTCTTATTCTCATTATTCTCGGACATGTTATCCGGTACAGTCAGCTGATTTGTTTTCGAATCATAATTAGCAATGATTGCCCTCTGTACCTTGAACCGAATGGAATCCGGTCTGGTGCTGCTATCATCGTCCGTTCCGGTGAAGATCTTCTTCACCTCCAGGTCGACCTTATGCTGCCGCTTGTTGGTCAACGTTACCGTCGGCTGCGTCGTATCTGTCGATCCGGACGTCGGTGCTTTCGGCGCGATCACCCAGTTCGCCTTCCCATCGTTGTCGGTTCCGCCGTAGTACACGATGTACGAATTGGAACCGTAGGTGACGGTCGAACTGTCCGCAGCCCGGTCCGGAGCGACCGTCGAAGTCGATCCATCGTTATTCGTCTGTGTCTTCGACAGGCTCGACGCCTCTACGACCCGGTAGACATAACGACCGGTTACCACCGATCCGGTAATCTCATCCCGCGCCAGGCCCTTGAAGGTGTGCGACCAGGTTGTTACATCCCCTGAGGTAGAGGAATCTGTATCATCCAGCACAAACCCGCGGTCATCCTTCTGGCCATCAACCGTGACATCCGACCAGATCGTGCCGGAACTCGATATCAGAGCCGCAGCAGCAGTTTTAATCTGATCTTCCGTCAGGTTCTTCGATGTTCCATCGTCATTGACCAGCTTTACAACTGCCCTCTGCAGCTTGATCTTGATGCCGTTTGGTCTTGTTGCCGCTGTCGTGTCGACGAACCGCTTCTGTACCTTGACGCTGGTCGGAGTGGTCTGCTTGTTTGTCAGCGTATAGCTGGTGTTGACATTGTCACCCGTGCTCGTTCCCGGCTGAACGATAAATGTCTTTCCGTCAACGGTCACGGTGTCTCCGGTCTTTGCTTCGATCGGATAGTAGACGCCCGCACTGTCCTTCGTTGTTGAGACAGCCAGCTGTCCGTTGTTCATCAGAGCCTCGGTCACGGTATACACGTAAGGCTCACTCTGGTTATCGTTGTGATACTGCTGCAGCTGGGTCAGCGAGTTGGTCCAGCCATTTTCCTTCGAAAGCTCCAGGCAATATTTCTCTGCAGTTGTTCTTGCAGAAGAGTTCACCGGATAGATCTCCGGCTCCGAATAGGTCGGGTTATTACTGCTGTCCGTCCCTGTCTTGTACTTCCGGGTCACCATGGCGAAGACCCTGCCGGAAGTGATCTGGGTTGTAATGTCAGTGCCACTCGAATCTGTAAACTTCTTCGTCACATCCACGCTGACGACCGGCTTCAGGGACATCTCCATCCTCATGTTGGATTCCCACTGACCCCGCTCCATGTAGTAGATGGTCATGTAGTGGGTCTTGCCGTCGTAGACATTATGGCCGTTCAGGATGTCGCTGACATCATTTGACTGGTCCACCGCGTAGGAGCTCAGCCCGTTGACCGTCTTCACATAGCTCACGTAATTGTGGGCATTCTGGACGTTTTTCCAGATGGTCTTGCCGCCGTTGTCCTTGAAGTCGACTCTCGTGTAGTTGGAGGAAGCATTTGTCTTGGCGAAATTGATCGCCCCGTATACTCTTCCGTGATCGCCGCCAAGGTCGAGGGCCAGGTCTCCGTCGATGAAGATCCAGATGTCATCGTCTCCGGAGAACTTGAAGATCTGCGGGACCTTGGTGCCGTCGCTTGCGGTCGTCATGCCGTCTGAGCTGACGGTAAATGGAATCGTGATCTTTGCTCCGAAGCCGTAGTTGTGGTCGACGCCGGTGCCAAGCTTTCCATTTGACCCCGTCGTATCATCCAGCGGGAAGAAGCCGTAAGTATTGGATACACTCTGGTTCTTATCGCTGCCGGCTGTACCGCCGGAAGTAACATTGGTCGACCAGCTGCGGTCCGCCGTCTCTGCAAGATATTTCTGACCGGTCGTTCCCGCAAGGTGCAGGGTGGTCTCCGCACTGTCGAAAACATAGTATTCAACGGACTTGGTGTCGCTGCCTGTCTTGTGCATCACGTTCTCGTTTGTCTTGGTCATCGGGAACTTGACGCTGGGGTAAATGTTGGCCAGCTTGGCGTGTTTGTTGTTGTTGCCGCTCAGGAAGTCCGTATTGAAGTACGTCGACTGAGCGATGTTGAACAGGCCCTGCGTTGCATAATTGTAGAAGCCTGCATTTCCCGACGAATCCGTCGAGGAGTTGTTGACTGTGTAGAACTTGTCCCCCGGAATGTTGCCAGCCGTGTAGCCATACAGGCCCATGGTGTAGCCGATCTCCTGGAACTGCGTGCCCCATCCGGAAACAGGCGGCTGGAAATGACCGGTGTACATCGGATACGCGGTGTGGCTAGCGCTGTAGTACCCGCTCAAAGCCTGGTCAAACTCACGGAAGGTCACCCAGTTCCGCTGACTTACTCCATTATTGCCCGGGTAATTGCCCCTCGAAAGACCATTTAATTCATAGTCCGACAGGTAATCGTAGAAGGACGAATTCACATAGATGGTTCTTCCATCCGTGGTGTTTCCAGGGTAAGTCCCGGCAACAATGTTCGTGACCTTGTCCGTGCCGACGACCGGCTTCCTATCTGTCTGATCACTGCTCTTGTTGGCACTGCCCAGAACGCTGCTGGACTTGTCCCTGGTCTCCCAGAGCTCGCCCCAGTAGCCTCCGCGGTTGCCGCTTCCGATGTAGTTGATGTTGTCACCGGTATCCGCATAGAAGCAGGGGTTGGTCAGAGTCGCATCATACTTAATCTTTTCATAATCCGTCGTCGTAGTATCTGTATTGACGCTCTCCTTCGTAGCAAATCCGGTGGTGTTCTTAAATACAACACTCGTGATTGTCTTCACGTTATCCAGCTCCGCCGTCTTGTAGATGTCTGCCCAGGATCCTTTTGCACTGGACGGCACATCCGACGTCGGAACCTTGGTCATTGTCCCGGTGACCGTCTGCGTCGCATTATTATTATCAACGAACTTGATCGTGTAGTTGATGATTCTGTCATTCTTCGGAATCGCACTGTCAGCCTTCCCGTCTCCTGCCTTGTAAGCCAGCTTCGAGAATGCCGCGTCGTAGTAAATGACCAGCTTGTCGGACACGGTAACCTTGGCCACAGCAGTATCCACAGCCGTGCTGCCCCTGTAGAGCGTTGCGGTGATCGTTACGGGGCCTTTTGTTCCAGTCTTGGAAACAGCCTTCACTGTCGCACTCTCATCATTCTTCTCAATGATCTTGACGTAAGTGCCATCCGCATCCGTCGTGGTCCAGACCACCTTGTCGTAGTCCGTTCCATATGTCAGCTCGGTGTGAAGTTTCAGCTCCTTCTCCTCGCTGACGTTGTCGCTCTTTCTCAGCGTCACCGTACTCGGATCCAAGTATGTGCCCTGCGGCGCACCGAAATAATGCTCCGTGCGGCTGCCAGACGAATGATCCGAATCGTACTGATAGCCGTTGTTCTTCAGAGGCTTGCCATCCGCATCGGTCAGATTCGTGCCCTTGGCCTTGTCCTTGGCAGTGCCAGTCAGGTCGAGGGAGAATGCCGCACCCTGCCCGGTCGGGTCCTGTTTGCCCTCATTTTTGTTATTATCAGACCCATCCCAATTGCCAGCATGGCTGGTAAATATAACTTGTTTTGCGCCATCCGGCACTTCGATACGGAAGAGGTTTCCGCTCTCAATGCCTGCGTTGTCCTCGAAATAATCGGAGGTGGTGAGTGCATCCATCTTGACGCGGGTAACACCGCCTGTCGAATCTATTGCATCCTTATGAGCATTCTGGTAGTCCGTCGGCAGCGAAAACTGATTGCCGTCTTTGTCCATAAAGTACGCATAGCAGTCAGTCCAGCTCGGATCCGCAAGGTAGTAAATATAGTTGTGCGCGGTGACATCAACCTTCGCGCCGGTGTTCTTCAGCTGATCCGCATCTGCACTTGTATCAAAGGTAGTCTCAAATGTCGTGGTCGTTCCGTCAGACTGCTTTGCAGTGACAGTCGCCGTGATGATCGCAGTGCCGCCGGACTTTGAAGTCACCGTCGCAGTGAGATCATCGACCAGCTTTCCGTCTTCCGGTTCCGCCTTGGAACCATTTGTCACATCCGCAGCTCCCGAAACATTGCTCTTCACAACCGCAACTCCAGGAGTATTGCTGGTCCAGGTAATGGATGTGATATCCCCGACATTGCTGCCCTTGTTCAGGGTCAGCGTCGCCGTATGCGTCTCGCCCTGGGCATAGTCAAGAGCCGTCGTCTGCGGCGTGATCCAGATGCCCTGGCGAGGACCGAAGTAGCGCTGAGTTCTTCCAGAGACGTAATTGGTGCCAGCTGCCGACGTGTTAGTCTCGTCATACATATAGCCATTATTATACTTCGACGTCAGGTCAATCGGAGCTGTCGCAGTCGACTTGTCAAATGCAGTCGTGAACCATACATCATTTGCAGAAGGATCCTGCGCTGTCGCCCCACCGCTCTTCCACTTTGCGTCTGTGGAGAAGATCACATATGCAGTCTGGGCTTCGCTTGTGGTCGGATTTGTGAAAGTCGGTGCCAGTGTGGAAAAGAGCGTGTATCCCTCCGGAATCGCTCCGCCGTCCATCGCCATCTGGGATGTGTCAACGGTATCCATCTTGACCCAGCCGTTGGTACTGTTCCCAAGATTCGTATTTGCTACCGGTTTAGCTGTGGGATTTTTATCAACCGGCGCAAAAATTGCATAGGCGCTCGTCCAGGTATCACTCGGTGCCAGGAAATAAATCCGCTTGCGCTCTGTAATTCGGATCTCTACATCATCTGCGTTCAGCGTTGCCGTATTTTCCGTCACATTGTCCTTGACAGTCACCGTTGCTTTCACCTTGACGGTTCCAGCCGCATGCGCATTCAGGCTGGCGACGGTCACATTTCCCGATCCGGAAGTAACGTCTGCAACTGCACGGTCTTCCGCCTCGTCATATGTTCCGTCATTATCGGCATCTACATGCCATTCGACCCTGGTAATCGTTCCGGTAACATCAGAGCCCTTCACCAGCACAAGACTCGTGCCGTTCTGTTCATCCTGAACAAACTGGATGTCTGTATTCGCCGGATTGATCCAGACACCGGTACGAAGAGCGTAATTATGGGTACGCGAGCCAGCGTCCGTATGGCTTGTACTATCGTAAGCAAAGCCATTCTGACCGGTCGTTCCATTGATGCTGCTCAAAGTGAAGTATTTGTTATCAGTCGTCGGGTCCTGATGACCTTCATTTGCTTTACCCGTACTACCCTTCCAGCTGCCGGTATGGTCCGTGAAGATAACATCTGTCGCTCCCTCCGGAATCTCCACGCGGAACAGGTTGCCGGAGGTCATTGCAGCATTGTCTTCTGAATATTTCTCCCAGTCGAGCTGCTCCATGGCAAGACGACGAATGTTGTCTGTCGTATCGTCTGCATCGGTATCTACGTGAGAATAAGTATTGTTCTCCTTCTTGACAAAGTACGCATAGCAGCTGGACCAGTCAGCGCTTGCGTGATAGTAGACGTAATTCTTCGCGGTGACGGTCACATTCGCTGTCGCGGTATACTCTTCTTCTCCGATGGTAACTTTAGCCGTCACCGTCTCCTGTCCGCCAACTGCTTTCGACTGCACAGTTGCACCGGAGTTATCGGAACTGGTGATCTTCACAAAGGAGCCTTCAGTCGTACTTGAATTACCGACTGTCCAGACAACGTTCGTAATATCCCCAAGTGTGCTGCTCTTTTTGATGGTGAGATCCGCGGCGTTAGTCTCTCCTGCAGCATACTTCATGTTAATAGTAGAGGGTGCAAGCCAAACCTCATGCGCCAGAGCGATGTAATGGGTTGCTCTGCCGGAATTCGTAGAGAGTTTGTCGTTCTCGTATGTATAGCTATTGTCCGTATTGCTGTTATGTGATCCAGCGATCGTTGTATTAAGAAACATATTAGTCGCCGTTGGGTCCTGAGCCTTTGAAGTCCAGTTGCCATCGCGGACAAAGATGACCTGAGAAGCGCCGTCCGGTACTTCTACGGAGAACAGATGCATACCATTCACATCACTAGAACTGAATGCCGTCCCATCCACCGTATAGTTTGAGGTATCGGAAATGTAATCCATACCCGTAAATGCAGGATTAGAAACCGCCGTATTATTTTTTGCAAAGTATGCGTAGCATGTATTCCAAGTCGACGGCGCCAGATAATACAGCATCTGCGCTTTCTGGACTTTCAAGGTGGCGGTAGCTTCCTTAGAGGCTGAACTGCCGTCCTTGGTATAAGACGCAGAGACCTTAACGGTAACTTCCGTACCATCCGCCACGGAACTGTCCACGGAAATGGTTACAGGGGTAGTGGCGTCATTCGTCGTAGTCTGGCTGACGGTTACTCCAGTGATTGCACTGCCGCTCGCATCAACTGCACTCCAGGTAAATGTCGGATTACCGCTTGTGATGGTGCTGCTCGCTGTAAGCGTTGCTGTCGTTGAACTGCCCGGCTTCACTGTGGAAGAAGCAAGGTCAATGGTAAGATTGTCGGTTGCCTTTGCCTGAACACCATTCAATGTCTCTTTCTTCAGATTTACTTTTGAAATATTGTGTCCAAAGTTAACATTGTGTCCAAAGTTAACATTTTGTACAATAGTTGTAGTATCGCTTGTACTGTTTTTTGTCAGATAGAAGCAATCGCCATCTTCAAAGCTTGTAACATTAACTGTACGGTTGCTGATATCCCACTCGTTCTGGCTACCAGCTGACAATGCCTTGAACATAAAGGATGTATAACCTGATGGTACTTCATAGTAATACAGCTTCGTTCCATCTGTAGTTTCGTAGTCAGCCGTCTCCAATGTCATTGAAACCGTGCCGTTATTGCCATCCCCCCAGGCATAGATATAAACAGGGTCATTCCACCATGTCGTGTTATTCCCTGATCCCTCGAGCGCACCCTGCGTCTTGAAATAGATGATCTTTCCGCCATTTGCCGCAGCTGCCTTTCTGGGTCCTGTGAATCCCGAAAGTTTTCTCGGCCCGACAATCGGTACAACAATTCCGTCATCGGAGTTCTCGGTCTCTTCTGCTGTTTCTCCGGTCTCTACGGTGTTCTCAGAATCGGACTCCGTTTCCGCTTCCGTGGAATCTTCGATTCCGTTTCCCGCAATATTCTCCGAATCGGACTCTGTTCCCGCTTCGGTATTCTGAATATCAGACTCTGTCGCCTCTGTGACCTTCTCCGTCTCAGCTGTTGTCTCAGTGGTCTCTGTCTCCGCCGCGTCGAGTCTTTCGGCCATGGGCTTGCGGTAGATGTTGCCGTTGGCGTCTTCGAAGTGTTCGGCGTTGACGTAGAAGGCCTGGGTGCCCTGCTTCTCGATCTCGAGGGCTTTCCAGATCATGTCACCGGCGGAGAGGCCGGCGAGGGTGGCTTCGTCCTTTGTCAGGGGCACGCCTACGATGTAGTTCTTCTTATCGGAAACTT